>Ga0310344_10001614_pt1 | contig 17170 bp, 15 predicted proteins | sample HC15DNA20200_MG_FD_203801 | JGI IMG/M metagenome (GOLD analysis project Ga0310344, IMG submission 203801) | Marine microbial communities from station ALOHA, North Pacific Subtropical Gyre - HC15-DNA-20-200_MG | ecosystem: Environmental > Aquatic > Marine > Oceanic | place: Pacific Ocean: North... | reverse complement strand
TTGAAGATGTTTCTATAGGTATAGGTCTAGACCAGAGAATAGGAAGCCGTTTTTTAAGAGCCGGACCCGCTTATGGTGGATCTTGTTTTCCCAAAGATACTAAGGCTATTACAGTAACAGGCGATAATTTTAATACAAATTTGTCAATAATTAAATCTGTTATTAATTCAAATGAAAAACGTAGAATACTTTTAACTAAGAAAATAGAAAAAATTTTATCAAATAAAATTAAAAAAAAAAGAATTGTTTTTTTAGGCGTAACTTTTAAACCTAATACAGATGATATGAGGGAGTCTTCTAGTCTTTATATGATACCATATTTTACAAGAAAAGGAGCAATTATTAACTACTACGATCCATCTGGAGAAAAAAAAGAATTTAGCAAAAATAAAAACGTTTCGTTTTGTACAAATATAAATGACGCTTGTAAAAATGTTGATTTAATTATCATACATACTGATTGGGAGGAATTTAAAGCTCTAGATTTTAAAAAATTATCTAAAAAAAAATTTATGATTTACGATATGAGAAATCTTTATTCTCCTCAATCTATGAAGAAAAAAGGATTTAAGTATTATTCAATTGGAAGATAATGCTAAACTTCAAAAATACAATCTATTTCAACTGCAGCGCCTAAAGGCAAAGTATTAACACTTACAGCAGCTCTAGCATGTTTTCCTATATCACCAAGCAATGATGATAAAAGTTCAGAAGCAGGATTTATTATTTGTGGTTGTTGCGTAAAGTCATCACTTGAATTTACATATCCGGTAATTTTGATACAATTTTTAATTTTGTCTAAGTCACTATTAACAGCTTTTTTAGCTTGTGCTAATATATTAATAGCACATAACTTGGCTGCATGTTGGCCTTGTTCAACATTTAAGTCCTTTCCTATTTTGCCTTTTATAATTTTTCCATCTTTGTCTATTGGTAATTGACCAGATATATAAAGCAAATTTCCAATTATTTTAAAAGCTACATATGCTCCTACAGGATCTGGAGCATTAGGAATTTCTATATTTAATTTTTTTAGTCTTTCAGAAATCATTAATTCTCTTTTTTAAATATTTTTCCGATTCCTTCCTTTGTAGAAGTAATCTTTGATCCTATTATATTTTTTGCAGATTTAGTCTTGCAAGCCATTCTTTTTAAATATTTTTTAATATCATTACATTGAACATGTTCTTGAGAGAAAGCCATATTAGTAAATAGAGTAAATATAAATATTATTAAGAGAAATTTAATTTTTTTCATTTGTTACCTTTTTTTTTCTTTTTATTTCTATCATATTCTTTTCTTTTCTCAATTAATATTAAAGCCTCATCCATAGTAATTTCTGAAGGGTCTTTTTCTTCAGGTATTGTTGCATTCAATGATTTATATTTTATATAAGGACCAAATTTACCTTTCATTACTCTTACTGGTTTTTTATCTTCTGGGTGTTCACCCAAGTGTTTAATTTCGGAAGAAGAAACTCTGCCAGGTTTAGCTTCAGCTATCATGGCGACAGCTCTATTTAGGCCTATAGTAAATATATCTTCAACAGATTCAATTCTTGCAGATTTATTATCACATTTTAAATAAGGTCCAAATCTACCTGAATTTAAAGTTATATCTTTTCCTGTATCAGGATGTTGTCCAATAATCTTAGGCAATGAACACAAAAAATTTGCTCTTTGTAAGTCAATTGTATCAATCGAAATACCTTTAGGTATTGATACATTTTTAAAGTTGCTATTATCCTTTTCTTTTTTTTTCTTATTTTTTTTTGTACTTGAAATTTCCTCATTAACAATTTCAGGTAATTTTTCATATTGAATGTACGGACCAAATCTTCCTACTTTTAAGTACATATCATTACCATTTTCATGCTTTCCGATTAATTTTGGTTCTGCTAGTTGTGATTGCTGCGCAGCTTTTGCTTTTGATAATGGTCTGGTGAACTTACATTCAGGGTAATTAGAACAACCAATAAAAGCACCTCCACGGAAACTGTTTTTTAAGCTTAATTGTCCATTCGCGCAAAGCTTGCATCTTCTATCAATATTACCGTCAATATCTCTTTCAAATATTAATGTACCCAAACTATCATTCAATAAATCCAAAACTTCTCTTGTTCTTTTTTCCTTAACCTCAGTAATATTTTGATTAAAGTCCTTCCAAAACATTTCTAAAACTTTAATCCATCCTTCTTTACCAGAAGTGATCTCGTCCAGTTGATTTTCTAACCCAGCGGTAAAATTATAGTCTACATATTTAGAAAATAATTTTTCAAGAAAAGCTGTTATTAACTTTCCTCTATCTGTAGGATGAAATCTCTTATTTAAAATTTCAACATAACCTCTAGTAGTTATTACAGAAATAATACTTGCGTACGTAGATGGTCTTCCAATACCCAATTCTTCGAGTTTTTTTACTAAACTAGCTTCTGAATATCTAGGAGGTGGTTGTGTAAAATGTTGTTCATCTATAAGACTTTCAATATTAACAGGTCCATTTGTCATTTTGGGCAAAATGCCTTCACCGTCTTCTTTTTTAGGATCTTTATAAACTTTTAAATAACCATCAAACTTAATCACGGAACCTGTGGTTTTAAAAATAGTTTTTTTGCTATCAGATGTAATTGTAATTGTGTTTCTATCAAATTGAGCTGATTGCATTTGAGATGATAAAGCCCTGCTCCAAATTAGATCATATAGTTTATATTGCTCTGTGCTTAAATATTTTTTAACTTTTTCTGGAGATTTCATAATATCAGTGGGCCGGATTGCTTCATGAGCTTCCTGCGCATTCTTTGCTTTTTTACCAGAATAATTTAGAGGTTCTTTAGGAAGGTATTCATTTCCATATTCATTTTGAATAAAATTTCTAAAATTTGATACAGCTTCTTCCGATATATTTGTTCCGTCAGTTCTCATATATGTAATTAAACCTATTGTTTCACCATCAATTTCTATTCCTTGATATAGTTTTTGTGCAATTTGCATTGTTCTTGACGCTCCCAAACCCAATCTGCCTGATGAAACTTGTTGAAGCGTTGATGTAGTAAATGGACCTGAGGGATTTCTGCTAATAACTTTTGACGATATATCAGAAATATTAAATTTCATTTTTTTTATTTTGTTAGCAGCATTATTAATATTATCTTTATTTTCAAAATAGAATTTTTCAATTTTGTTACCTTCGAGTTGTACAATGCTTGATGTTATTATGTTATTGCTATCGTCTTTAAAATTTGCTTTTAAAGTCCAAAACTCTTTTGGGTTAAACAACTCAATTTCATGTTCCCTTTCAGTAATTAATTTCAAGGCTACTGACTGAACACGTCCAGCAGATTTAGATCCAGGGAGCTTAGTCCACAAAATAGGAGAAATATTGAATCCCACTAAATAATCTAAAGCTCTTCTAGCCATATAAGCATCTACTAGAAGTGGTTCAATGTCTCTAGGGTTTTCTATACCTTTAGTAACAGCTTTTTTTGTAATTTCATTAAAAACAACTCTTTCTATTTTCTTGTCTTTTAATAATTTTTTTTCATTTAATACCTCTTTAACATGCCAAGCAATAGCTTCACCCTCTCGATCAGGGTCGGTGGCCAAAATTATTTTTTTTGAATCTGCGGCTGTATCAGTAATTTCTTTTAAATATTTTTTCGAAAAAGAATCAATTTCCCAAAGCATTTGAAAATTATTTTCAGGATCTACCGATCCATTTTTTGATGGCAAATCTCTTATATGACCGTAGCTTGCTAGAACCTTATAATCTTTACCAAGATATTTATTAATTGTTTTAGCTTTAGCGGGGCTTTCTACAATAACTAGATTCATTTATATCTCTTATGAAATGTTACTTACAAATATATAATGTTTTGTCAAACTATCGATTTTTAATGAGTAAAAAATGGCCTTTTATCTAGATTTTTATTTTTTGTTCGACTTTATTTTTTAGGTTAAAAATATTTTTTCTATGAGTAAAAATTATTAGAACAAAGAAAACAAAAAGAATTAAGATTAAATTTTCGTTAAAGTCATTACTGGGATTGAGAAATTTTAAAGCATTATCTTTTATTAGAGAAACAACAAATACAGTCAACGATGCGAACATAGATGATACAGATGAATATCTAAATATTAATAAAACAACAACCCATGTAAAAATAAATAACAGACTTAATTGAAGGGATAGAGCAAATAAAATTCCTAAATATGTAGCTACTCCTTTACCACCTTTAAATTTTAACCATATAGGAAAAATATGTCCAAGGAATGCAATTATACATGATAAAAATATTAGTTCGGGAAAATATATTTGTGAAATTATAACAGGCATATAACCTTTTAATAAATCTAGAAGTAATGTTGTAGCAGCTAAAAACTTTTTACCTGTTCTTAAAACATTTGTGGCACCAATATTTCCAGAACCGATTTTTCTAATGTCTTTACCAATGAATATTTTTGTTAATATTAATCCAAAAGGAATGGAGCCACTTAAATAGGAAAATATGATAACTGTTAAAGCATCCATTTATTATTAAACTCTTTCATAGGCCAATTCACCTTTTACGAAAGTTTTTAATATTTGTCCCTGCATTTTTCTTTTTTCTATAGGAGTGTTTTTAGATTTGGACTTAAGTTTATTTTTGTCTACAACCCAAGGCTTATTTAAATCAAAAATGCACAAATCGGCTTCATTCCCTTTTTTTAAACTTCCTTTGTTAATATTTAAAATTTTAGCAGGATTAGATGTAACAGAAGCAATTAATTTTTTTAGTTTTATAGATTTATTATGAACGAGTTCTAATGCAAGAGGTAGTAAAGTTTCAACTCCTGTAGCGCCTGTAGCCGCCTTTGAAAAAGTTAATCTTTTAGATTCTTCATCTTCAGGTTTATGATCAGAAACAATAACATCTATTATTCCATCGTTTACAGCTTTTACAAGAGATTCTCTATCATTTTCAGTTCTAAGAGGAGGAGAAAGTTTTAAAAACGTTTTGAAATCACCAATATCATTTTCATTTAATGATAAATTGTTAATTGATACACCAGTGGTAAAGATTTTACCTTCTTCTTTAGCCTTTTTGATAACGGAAATCGTTTTATAAGAAGAAATTTGAGAAATATGATATCTGCAAAAGTATTCTTCAAGAAAGGATAAATCTCTTTCAACAATAATTTTCTCGGCCAAAAAGGGAATTCCTTTTAATCCAAGTCTTGTTGAAACTTCTCCTTCATTAATTAATCCTCCATTAGATAAAATATTATCTTCCGCATGTTGCATAATTAGAGATTCTGATTGACCTGCAAAATTCATAATTCTTGTCATAACCTGAGGGTCTTGTACAGTTTTAGTACCATCAGTAAATGCTACGATACCTTTTCTTTTGAGAAGACCAAATTCAGTCATTTGTTTACCATCTGCATTTTTTGTTAATGTTGCGGCAGGAAAAATATTTATTTGCGACTTATCTCTTCCTCTTCGTTTTAAAAAATCTACCATAGAAACATTATCTATAACCGGAGAAGTGTTGGGCATAGAAACTACAGAAGTAACTCCTCCCGCTAGAGCAGCACTGCTTAAAGTTCTAAAATTTTCTTTATATTCGTATCCTGGTTCACCAACAAAAACACGCATATCAACTATTCCAGGTATTAATATTTGCTTTTTTAGATCTATTTTTTCTACGGATGAAGGTAAATTTCCATTGGCCACTTTTTTTCCAACCGCTTTTATATGACCTTTTGAATCAATAATTAATCCTCCCATTTCATCTAAATCATTTTTGGGGTCAATTATTCTTGCGTTAGTTAAATATTTTTCTTTCATACTTTAATCTCTCTTACAAAATATTTTTAAACATGCCATTCTTACAGCTACACCAAGTTCAACTTGCTCTCTAATCACGCTTCTATTAATATCATCAGCTAAGTTAGTATCTATTTCTACTCCTCTATTCATTGGACCTGGGTGCATTATCAAAGCTTCTTTTTTAGCCATGTTAAGTTTGTCCGGTGTTAAACCAAAATATTCATAATATTCTCTAGCAGATGGTAAAAAAGAGCCTTGCATTCTTTCGTTTTGCAATCTTAACATCATTACAATATCACAATTATCTAAACCTTTTTTCATATCAGTAAAAGATTTTACACCAAGACGTTCAATAGAGTGAGGTAGTAATGTTTTTGGTGCAACGACATTTACTTGAGCACCTAACATATTCATTAAATAAATATTTGATCTAGCAACTCTTGAATGTAAAATATCTCCACATATAGCTATTTTTAATCCTTCAACTTTCCCCTTTCTATTTATTATCGTAAGCGCATCAAGCAAAGCTTGTGTAGGATGTTCGCGTCTTCCATCTCCGGCATTAATTACAGAACAGTTAACTTTTTGAGATAACAAATTGGGAGCCCCTGAGTCTTGGTGTCTTATTACTATAATATCAGGATGCATGGCATTCAATGTCATAGCAGTATCAATTAAAGTTTCACCTTTTTTAATAGCAGAGTTTACAATATTCATTGACATCACATCAGCACCCAGTCTTTTGCCAGCTAGCTCAAAAGAACTTTGCGTTCTTGTAGAAGGTTCAAAAAATAAGTTAATTTGTGTTTTTCCCCTTAATATATCAGTTTTTTTGGATGAACTTTTATTAAGAGTAATAAATGTTTTTGCTTGATCAAGTATTTGGTTTATTTGGGAAAAAGAAAGATCTTGAATACCTAAAAGGTGATTTTGTTTTATTTTAACAGCTTTAAGTTTTTTAATTACAGCCATTAAAATCAACTCTATAGCCCTTTATGGGTAACTATGCAAGTTTTTTTTAATTAGATAAATAATCAATTGCCCCTTGCAGTATAAAAGCAGCTGCATTTTTATCTAATTTTTGGACTCTATTAGTTACATTTGTCCCTAATTCTTTAGTTATTTTAAAACTTGCTTCACTAGAGAGTCTTTCATCCCAAAAAGTGATAGGTATTGTAATATTTTTTGACAAATTCTTGGCAAAATCTCTAGCTGATTGAGATGATTTTCCACTTTTTCCATCCATATTTATAGGGTCTCCTATCACAATTCCTTTTATCTGATTTTCTTCAATAATTTCATTTATTTCATTGATTAAGGTTTTAAATTTGTCTCTTTTAATTGTTTTAAGAGGCGTAGCTACTTTTTTATTTTCATCACATATAGCGAATCCTATATTTTTTGAACCAGGATCAATTCCTAACAATCTAGAATTGTTTTCAATATATGTTTTAAATTCATCAATACTGAGTATATTGTATGTTTTCATCTTAAATGCTATTTTCTTACTTATTTGCCAATAATCACAAATGTCAATAGATAAAGATACAGTTAAACATATATCAAAGCTAGCTAGAATATCTCTAGAAGATAAAAAGGTTGAAATTTTAGCTAAAGATCTAACATCTATAATGAAATTTATTGAAAAGTTAAATAAACTGAATACGGAAAAAATAAGTCCGCTTACATCTATAATTAATGCATCTTTAAAATCAAGAAAAGACGAAGTCAAAGACGGAAAGATAAGGGATCAAATATTAAAGAATTCACCAGAAAAAAACGATGAATTCTTTGTTGTGCCAAAGGTAATCGAATAACATGTCAAATATTTCAGAATTAACTTTAACAAAAATTGTTAATGGTATTAAAAAAAAAGAATTTACATCTGAAGAAGTTACAAATTCATTTATTAAAAATTCGCAAAAATCAAAAAAATTAAATGCTTATATCACTGAATGTTTTGACCAAGCATTAAAAAATGCAAAAAATTTTGATAAAAAAAAATTTTTTAATGGTTTGCTACCTGGAATACCGATAGCTGTTAAAGATCTCTTCTGCACAAAAAATGTTAAAACCACCGCAGGAAGCAAAATATTAAACAATTTTATTCCTACATATGAGTCTACCGTTACTAGTAATTTATGGGCTCAAGGCGCATTTCTACTGGGAAAATTAAATTGTGATGAATTTGCTATGGGATCATCAAATGAAACAAGTTTTTTTGGTAACGTTAATAATCCCTACGGTGAAAAATTAGTTCCCGGTGGTTCCTCGGGAGGATCTGCGTCAGCATTAGCTGCCGAACTAACGCCGGCTACCATCGGAACAGACACTGGTGGATCAATTAGACAACCAGCTTCCTTCACTGGTACCGTAGGTTTAAAACCTACTTATGGTCGATGTTCAAGATGGGGTATAGTTGCATTTGCATCATCTTTGGATCAAGCTGGACCAATGACAAAGAATGTTGAAGATTGTGCATTGTTATTAGAAGCAATGTCAGGTTATGATTCCAAAGATTCCACATCAATAGATATTAAAGTTGATAATTATTCATCGAAACTTACAGAAAAAGTAAAGGGTTTAAAAATAGGTATTCCAAAAGAATATAGAGTTGAGAATATGCCGAAAGAAATCGAAGATATTTGGAAAAAAGGAATAGATTATTTAAAAGATGCAGGAGCCATAATAAAAAATATTTCATTGCCCCACACAATGTATGCTTTGCCAACTTATTATATAGTAGCACCAGCTGAGGCATCTTCTAATTTAGCAAGATATGATGGCGTAAAGTATGGCCATAGAGCTCAGGGTAAAAATTTAATTGAAATGTATGAAAACACAAGATCTGAAGGTTTTGGAGACGAGGTAAAAAGAAGAATTTTAATAGGAACTTATGTTTTATCTTCAGGTTATTATGATGCCTATTACTTAAAAGCACAAAAAGTTAGAAGGTTAATAAAAAACGATTTTGATAAAGCTTTTGGAGATGTGGATGCAATATTAACACCTTCAACACCAAGCTCAGCTTTCAAAATAGGTGATAAATCTAACGATCCTGTTTCTATGTATTTGAATGACATTTTTACAGTGCCAGTTAACTTGTCTGGTTTACCGGCAATCTCAGTTCCAGCTGGCTATGATAAAAACAACTTACCATTAGGTTTGCAGTTAATTGGAAAAGCTTTTGATGAACAAACGATTTTAAATTTATCTTTAGCAATTGAAAAAAGAGCTGATTTTAAAAAAAATTTTAAAGTTTGGTGGAGCTAATGGACGAAAAGAAATTTAATTATTTTATTGATGGAGAAAAAGGTAAGTGGGAGGTAGTTATTGGTTTAGAAGTACACGCTCAAATATCGTCAAAATCTAAACTATTTTCCTCTTCGCCAACGAAATTTGGAGCAGAGTCAAATACGCAAGTAAGTTTGGTAGATGCAGCATTTCCAGGCATGTTACCTGTTATTAATCAATTTTGTATAGAGCAAAGCATAAAAACGGGACTAGGTTTAAAAGCTAAAATAAATTTAAATTCAGTTTTCGATAGAAAAAATTATTTTTACGCTGACCTGCCCCAAGGTTATCAGATCTCACAATATAAAAATCCAATAGTTGGTGAAGGAGAGGTTATTCTTGACATGCCATATGGTACTAAAAAAATTGGTATAGAGAGACTTCATCTGGAACAAGACGCGGGAAAAAGTATTCATGATATGGATCCTGACAACTCTTTTGTGGATCTTAACAGATCAGGAGTAGCGTTAATGGAGATTGTAAGCAAACCAGATTTAAGATCTCCCGAGGAAGTAAATTCATATATTAAAAAATTAAGATCAATTATGAGATACCTCGGTACCTGTGATGGAAATATGCAGGAGGGATCTTTAAGAGCTGATGTAAATGTATCTGTAAGAAAACTTGGTGATAAAAATTTTGGCACAAGATGCGAAATTAAAAATGTAAATTCAATAAAATTTATGCAAATGGCCATTGAATATGAAGCAAAACGACAAGTAGAATTATTGGAGTCCGGAAAAGCTATAGATCAAGAAACTAGATTATTCGATACAAAAAAAAATAGTACAAGATCTATGCGTTCAAAAGAAGATGCTCATGATTACAGATATTTTCCTGATCCAGATTTACTACCGTTAAAATTGGACCAATCTTTAGTTGAAAAATTAAAGAAAGAATTACCTGAGTTACCAGATCAAAAAAAAGAGAGATTTATTAAGGAACACAATTTAACTTCATATGATGCAAACATATTAGTTTCAGAAAAAGAAGTTTCAGATTATTATGAGGAAGTAATTAAAAAAAGTAATAAAAAATTAGCAACAAATTGGATTATCGTTGAGTTGTTTGCAGTATTAAATAAAAAAAATCTTTCTATCTCACAATCACCTATAAGCGCAAAAAACCTGTCATTGTTAATTAATATGATTACCTCAGGAGAGATTTCAGGAAAAATAGCAAAAGATGTTTTTGAAAAAATGCAATTAAACGATCAAGATCCTAAAAAAATTGTTGAAAAAGAAGGATTAAAACAACAAAGTGATCCTAAAGAGTTAGAAAAAATTATTATAAACATATTATCAAAGAATCAAGATAAGGTGAAAGAATATAAATCTGGCAAAGAAAAGCTGTTCGGATATTTTGTTGGAGAAGTTATGAAGGCTACTCGTGGAAAGGCTAATCCTCAGTTGGTAAATGACATTCTAAAAAACAAGCTTCACTAAGAAAATGGGATCAAATCTTCCAATTACAAAAGAAATTGAAAATTATATTAACAGTCATTCCCTTAAATTAACTCCGATTCAAAATGAAATAATTTCATATAATAACAAATTAGGGGAAATTAAAAAGATGCAGATATCTATTTCCCAATGCCATTTTTTGAATTTAATTATTAAAATATCTAAGATAAAAAATATTTTAGAAGTTGGAACATTTACAGGATTAAGTACATTAACTATGTCTTTGGCTCTACCTAGTAATGGTAAACTAATTACATTGGATAAAAATAGCGTGACAAATAAAGTTGCTTATGATTTTTTTAAAAAGGCAAAACAAGATAATAAAATCAGCTCAATAACTGGAAATGCTTTAAAAAGTTTAGCTAGTTTGAAAAAAGATGGTAATAAATTTAATCTTGTTTTTATTGATGCGGATAAGGAAAATTATAAAAACTACTATGATCAATCGTTAGAATTAATTGAAACAAATGATTTAATTATAATTGATAATGTCTTATGGCATGGTGAAGTTGCAGATAAAAAAAACCAAGATAAACTAACTATAACGATAAGAGAATTTAATTCCTATATCGAACATGACAAAAGAGTCGAATGTATAATTGTTCCAATAGGTGACGGTCTAGCGGTTTGTAGAAAGTTATAATGTATTATATTTCAGGATTTTATAAGTTCAAAAAAATAACAAACGCTAAAAAGATTAAAAAAATTCTACAAAAATATTTCTTCAGTAATAATATTAGAGGTACAATTATAATATCCAGCGAGGGTGTAAATGGGACTTTATCTTCAAATAAAGAAAATTTGATTTCGGTAATAAACAAGATTAAGAAAACATTTAAATTCATTAAATTTGATAGCATTAATTTTTCCACTAGCAGATTTCTACCTTTTCATAGAGGCAAAGTTAAAATTAAGGCAGAAGTCGTTCCAATGGGAATAAAGATTATTAAGAGAAAAACTAATAATCATATTGATCCAAAAAAATGGAATGAGTTGATCAAAAATAAAAATACTTTTACAATTGATGTAAGAAAACCGTTTGAATTTAAAGTTGGAACATTTAATCGTTCTATTAACCCACATGTCAATAATTTTAGAGAATTTCCAAATTTTTTAAAAAAATTAAATAAAGATAAGACCATTGCAATGTTTTGCACAGGTGGAATTAGATGTGAAAAAGCAAGTGCTTATCTTGAAAAAAAAGGTTTTAAAAATGTTTTTCAATTAAAAGGTGGAATTATAAATTATTTAAAAAAAATAAAAAAAGAAAACAGTTTATGGAAAGGTGAATGCTATGTTTTTGACAATAGAGTCTCAATCAAACATGGTTTAGTAGCTGGAAGTTTTTCTATGTGCAGTGGATGTAGAAAACCCATTTCATCAGAAGATAGAAAATCTTATAAATATGAGGAGGGAGTATCGTGTCCAAATTGTCACGATTACTTAAAACCTTCACAAAAAGAGAGATTTAGAATGAGACAAAAACAAATAAATCTTGCAAAGAAACTAGGAAAAAAGCACATATTCCAAAAAGAATTTTAAAATGAATTTATTAAAAGATAATATTCCAAAATTGGTAAGAAGACTTGCTGTACCTGCTATGGTTGGTACTCTTTTTCAAACTCTTTATAATATTGTCGATACATTTTTTGCCGGCATGATATCACCTGAAGCGCTATCGGCTTTGAGCAAATCTTTTCCAATCTATTTTATAATAATTGCTACATCAATTGGCGTTACAGTAGCTGGAACAGCTCTAATAGGGAATAGTATTGGTGAAAATGATAAAAATAAGATTTTAAATTATTTTACCCATATTATTTTTTATGGAATTTTAATCTCTATTATTATTACCTATTTAGGATTAACTTATTCTGAAAAAGTTTTTTACTTAATGGGCTCTACAGACGAAGTTGTTTTTTTGGGTCTTGAATATACAAATGTTATCTATTCTGGCTCAATTATTTTTATTTTGGTAGTGGCCATAAATTCTTTTTTACATGCAGAAGGCGATACAAAAACTTACAGAAATGTTCTAATCATATCTTTTTTTTTAAACATTATTTTAAATCCCGTTCTAATTTTTGGTTTTCTTTTTATACCAGCATTAGGAGTAAAAGGCATAGGAGTTGCTACTATAATCGCCCAATCAGCCTCTTTGATAATCATAATATTTAAAGTTTTAAAAAACAATATACTTAGAGAAATTAATACAAATTATTTAATACCTAAATTTATTTTTTTTAAAAATATTTTTTTCCAATCTATGCCAATCACCATATCAATTTGTGGTTATGCACTAGCAGCAGCTATAATCTTTACTTATGTCGGTCAATCGGGTGAGTATGCAGCTGCAGGATATGGAGTAGGTACCAGAATCGAACAAGTCGTTCTTCTTCCCATATTAGGTATTAATACTGCAATTATATCTATCATAGCACAGAATTATGGAGCAAAAAATTTTGATAGAATAAAGGAAACTTATTTTACCGCAATACAATATGCTTTTACTATCATGATTATTGCGGGTATAACTGTTTTCATATCAGCAGGTATTATTACAAGTATCTTTTCTAACGATCCAGAAGTAATAGAATATGGAAAAAGATATTTAAAGATCTCAGCTTTTGTTTTGCCTGCATATCCAGTTTTTTTTCTATCAAATGGTTTTTTTATGGCTTTAAAAAAATCTGAGATGGCTATGATTTCTAATTTTTTTAGAAATGTGCTTAATCCAATAGTAGTATTTTATATAGCAAAATATATAGATGCAAGTTTTACTACGTTTTTTTGGATATGGGTTGGGATAAATTGGTTTTTCTCGATTTTTTATTTCTTGATTATTATCTACTATTTTAAAAATAGATTAGGCAAATCTAGAACTGTCTTTAATCCAAGCCCATAAGTGATCTGAAAAAGATCTTCTAACATACAAATCAACATTTTCTTTTGTCTTTCTATGTATAGATACATCTACATGGTTAAGTATAGTTTGAACAACTTTGTTATCCCCAAAATTTTCTGAATTAAAATCATAAGGTGATCCTTTAGAAAGTATCTCAAAAATATTAGCTCCAGTTAAATTAAATATAGTGTAGTGGTCACTAACATTTGTGACAGCACCCAAATTTGTTGTTGAGATATCTTTAAATAATAATTGTTCTAGTTCATAGTCATTAGATTTCTTATCAACAGTATCATTTGAAACCAAAAGCCATTCGTTAGGTCCTAACCACAAGCAGGTAATTTTTTCTTTAGTAGAAGTAGAACAGGATTCTTTTGGAAGAATCATTCCTAATATTTTTCCAACTTTACTAACAAAATCTTTATTTTCTAAGTCTCCTCTTAAATTAATTTTTGCTACAGGAGTTTTCTCCTTCATTGAGAAATTGTTATAAGTATGACTTTCAGTAATAGGAGATGTAAAATTAAGCATTTAATCTCCTACCTTCTTTATCTAAAAAAATAGTATCTGATACAGTTACCTCTATAGTTTTATTTGGCATAGGAACATAAAGTTTTTTCCCTTTCAATTTTTTCCCATTTTTAACAACAGCTAATGCAATAGACTTATTTAAATTAGGACTATAGTAGCTTGATGTAACATGTCCAATCATGTCCATGGGTGGTTTATTTTTAACTTTAGCCACTATCTGCGCTCCTTCCTCAAGAATTTCTTTTGGATCTTTAGTTAATAAACCCACATATTGCTTTCTATCTTCTCTCATTGTATCAGATCTATACAAAGATCTTTTTCCTATAAAATCATATTTTTTCTTGCTAACTATCCAATTCATTTGCAAATCAATAGGAGTAACAGTTCCGTCTGTTTCTTGACCTACTATTATAAAACCTTTCTCAGCTCTTAATAAATGCATAGCTTCTGTACCATATGGTGTAATTCCATATTCTTTACCAGCTGTCATACATTTTTCCCAAACAGATAGACCATAGTTTGCTTGCACGTTTATTTCATAACTTAATTCACCAGTAAAACTTATTCTCATAACTCGACAACTTATTTTATCAATCAAACCATTTTTAAAACTCATGTGATTAAAGTTATCATCTGAATAGTCAATATTTTGTGTTACTTTTTCTAATATTTTTTTACTATGAGGACCACATACACTAATAGTAGCATAATGGTCAGTTACGGAAGTTAAATATACTTTTAATTCAGGCCATTCTGTTTGAAGAAAATCTTCAAGCTTACTCATCACAGTGGCTGCCCCACCAGTTGTTGTTGTCATTATATAATGATTATCACTCAAACGTGTTGTGACACCATCATCATAAACCATTCCATCATCGTTAAGCATTAAACCATATCTACATTTTCCTATAGCTAGTTTATTCCAAGCATTTGTGTAAACACGATTTAAAAATTCAGAAGCATCACTACCTTGAATATCAATTTTTCCTAATGTTGAGGCATCTAAGATTCCAGCATTTGTTCTCGCTGCTTTAGACTCTCTTTGAACGGCATCATACATATTTTCTTTCCTCAAAGGGTAATACCAAGCTCTTTTCCATTGACCAACATCTTCAAATTTAGCATTATTTTTTTTGTGCCAATCATGAATAGGTGTCTTTCTAGTTATATCAAAAAATTGACCAACATTTCTTCCCACAAGCGCTCCAAAAGTGATTGGTGAGTAGGGAGGTCGAAAAGTTGTTGTACCTAGTTCACCTAATTTAGTATTTGTAATTTCAGAAATAATTCCCAAGGCATGCATATTAGATATTTTTCCTTGATCGGTAGCCATTCCTGTTGTTGTATATCGTTTTACATGTTCTATTGACTTAAAGCCTTCTCTCAAAGCAAGTTTTATATCATTCGCCGTAGAATCATTTTGATAATCAACAAAAGATTTAGTTTTCCCAGAAATTTTATTACTTGGCAGTAACCATATATTTTCAAAAAATCCATCTTTAGGTTCTATAACATTAAACTGTTCTGTTTTTTTAATATCGAGGAACTCTTTAGTTTTTTCTTGGGATTCCAAAATAATATTCTTTAGCCCGAAAGTTCCATTACATGAACCTACAGATATTTGGTTTAAAGTGCTTTTTTTAGGAATGAAATAATGTTTTTTCTCGTTATAATCTAACTTACCCCCTGATTGTGTAAATAAATGAACAGCTGGTGTATAACCGCCAGATACACACAATAAATCACAATCTATCTTTAATTTATTTCCGACAACGTTGCTATTATCCTCTGACAAGTTCATTACATGTATTTTTTTAATTTTTTTATACCCTTCAGCGTAAGTCACAGTACTTTTCCAATGTATTTTGATATCTAGTTCGTTGCATTTTTTTGGAAGCACCCCATCAGATTTTTCTCGAATGTCTATAATCGCTTTAACTTTAACACCCTTGTTATGTAGCGTTATCGCTGTTTCATAAGCATCATCGTTATTAGTAAAAATACTAATTTTATTACCGCATTTTACACCGTAGGTATTAGCATATTTTCTAACAGCTGAAGAAAGCATAATTCCAGGTCTATCATTACAATCGAAAATCATTGGTCTTTCAATCGATCCAGTTGCTAAAATTACTTTTTTAGCTCTAACTTTCCATAAACGTTGTCTTATTTGCCCCTTTTTATCTTTGTCAGGTAAATGATCTGTAAGATTTTGCATCATGATCAAATAATTATAATTGTGATAAGAAGCTACGCTTGTTCTATTTAATATTTTAATATTTTTGTTATTCTGTAATTCAAGACAAGTTTTTTTAATCCACTCTAAGGGAGATAATTGATTTATTTTATTGTAATCTTTATTGGAAAAATTTAAATTTCCACCAAAATTTGGTCTTTCGTCAACTAAGAGTACTTTTTTTCCAGCATTTAAAGCCGTTTTTGCTGCAACTAATCCAGCTGGTCCAGCACCAACAATAAGAACTTCACAATGATAATAACAATGATCATAAATATCAGGATCTTTTTTTGTAGGAGATTTCCCCAAACCGGCAGCTTTTCTTATAAAATATTCATATACATTTTCCCATAAATTTGCTGGCCACATAAAAGTCTTATAATAAAAACCTGCGGGAATAATAGGTGAGAATAAATTATTAATTGATCCTAAATCAAAATTAACCGAAGGCCAACAATTCTGACTTGTTGCATTTAGACCTTCGTAAATTTCAATTTGAGTCGCTCGTAGGTTCGGATCAGTTTTGCCTTGATCTTTAATGATTTGAACTAAGGCATTAGGCTCTTCAACGCCAGATGTAAATATTCCTCTTGGTCTATGATATTTAAAACTTCTTCCTATCAAATGAATACCATTAGCTAGTAGAGCTGATGCTAAAGTATCACCCTTATAACCATAAAAGGTCTTTCCATTAAATTTAAAGGAAATACTTTCGCTTCTATTAATTTGTCCACCAGAAGATAGTCTAAATTCGTTTGACATTATTTAATTGGTTTTTCTCCTATTTTATAAACTGAATGAATTTTGTCGTTTGCTGTGTCTCTAGCCATGTTGAACCAACGTCTACATCCGTGAGAATGATTCCATCTTTCATATTGAAGACCTTTTATATTTTTTCTCATAAATAAATATTCAGCCCATTGATCATCGCTT
>Ga0310344_10001612_pt1 | contig 17183 bp, 11 predicted proteins | sample HC15DNA20200_MG_FD_203801 | JGI IMG/M metagenome (GOLD analysis project Ga0310344, IMG submission 203801) | Marine microbial communities from station ALOHA, North Pacific Subtropical Gyre - HC15-DNA-20-200_MG | ecosystem: Environmental > Aquatic > Marine > Oceanic | place: Pacific Ocean: North... | reverse complement strand
GATGCTGTATTATCAGATCTTGAAGACGATCAATATCTTATAAAAGAGGCACACGAATTTGCAATGGCTTTACCAAGAGAATTTTATGATCAATTTGAAAAATGGATAAGAGTCGGTTGGGCATTATATAATACAAGTAAAAAATTATTCAATACGTGGATGTTATTCAGTGCACAATCAGCAAAATTTAGTTATGATGATATTCCTAAGTATTATGATCAATGGAAAAAGATGAAAAAAAGAAAAGATGGAGGAATTACCTCTTCATCGTTAGTTTATTGGTTAAAAGAAACAAATCCAGCAGAATTTCAAAAAATTCATCAAAAAACATTACGTTATTATATGCAAAAAGTTCTAAAAACACCAACAGAATTTGATGTTGCAGAGCTTTTATATCATAAGTATCGTCATAGATATGTTTGTGTTTCAGTAGAGAAAAAATGTTGGTATGAATTTATAAATAATAGATGGCAAAGAGAAGATTCTGGAAATTCTTTAAGACATAATATTTCAAATGCTTTATGTCCTGAGTTTAAAAAATTGGCGGATGAGATGATGAATAAAGCAGAAAAAAAGGCAAATTCTGATCAGAGTGAAGAAACGCAAGAAGAAGTTCAGTTTTTGAATAGTCAGATGAAAAAATGTTCAAATATTTGTTTAATTTTGAAAAAAACAGCTCATAAAAACAATATTATGAGAGAATGTTGTGAATTATTTTATGATAAAAATTTCTTTGATAAATTAGATCAAAATCCATATCTTTTGTCGTGTCAAAATGGTGTTGTTGATTTCAAACCAAAAGATGGTAGTAATAAAACCGTTTTTAGAAAAGGAAAACCAGAAGATTATCTTTCATTAAATACACATCAAGAATATAAATCCTTAGATGAATGTGATAAAGCAATTCAAAATGAATTAGAAGATTTCATGCATAAATTATTTCCAAAAAAGGAATTATATAATTATATGTGGGATCATTTAGCTTCAACATTGCTAGGAACAAATCAAAATCAAACTTTTAATATTTATACGGGAGAAGGAAGAAATGGAAAATCAAAACTGGTTGAATTAATGTCATTAATTTTGGGAGATTATAAAGGTACTGTTCCAATATCACTTATAACACAAAAAAGAGGAAGTATTGGCGGCGTATCGCCAGAAATCGCACAATTAATGGGAAAAAGATATGCTGTTATGCAAGAACCAACAAAGGGAGATAAAATTAATGAAGGTATTATGAAAGAAATTACAGGGGGCGATCCAATTACAGGTCGTTTGCTATTTAAAGATAGTATAACATTTGTTCCCCAATTTAAATTAAGTGTATGTACAAACAATTTATTTGATATAAATAGTAATGATAATGGAACCTGGCGAAGAATTCGTGTCTGTCCATTTGAATCCCTTTTCACGGAAAAACCATATACAGAAGTCTCAAAGAAAGAGTGTCCACATCAATTTGTAGTTGATAAAAAAATAGATAAAGAAAAGTTTCCAAGGTGGTCTCAAACATTTTTAGCTATGTTAGTTGATAGAGTTACAAAAACAGGTGGAGACGTAAAAGATTGTAAAATTGTAATGGCTGCAAGCAATGAATACCGAGATGATCAGGATTCATTGGCACAATTTGCTTCTGAAATATTACAAACAGACGATGATGGCGTTCTCAAATGGACTTTGGTTTGGGAAACAATGAAAAAGTGGTGGGTAGAAAATGGAAAGGGAGCTAGACCAAAATCTAAAGAAATTAAAAAATTTTTAGATAGAAAATTTGGGAAAAGGAGACAAAAGAAAGGAGATGTTGTTGCAATGTGGTATGGTGTAAGAATGAAAGATTTCGGGATTATTGATAATTGTGATTCTGATTAAAACTGTCTCCGACCAGTATTATCATTAGGATCATTTTTTAATTTATAGCGGGCTCCTGGAACATGTCCAAACCAAGAAAATAAAATATTTTTATTATATTTTAAACATATTGGAAGAAAAATATATGCAAGTATATCGTGCCAACCAACTGGATACTTAGGTGAGTTTTTAAGTTTTTCTAATAATTCGTCCATTTTAGACATTAACTTTTTATACCATACTTGTGTAAAAGGGGTATTTTTCTTAAAGATAAATGATCCCATGTACATTGCTTTACTAGATATACCTCGCCAAGGCCATTCGAATCCAAGATGATTATATGGTTCAGGGACTTCCTCTTGAATGACGGGTCTACTAATAGCATAAATTTGTGGATCCGAGGTAATTAATTTATCAAAAGCTTCTCGCCATTTCCCGAATACAGGTTTAATATCTGAATATCCTCCGCCAAAAAAGTGCATAAAATAACATCGCAAATAATCAGCTTTGTGGGTTAATGATAAATACTTATATCCTTCGTGTAATTCTACGCCTGTTTTTTTTATATAAAAATTTAAATTCGTGGGGGTAATCAATCGTAATTCAATATCTCGTTTCTTAAAAAATTCATACATCTGATTGATATTTTTCCTCCGAAGCGAAGACATTTTATTTGAACCAGTCCAAAACCCATAAACAATTTTCTTATATTTTTTTTTAGGAGTGGTTTTAGATGATTTGTTATGCATTTTATAAAAATTCATTTTCATTTATATAAAATTTATATTTTATCTGCAATATTTTCCAAGACATTCACTTTGTATGATATCAAAACGATCTTCTGTTTTTGATGTTATATCATCACTAATGGCACCAGCCTTTTGTGCTGCTGTATCCGCCAATAACTCAGCCTTGTCTTTTATTCTAGAAGCTTTATTCAATGCTTTTTCAGCCAATTCCTTAGCGGAAGGAACATCCATTTTTGGTATTTTCGGCATACTTGGCATACTTGGCATTGTGGGCATTTTTGGTCCTCTTTTATTATCTTTTTTACATAAATCGCCTTCATTTTTTAATTTAGCCTTACCTAGATCAATTAATTTTCTTTTATACTCACCATTCCAAAAATCTTTGGTCATTTGTACCAAAACATTTTCAGTTGGTGGCGGCGGCGGTTTGCCTGGAGGAGGAGGGCTCGGATCTTCGCCTACTTCACACGCTTGTGTATTACACGCCTTTTTTGCATCATCACACGGTCTTCCGCCATTCATTGGGGGCGTTGTTATTTGTCTTTTCATTATTCCGCCGCCACAAGTTTTACTACATGGTCCCCAAGGTCCCATTTCACAATCAACCGTCCTTACGGGCGCTTTGATTTGACATGTTTTACTGCCGCCGGATTCAAATCCCAATGAGGGAATAAAAGATGGGCAATTATTGCCATGTAAATTAAATAACCATGCCGCTGCAGTATTTGTTAGAAAAGGTAAAATAATAAACAAAGCAATTACAGCTAACAGTTTTTTATTTTCTAATTTAAATTTGATTAATACCAAAACAGACATGACTATGAGAGAAATCCAATAAAATTTGCTAATATACCAATTAAGATTTTCATAGAATTCATTTTGTTTTTCATACCAGTCAGACATTCTATTATTTACATTTTTTAAATTTCTTCCAAAGTTTACTTTTTCCGCAAGTTCATTGCTCTCAGTCTGCATTTTATTATTTGCTCCTTCAACATTAATTTTATTATCATTTTTATCTTTATAAATCTTTATTAATTTTTCAAGTTCTCCAATTCTTTCATCAAAACGATGCTGAATATTTCCTTTTTTATTATTTAATTTTTTCCCAGCTTTATCTTCTAAATAATTTTGATACCATAATCCCCCTTTTGAAAAAGTATACCAATCTTTTTCAGCTTTATTATATAGTTCTGTACTTTGGGTTTTCTGTTGTTGTGCAAGAAGCCATCTTGTTTTTAAATCATTTACAGCATCAAGTTTATTAAGAGTTTCTCCTTTTTTCCCTCTAAGCCAATCTTCTACCTTTACCTTTATTTCCCCTCCTAATTTTTTTCCAGATTCAACCTTTTCTTTCACATTTTGTTGCGCTTCCATCATTTTTTTTTTCTGTTCTTCCTGTTTTTTTTTTATTGCATTCATTTCATTACCAAAAAAATTTTCCCGAAAACTAATCATTATAATATAAAATGATTAGAAATTAAAACTAAAGAGTTTGCCTTAGAATCCTCCAAAAGGAACAACAACACCACTATTATTTATACCAGCTCCAGCCCGCGAACCAAGAAAACCTTCTGAACCATCAAAATTTAAAGCTTGCCATTCACTATCATGTCCTACTAAAGATGGACGATCCTTTTTACCAGAACCGCCACCCTTACCACCCTTACCACCAGCACCTCCCCCGTCATCAGGAGAGGCCGCTTTAGGTGGTGTGCAATATCCACGAACACGAGCACCTTCAGGACAATTTTTCTCTGAAAATAATTTAAATAATTGCTCTTCATAAGGATCAGGTCCAGACACTGGTCCATCTTTTCCTGGTGCCATTGTATTTGAGTCATCAGTTGTATCTTCTTTTGCTGAACTATACTCCCCACCAGATTCTTTTTCCTGACTTCCCCACAAAATAGTTGAAAATCCCTTTTTATTTGTCTCCCATCGTGATTTTTGTTTCTCTGAATCTTTATCTGGCCAAGCTTCTGGAGGACCTGGTTCATACCAAAAACCAAAGTTATATTTATTATAATCTATATTATTTCTATACCACATATCTATTAATTGATAAATCAAAAATATAACACCAATTGCACCACTTGCTACAATTCCTGCTTGAGCAAAAGGTTTTGGAACAACCTCTTTTTTTAATAAAGCAACACTAATTATAATCCCTAAAGCAGTAAATGCTATGATTTTCATTAATTCTTTGTGTTCTCCATATCTTCTAAATTCATATTCACCAATTTCAATCATTTTTTTGCGATTTGCCCGCACTTCTTGTGCTTTACCTAAATCGCCTTTTAATTGATTGAGTTGTTGTTCAGTATTATTTAACATAGCAGTTTGTGTCCCTAATTTATCTCCTCCTCCCAATGTTTGTTTCAATGTTTGATCATATTCCTTTTTTAAATCTTTAAATAATTGTGAACGTACTGAACTTAATTGTGTAATATGATTCATTAACTCCTGTTGTTCTGTTTGAGAACCTTGCGTTTTCTTCGCTTTTTCTAAGTTTTTAAATATACCTTCTTCCACTTGCTGTAAATTTTTTATACCCGTTTGTATTTGCTGATGCTTTTCGGTCAGCTTTTCCAATTGTTCTTTTTGTGCTTTTTCACCAGAGGACATTATATATAATATATAATTATAAAATTATTATATATTAGATTATAGTTGACAGAAAATCAATCACACCCTTGAAAAATTTATCTAAAAAATATACTATTGCACATATGATTCCCTTTTTTGATGCTTGTTGACAATATTTTATTGCTACTGCCCATATTGCCGATAGAAAACCTAAAGCAACTAAAACAGTGCTACTTACAATTCCTATTTTTACTGGTTTTGGAAATTCAACACTCATAACTAACCACACAATCGCCGAAACAAAAACAATAATTGCTAAACTTGCCCACATAATGTATCTAACTCTTTCCATTTCTGCCTTTAATTTAAAATCTTCTTCAAAAGCATCAAAACTTGCTGTTTTTTTTGGATCTGATAAATCATGATATAAAGCTTTTGTTCCCTCTAATGCTTGTAACGACTTCTTTGCACTTGTTATATCGGACTTCTGTGACCCCTTACCTGCTTTTTTTTCTTCAGTTCTTCCCTTATTCATTTCAGTAATCTTAGCATAAAGTTCATCTACAATACTCATTAATTCAGCATTAGCCCTTTCAATATTAGTTTTTACTAATTTTTCATCTTCAGGAGTCATTTGAGTCATACCATCAGCATATGTTTTATACATCTTTGTATATTTTTCCAATTCTTGATTAAACTTGGTTTCTAATCGTTTAATATCCGATTCCTCCCCAACATCTTCATCTAAATTTGATGTAAATGGTTCTTTTCCCATTTTTTTTTTATTTATTAAGAATCTTAATCCCTGAATTAATTCAAACATTTATATCTAATATAATGTGATAAAATATTAGCTTGCACCTAGCTTTCTTAAAACTTTTTGGAATTCCCACCAAATTCGTGTGAAAAGAAAATAACCTACACCTAAAACTACTATTAAAAGCAAACCTTGTAATGGTCTTGAAGTTGGCATGGGAACACCTGCACTTAATGCCCCTATACCGCAAGCCATTATCACAACGACACAGAACCATAATATATAAGAATAATATGCATGTTGAACCCTTAATTTATTATCACTATACTCACCATGAGACTTTTTATCTCCAGCAAGAGCAGAGTCAATTTTTTTTTGCATTGATTTAACCTGTTTTAATTTGCTCCCACCATCCTTATTTATTTGTATAGAATCTTGGGCATCTTGTTCTATTTGTTTCTCTGCTTCTAGAATATCTGCATAAATTTCATCTGAAATTTTTAATAATAATTCATTTGATTTTTGAATACTTTTTGCTATTCTTTCACCCTCTTCTTGAGTTAAGTTAGGGTCTCCTAAACTTTTATAATCTTCCTCATATTTTCTAAGAGTTTGATTATATAATTTCTCTAATTCATCTATATTTGCTGTGTGTTTATTACCTTTACAATTTTCACAACCCCACTTTTTACATTGAGCTGTACAAGGTCTCCATTCATCTGTCGTCCATTTACATGTTTTTCCACCAAATGCATCTTCACATTTTTGTTTTGTATCTAAATTTATTGTTCCTTCACATACTGTTCGACCATCTCTTATATCTTTACATATTGGACTTTTTGGTCCGCAAAAAGCATCACAATTACTGTTTTCGTTTTCATCAAAACCCGCTTCATCTCTATCAACCTTTCCACTTGGTAAATCAAAACCTTCCCTGAAGGTGTCATTTTCAATTAAATTTAAAAAACGTTTTGGTATGAGTTTTACAAATTTATTTCTATCATTATTTGAATGAATACCCTGTTTGAGAGATGCAGTATTTATTTCATCTGTAGAATTCCTAAAATCTTCTGTTGAATCATAACTCATTATCTATAAAGTAATAATAGAAAATGATTTATTACAATTACACAACTAGATACCTGTTCCGGCACCTGTAGCTGCTCTAGCCCGCGCCGCCGCCCGCGCCCTTGCATATGCTCTTGCTTTTGCTTCTGGTCCCATCTTTGCTGGAGCCTTTCCTTTGCCTGCTGGCTTTCCCTTGCCTGCCGGCTTTCCTTTGCCTGCCGGCTTTCCTTTGCCTGCCGGCTTTCCTTTGCCTGCCGGCTTTCCTTTGCCTGCTGGTTTTCCTTTGCCTGCTGGTTTTCCTTTGCCTGCTGGTTTTCCTTTTCCCGCTGGAGCCTTCGGTTTTGGTATTCCCTTTGCTTTCGGTCCTCCGGGTGCTTTACCACCTGGTGGTTTTCCTTTAACTCCGCGATTTCGTGCTCTTGCCTTTGCCATCGATTGTCGGCGAAGATTACCTGGGGGCGCCTTTCCCTTAGGAACTTCTAATTTTAATTGTTTCTGAAAATAATATACAATTGCTATTGTTCCCGCAACATAAAAAAATAAATTAAATAAATGATATATCTTTTGTTCATAAGCATCAACTCTTCTTGGTTCTGCTGATAAATCTCCTCTATCAAGTCTCATTAAATTTCCCGTAAATGCATTTTTCATACGTGTTTGCGATTTCATATTTAAATTGAGATTTGCAACATAAGTATCTATATCTTTTATTGCTGTTGTAATTTGTCCTTTCAATTCATCGCATTCTATAATTATAATATTATCTAATTCTTTTGAAATAGGATCACATTTTGATAAATATCCACCCCCAATGCAGTCTTGATATCTACCTAAAGTCACCTGAAATTTCCTTTTTAATTCCTGCAATTTTTCTTCGAATGTTATTGGTGGAACAATTTTCATATATATATATATTAGAAACATAAACGATAATATTTTGCGGAGATAGACGTTTTTGATGGGCGAACAATTTCAACAATATTCCCTGGACGACAACCTAAAACTCTTGCTACTGGATCAAATCTATTGATATCAGGTAGTTGACTTTCATCTGTTATATTATAATTCTTAAATAATTCCTTTTTTTCATCTTCAGATATTATTCTATGAGGCGGGACCATTTGATGGTCTAAAACATTATATAATAATTCATTTATGCAAAATATATTAAAGAATATGTTATCTGTGACATATAATGAGCGCATTAGTTTAATTAATGTATCATTTGGTTTATCTTTCGTAATAATTATCAATTCATCTTCCAAATCTAAAACTTCTTCTAGATTAAATAAATCATCCGTTATTTCATATACTTGATTTGGTCTTATTTTTGTTGATAAATGATATTTTACGTATATTTTTTTATTAGTATCAGTTTCAACAACCATATCTAATTGTTTATTTTTTTCCATTTTTGAGATTTCACTAAATGATATATTTTCGTATTCTTCAACATTATATCCTCGCCGTTTCAAAATATCAAGTAAAACACCTCTAGATTTATACAACGAATGAATAAATGAATGTTGGCTAACTTTACTCATATACTTTCTTAAAATATAATTTTTATATATTTTAAGATCAATTTATTAAATACTAATAATATATAAATGCCCCTTAATAGAAGAAGAAAAACACGTAGAAAAAGAAGAAGAAAAACACGTAGAAAAAGAGGAAGAGGTAAAAAAAGTAGAAGAAGAGGTAAAAAAAAAGTAACGTTCGCCGATCAGCGTCCTTCCCTATTTGGTACACCACTTACTAGAAGAAGAAATTTAAGTAAAACATATTATAAAGATTCGCTGCCTGGAGAAGGTGCACATAAACATCTAGCTGGTACTAAGGTGCGCAGCTATAGAAAATCTTCGGACCCACGTCACAATATGGATATTGCGTGGCAAGACTTGTGGGATTCTTGGGATGAAGTTTTGGAAGATGAGGGGGTTGGTTCAAAATATGAGGGGTAATTTCGCCAATAACTACTTTTTGAGATTATTAATTGTATCACGATCCCATTTTAATCCTCCAATTTCTGTTCTCCTTTTTATTCTTTCCATTTTAGCCTCTTCCGGAGAGGGACGACCCTGCGCAACATTTACCAAATCCTCTTCAATTACAGATGGGAATTGTCTAACAGGCGTTACATCTTTTACAGGGAATTGATTATGAATTGTAATAGATGCGTGTTTTTCTCGTATATCTTGACCCAAATCTTCAACCGAAAATTCTTTTTCCTTTGGAGTTTCTTTAAACATAATTGTTTCTTTTGGTTTAAATTCACTCATCAATTGTTCCTTTGTTTGTATCATTTCATTAATTTTTTTATTAAATTCTCTATCCAATAGTGCAGCTTTTTCGGCGTTCGGCAAGTTTGGCATAGTAGATTTTGCCATAGCAGATCTTGGCATAGCCCCTCCGGATTGAATAAATGGTTTTTTGTGTTGTTCTTCAACCTGTTGATCTGTCTCAAATGGTGGAATTTCTCCATAATTTAATTTTACAGTAATGATTTTATATTGAATATTTTGTGCTTGACCATCTTTTTGAGATATAATTTCATAAAAATCAGATTGGTTTAAACCATTTTCTCTCCATGTTGCATTATGTTTTGCCTTTCCTTCCCATCTAACCGGATTTTTATCTTGTATAGTTTGCAATTTTTCTCCCGCAGTTTCAATTTGTTCCAGGTCTCTTAATCCACCCGGCTTACCAACCAATGTTACGTATTCTTGAACATTATCGCCCAATAATGTTTCAAATCTCCGTCTTAATTCATCATCTTCGCCTCCCCAGCCATAATAATTATTAGGGAATCCATTTGCTCTTTTAAATACTTCTCCACCCACCAATAATACGCCACCTAAATATTTATATGGATTTTTATATCTTCCCCATTCACTAGCAAAATGGGCGACTGCGTTTTTTCCATAAGGTCCTGCGTATACTGGTATCATAATATCTTCGGGAATTAAATCTACATCATGGAATATATATGCATCATATGTTTCATCTAATTTAAATCCAATATTTAATAAAGCACCACGATTAAAAGAATGTTCAGGCGATTGTTCTATAACAGTAACATCAAATTTAGCGTCCCAACCTTGTGCTGTGAGGTTTTCAACCACTTTGGGAATAAAGATAGACATTCTGTCTCTAAACAATTCCAAATGTTTTGTTCTTGTTTGATCTCCACCATCCCTGAAGGGGACAATAATATTAACACGATATTTTTTCTGAGTAATTGTGCTATTTCCAAGCTCAGTTTGCATTGTTGCCTCAATATTATCTGAAGCTTTAAGCAGAATATTATTAACAATTGTTTCTAGATAGTTAAATATGGCATCTTTTGTAATATATTGATCAGCAAATGAATTAGCTTGAATAGATATTTTTCTGCATTCTTCGTCGTGTTCTCTACACCATTCTATTTTTTCTTTTAAATCACTAAGATCGGATTTTATAGGTACATAATGTTTCATTGGTTCCCATTTATCTTCCCACCAAAGTTTATTTTCACTTTCAACATTTAAAATAACACTTCCACTTCTTAATAAATAACTTAATCTATATGCAGCAGAGTTTCCTTGAATATTTAATATATATTTGTATCTAGATTGATTTTGCATAGAAACATGTTTTTTCATACTTATTTCTTTTTTCATATTGGCGACATATTCAGGATCTCTACTATAATAAACATCTGGACTTCCTTCCATCGTTTTGTATCTATTAGGAAATTTTGTTATGCCAGCATTTAAATACGGATATTCGCCTTCTTTCTCTCCATTTAATTCAATATCTTTTGACCATTCTTTATCTAATTTTGCAGCTTTTAATCTAGGATTTCCTTCAATATTAGGACTACAACCTGTTGCTGTTCCTCTAAAAATAGCAGTTGGTTGTTTTTCAATCCATGTAATTTTATGTGTTGGATATTTATAATCATTCATACATCTTGATGGAAAAACTTTTTGAGTAACTACCTGCCATTCATGATTTGTAGGTATGGGTATATCAGTAAAAGATGTATTGGAATTAAAACTAAGAATAGGATAATATTTATCTTTTGGATTTTGAATAGGTTGAGTTTTAGAATTATAAATATGATTAAATGGTTCTGTTAAATCTTTTTTTAATAATGGAAAATCTTTTACATTAACAAACAAATCAATATCTGGAATATTTCTGTGAGCACAAAGTTCAGAAAACATATTTTTCATTTCCAAAAAAGTATCAAGATTATATTTATCAATAAGAGGTTCAAATTCTAATTGTAAGAGGCAATTAGTCGCAACCCATTGTTCTCTATTTTGATTAAGTCTTTCTTTCCTTTTAATTCTATCAATGTTTAAAAGATGTCCCCAAGTATTTTTAAAATGAACATTATAAATAGGTATAAATTCTTTTAAAACTTGATTTTGTATTTTTAAATAATATCCAGCTCTGATTTTATTAAATAAATAATCTAATGTATTTAATTTACCATTGTTTGTCCAATAATTGAAAAAATCAATATTTAATTTATCTTCTATATTTGTTTTCATCTCATTATCTAAAGAATTTACATTTTGTGGTCTAATAATAAATTTATCAATAACTTTTTCTTTTAGTTCATCTTGATCTAATGCATATGGCATATCACTCTTAACATTTGGATATTTTGGATTATAAACTCTAAATTTAACACTTTCCAGACATATTTCTTTATTATTAAAAGTAATAATAGCATCTTCATTATCTTCACCTTGTTCATCATCTTCAGTTAATTCTATTTTTTCTTCAGATTTTTCTTCAAGTTGATCAAGTTCAGTAAGTTTTTCAGCTTCAGTAAAAGGTTTTCCAGTAAGTTTACTTATGGTCATAGACATAACATCTTTAATGCCCTCTAATTCTGTTAATTTGAAAATATTATCAGATTTAATAATATTTGTAAGATTATCAATATTATCTTCTGTAATAATACGCATTTGTATATTCATAGTTTTCAGTTCCTGGTATAATAATTTAAATGAATATGGTACTCTAACAACACTAAAATCGCGCCCAAAGCGCGATATATTAACAATATTCAATGTATTATCTAAATTTTCTGAAAATTTTAATGGACCATCACTCATAGGAGAAAGAAATATATTTTTATCTTCGTTATAAACAGCTACAGATCCAGTTTGATTGCATATTGCAATAAAATATTTATCACCTCTTTCCATCATAGATTCTTCTAAGAAACCTGTCATTCCATGTGCAACGACAGCATCTCTATCCATTTCACCTATTCTCAATCCACCATTATTAGCTCTTCCCTGAACAGTTTGTCGTGTTAATACAGTTCGTGGGCCTCGTGCTCTATAATTAATTTTATCTTTAACCATATGTTTTAATCTCAAATAATATGTAGGTCCGAAATATATATCAGCTTCAATTTGATCTCCAGTCATTCCATTATATAAAACTTCGGTTCCACTAGAATGAAAACCTTGTTGGGTTAACATTTTGCCAAAAACAAGATCTTTGGGTCCAATATTATTCCAAGCTGTACAATCACCAAATGAACCATTTAATGCACAGGCTTTTCCCATCAAACATTCAATTAAATGTCCAATAGTCATTCTTGATGGAAAAGCGTGCGGATTAACAATTATATCGGGTCTAATACCATTAGCCGAAAATGGCATATCTTCTTCTGGCATAATAATTCCAATAGTTCCTTTTTGTCCCGCCCTACTACAAAACTTATCACCAATGGCTGGCAATCTTTCGTGTCTAACCCTTACCTTAGCCAATCTAAAACCTTCTTCTTGTTCAGTCATAAAAGATTTATCAACATATCCTAATTGCCCTTTTTTAGGAACGACAGAAGAATCAGAATATACCCCAACATCAGTAATATCAGTTGTACATTTCCCAATTAATACAATTTTATCATTTAATTTTGTATTTTCTGTAATTATTCCATGTTCATTAAGATGACTATAATCATATCCTAATTTTAATCTTATTACTTCTGAATTGTGAATATTACAAAACTTTGAATCAACATTTGAACCAGCAACTTCACTACTTTCTTCTCGTGCTTCATACATATTAAAATATGTTGTTCTGAAAAGTCCTCTTTCAAGAGCGCCCTTATTAACAATAATTGCGTCCTCAACATTATATCCACTATAACAAGCAATTGCAACTATAGCATTTTCACCATAAGGATGTTGTTCTTTTGTTGCAATTTTCAAAAATCTACTTTTAACAAGAGGAATTTGTCCATAATTAAGAATAATTCCCATTTTATCAATGCGATTTTGATAATTAGTGTTATATAGAGAAACTGCTTGTTTTGACTGTCCACAAGAAAAAAGATCGCGCGGAAGAGGATTATTTTCAGGAAAAATAACCATATTTGCCATAATTCCCAAAACTAAAGAAGGATGAATTTCTACATGAGTTGTCTTTTTTGAAATTATTTTACTTCTATTCATAGCTATAAATGTTCCTTCGGCTTCTTGAGTATCTAGATAATCTATAACATTTCCGTGAACAATTAATTGTGTTTCATCCCCCTTGAAACTAAATACATCATTTGGATTATATATTTTTTCATTATTAATTTTAATATCTATTTTTTTTTTGCCAATGCCCATAACAAGTTCTTCCCATTTTATACTTTTATCTTTTATTTTATTAACAATAGGATCACGTCCCCAACTTATCAAATCATCCCCCATTATATAAAATATAGGTCTCATAGCTCTTCCCTTATCAGTTGCAATTATAATTTCATTTTTGGTAATATCCCATTGAATACTTGTAAAAATTGACATAAGTCCATTTCTTCGATAGGTTTTCAATTTTTGAACTGTTTCTCGTGGCTTTTTAATTACGCCAACCCAAGTTCCATTTATAAAAACCTTTGTTGATTTGGATAAATATTCTATAGAACTTTCTTCCAATAAGGTCATTCCCATTTTTCGTAATAAAGATATAAATGGATAACCCGATGTTCCGCTACTTATATGGGTAATAATAGATAAATGTTTATGTAATCCTATATTTCCCCCATCAGGTGTATGAATTGGACATTCAATGCCCCATTGTGTTCCATGCAAAAGTCTAGGTCCAACAACCTTAGCATCAGCAGGCAATGGAACATTTAATTTTCGCAAATGACTTATAAATCCAAAATAGGATAAACGACTAAGATCTTGTATAATTCCCGATCTTTTTGTATGATCTTGAGCTCCCCAATTACCTTTAAATGCCTTTTTAAAGCCATCATTAACAATTTTTTGCGAAAAAATTTTAGATACATTATTTTCAATAAGTTTATAAAAATTCAAATCTTGATATGATGGTGCATGATAATAATAATCTTTATCAATTTCGCGATATATATGGTTCCATTGCAAATTATAATACTCTTTAAATAATTGACTTATTAGTTCTCCTGAGGTTTCTATTCTTTTAAATTTAAAATTATCTCTATCGGTTGCCGTTTCTTTTTTTATATACACATCAAGAAGTCTTTTAACAACATATCCAATATAAAACGCTTTTTGTTTAAAATTCAGTTCTCCCATGTGGGGCAATAAATATATTGATAGTATTTGCATTACTGCACCCACCGACGTTCTTTCTAATTTTATAAAACTTCCTATGAATTTTAAAGCTGTTTGTTGTGTAAAAATTATTCCAGCATCATGTATACTTGGTCTAAATAATTCTAAATATTCTTTATTTTCTTCCATGTCTAAAAGACATGTTTGAATAATTTCTTTATCAGATATTACACCTAATGCACGCATTAAAATAAATAATGGGATAGGTTTTCTAACCTGCGGAATATCAACAACTATTTGTCCTTTATGAAGAGTTGCAGATGGCGCAACAATTCTAATAGCTAGTGTTCTTGTTGGTTTTGATGCATCTTCGGATACAGATCTTATTTTGGCGGCATGACTATAAATAACTCCAGCAGATTTATGCTCTTTATCAGTAATATATAACATATTATCGGCAAATTTTTCTTGACTAACAATAACTTTTTCTTTTCCATCAATAATAAAATATCCACCAAAATCATTGCGACATTCTCCCATATTAAATCTAACATTTGTTGATAACCCTTTTAATATACATAAATCTGATTGTAACATTATTGGAAAACGCCCTAAATATATCTTAGGCAAAACAACACTATGAACTATCAATTTTCCATCCATAATAATTTTATATTCAACGTGAACATCGTAGTGTATTGAAAAACCATAAGTCATATTTCTTAATCGCGCCTCATTTGGATACATAAAATGAGCTCTGTCTTCATCATAAATAATAGGCTTTCCATAATAGATTAGGTTTCCCTCTTTACCACCTAAATAAAGATCGCATTGGTATTTATATTTCTTAGTTTTTGGATTTTGTTCCTTTAAAATTCTGATTGGATTCTTTTCTTGAAATAATCGTTTTAATCCACCTTTAAAAAAACTATTATATGAGTCAATATGATGTTTTACTGGCCAATTTTGATTAGATTTAAAATAACAGTCTATTATGTTCCAAATAATATCATCTTCTTCCATATATATAGACATTTGATAAAACTTTAACTTTTTTACACAACTTTTTTTGAAAAGTTGTATAATATTTATTGTTGTTTTTCAATAAGTGCTCTTTTACGTCCTTCTTGAATCATAGCAAATAAAAATATTCCTAGGAAAACAGCTCCTAATAATAATGGAAAAAGAACTAAAAGCCATGCAAGAGGCGTCCATCCAACATTACAAAATTTATTTAATACCCAAGTCCAAATTCCGGCATATAATACCTGTAAAAGAGTAACAAACATATTATTAAATGAAAGAGGTGCTGAATATGATCCGATTGTAAATGTATATGGATCTTCAATATTAGATAAAAAAAGTCCTATTAAACTAATCAAACTGAGAACTACATATAATCTCGCTGGGGGACAAAGTTTTGAATACATCGCTTTTAAACCCATTATATTATAATAATTAGATTTTTTTATCCAAAACGCTTTTTATTAGTATTCAGTGCTGCGCCCTCTGGTTCTAAATTAATATTTACATCATCTTCGGGTTGTTTTTGTGATTCTGCAGATCCCTCGTCTCCACCTTTTCCATTATCTAACTTATCTAAAGCATCTGAAGGTATTTGGGCTTGAATTCTTGGTTGATCCATTGGGTCGGGACTAGCTCCCGCTCTTTCACCATAATATGCATGCCTTACATTCCCAGCTCTATGAGCTAATCCTCTTGTTAAATTTTTAATTCCAGGTGGAGTTACTTTGCGAACATTGGTGACCATTCTTCCCATAAATTGTCTAACAGGCGGAGTTTTTATACTAGCCCCTACACCTGGTCCAACAGGGGTTCCATCCTCATCATCTTTTTTTTGACCCCCTCTTTGATTTCTTCTGCGAGATCTTCGTCTGCGAGATCTTCGTCTACGAGATCTTCGTCTGCGAGATCTTCTTCGGCGCCCTCCAGAATATTTTTTTTGTCCCCATTTTTCTATTTGTCCATCATAACCAGGCCATAATTTTCCAACTGTTGATTCTGGGTGACACGCACCACCTGGACAATTGTTTTTTAATTTATAGTAATATCCACCTCTTAAACCATTTGTGCAACCAGGCTCATATGCACCACCGGGTGGTAAAACGGGTGAAGGATTAAGACTTAAATTGGCTTGCATATTTAAGGGGCAATCTGTGCAACCTCCCCTTTGGCGACGAGTTCTGCGGCGACGGCGACGTCTCCCTCCCTTCTTCATCGCGCTTTTTGGGCGTTTCTTTTGCTGCGGCGGCGGTGATTGACTGCGGGCGACATTGAGATTGTACTCAGAAGGTTGCTGCCAAGCATACTTTACGCGCCAATCATGCATACTCATCTCACGCCCCGTCTCAGGATCACGCGGAAGTTGAGGTGCGCGATTTCCGATATGTTGTTCCCTTCTATCGACGTGCTTGAGACCTTTACGCACCGCCGCTATCTGATTGCTATTTCCAACGCCACCACGACGTCTACTTCTTCTACTTTTTCTTCTACTTTTTCTTCTACTTTTTCTTCTGCGTTTTCTTCTTGCCATATACATAATACTGAGAAATTATTCAATATCAACATGAGTTAACATATGTCTTCTACAACACATTTTAT
>Ga0310344_10001611_pt1 | contig 17195 bp, 14 predicted proteins | sample HC15DNA20200_MG_FD_203801 | JGI IMG/M metagenome (GOLD analysis project Ga0310344, IMG submission 203801) | Marine microbial communities from station ALOHA, North Pacific Subtropical Gyre - HC15-DNA-20-200_MG | ecosystem: Environmental > Aquatic > Marine > Oceanic | place: Pacific Ocean: North... | reverse complement strand
CCGAGCCGAAGCTCAAACGCTCGTCGCTGGTCAGCCTAATAGTTTCTTACGCATCTCTCGTCCTGAGATAGAACTACCGGAGGTTGTCGATATCTATTCAGACGAAATTTATGCGCGCGGCGCCGAGAATTTCAAACGTCTGACCACACTCGGATTTCTAAATCGAGATTCTGTGCCAAGTTATTACGTCTACCGTATGCGTATGGGAGAGCACGAACAGACCGGCGTCGCATTGGCTGCCTCAGTAACCGCCTACAATAGCAATAGAATACGCAAACACGAACGCACGCGACCGGATAAAGAAACTGATCGTGTGCGCAATATCAAGAGCCTGAACGCGCAAACCGGCCCCGTTCTCAGCGTCTACCGAGCTAACGCGTCCATGAAGTCGATATTGGATGGTGTAAAACAGACCACTCCCGTACTCGACACTAACGGACAATACAACGTTAAACATACCTTATGGCAAATCGACGATTTCAACGTCATAGAGACTATCTCGAGCATATTCAACGCCATGGATGCGATCTACATTGCTGATGGCCATCATCGTTCTGCGGCAGCATCGCGCGTGGCTGCGGAACGCTCAGTAGGTAACGCCGGAAAAACGACCACGAACGCCGACTTCTTTCTCACAGTCGTGTTTCCACACGATGAAATGAATATTCTCGAGTACAACCGGGTTGTCAAAGATTTGAACGGACTTACGACAGGACAAGTGCTCGAACACCTAAGCGAGCACTTCCAAATCGACACGAATGACACGGAGGTAAAGCCGGAGCGGCCAGGCTGCTTTGGTATGTATATCGATGGAAACTGGTATCGACTTGCGATACATACAGAACTCATTCCCGAACACGATCCTGTAGGTCAGCTCGATGTCAGCCTTCTTCAGGATCGAATACTGAGCCCTATCCTTAATGTCGGAGACCCGCGACTTGACCCACGCGTAAATTTTGTTGGTGGTATTCGCGGATTGAAAACCCTAGCAAATCGGGTCGACAGTAATGAAGTCGCGATCGCATTCTCACTGTATCCGACGAGTATGGAGCAACTGATGGCAGTTGCTGACGCCCAGAAACTCATGCCACCAAAATCAACATGGTTCGAGCCAAAACTCGCGGATGGTCTGCTTACGCACGTTCTCGATTGAATTAATCGGGAAACCGATTACTCGATGCATGCAGTAATGTCACCCAGGCATCGACTTGCTCCGACGGGTATGATAGAGCTATGAAACTGATCTATGCCCTATGCCTGATTCTGCTGGGAACGAGCTCTGCAATCGCCCAGGAACTTGCACCGGGGTCGCTACTGGTTGCAACAGACGAGCTTCAGGATTCGAGCTTCGCCGAGACCGTCATCCTTCTACTACATTATGGTTCTGATGGCGCGCTCGGCGTTGCAATAAACCGGCCGACTTGGGTAATAGCGAGAGATTCTTTCCCCAACATGCCTTTCCTGGATGGTTATGAGGGTAGCGTCTACTTCGGTGGTCCGTTAGCGCCGGCTACTCTTGTCACACTGATCAGAATACCCGAACTTAATGAAGACGGCATGCAACCGATTGTCGACGATATCTATGTCAGCGCCGATCCGGACTTACTTGATGAGTTGATTGATACTACTACAACAGATCAAATTCTGCGTGTCTACGCAGGACATGCGGGTTGGGAGAGTGGACAGCTAGACACGGAAATCGAAAATGGTAGCTGGCAGGTCCGCCCAGCAAATTCCGACATCGTATTCGCTGCCGACCCGTTGACGTTATGGACTAAATTACGGGCACCTAAGACCGAATTAATGGTCTTCCATCCAGATCACGGCTGGACCATAGAAACACGTTTAATTCATACGCGTTAAACCTTGCCATACTCCTATTGCAGTAAGCTCAAAGCTAGCGACCGCGCAATTTATCGTCGCAGCGAGGAAATTGAAACAATCGTACTGAGTGGCGCAAAAAATTTACGGCCGATCGTTAAATTACTAAAGCACTCACTCGCCACTGAGAATCGAAACGCGATCGAACTTAACGTAAGAGAATTCACCCGCAGACTTCTGAACCTCGCGGGCGTTAGCCCAGTAATAATCAAAGTCCTAGCGGTACGTCCGAGCAACAACTGGGGTGAACTACATAGACTTTACGAGGAAGCGGAAGGGAAACGACGGGCACGCATTACGATTTGGATGCGTACCGCACATCACAAGAAAGTGATTGCGTTCCGTACCTTTTTACGGACCCTACTCCATGAGATCTGTCACCATCTCGATTACGAGCTACTCCATCTCACCGACTCGTTTCATACCGAGGGATTTTTTAAGCGCGAATCGAGCCTATTTCACCAGATTGTTCCAGCAAAAAAGCAATAACGCCACTAGTCGGTTCTTGACCGCAACTTATAATTTCCACGTTCTTTATCGAACTCAAGCATAATCGAACCATTCTCGGCCGCATCTTCAAGCAGCGCCGAAAAACTTCTATAACCGTAATAGCTCTCATTAAAACCAGGGTAGACACGCTTAACGGTTTGTTTAACGATGGAGCCCCAGAGCGGATCGTAATCAGATTCCAACGAACTTACCGTTGTCGCTATACGATCAAACGCCTCCAGCTGCTTTGCAGTCTGACCCTTCTTCGGTTTGGGCACGGCCCGCCTCGACTCCCTCACTAGGTCATCATAAAAAATAAATTCATCGCAATTATTAGCTAAGAGATCTGATGTCGAACTGCGAACACCGCAGCCTATCACACGCTTATCGTTCTCTTTGAGCTTCGATACCAGTGGCGAAAAATCACTGTCGCCTGTCAACAACGCGAAGCTGTCGATATGCGTCTTGGAGTAACACAAATCGATCGCATCAACTACCATGCGTATATCCGCACTGTTCTTGCCGCTGACCGATGTCTGCGGGATATCGACCATCTCAAAGCCATTAGCATGGAATTCATTCATAAACTGTTTGTATCGAGTCCAATCGCAGTAGGCTCTCTTAAACACAATGCGCCCACGTTCTAGCAAGCGCTTGAGAACAAGGTCGACTTGAAAACGTCCGTGTTTACTTTCACGAGCGCCTAGCTCGAGATTCTCGAAGTCGACAAACACCGCAACTGTTATCTCCGAGCGAGGAACCGAATCTGTATTCATTGACACTCTCTATTTTCCTAAGAATTACCTGTCGCTATGGTGCGGGATAGTGGTACTAGCCGCAAGACCGCGCCTTAATTGTAATGGTACGATCAAGTTGATCTTAAGAAACTAAACCTCAATGCACATAATATTACTAACGCTTGTTGCGCTGGCACTGATTCTTGGGCCCGGACTCTGGGTCAAGTCAGTGATGGCCCGCTATAGTCGCCCAGCGGATCGCTATGATAAAAGTGGCGGAATGATCGCCCGTGAATTGTTAGATCATCTCGGCCTGCATCATGTCGGAACGGAGACGACAGAGGCTGGCGATCACTATGATCCGCTCAAGAAAATTGTGCGACTTTCAAAAGCAAATTTCGACGGTCGATCGTTAACAGCGGTAACGGTAGCCGCACATGAAGTTGGGCATGCATTACAGGATTCTAAAGGGTTTAAGCCGCTGCGCTGGAGGACTAGACTTGTCCGCTGGGTTGGACCAGTCGAGAAAATTGGCGCGGGCATGCTCATGGTAGCGCCATTTACTGTTGCGTTAACACGAATACCAATCGTTGGACTGCTGACGTTCTTCGGTGGCCTACTGACGCTAGGTTCAGGCGCTGTAATTCATTTCCTTACGTTACCGACAGAATTCGACGCAAGTTTCGGGCGAGCCCTACCGCTACTTAACCAACAGCGTATACTGCATCAAGGCGATGAAACAAAAGCGCGACGACTGCTGACTGCTGCCGCTTTGACCTATGTATCGGGTTCGCTAACAAGCCTGCTTAACATCGCGCGCTGGTGGGCGATCCTCAGACGCTAGTATCTAGCGTTAAAATATGAGATCGCTACGAAAGCACTGGAAGGACAGGCTAAAAGTTAAAAAACTGAAGGATTCCGCAGGCAAATCAAGAAAATTAGAAATCTAAAGACAAAGTGTAATTTACATATAATAATCATATATTTCATGGCGTTATGAAAAAACGATATCTTAACTGCCTACCAAATTATCAGACATAATAAACGCGTTAAGCAGCCGAGATATAATTGCGCCTACGGATTTTAATAGCAGCTCGCAGTGCCTTTATCTACAGCAATTATGAAAGCTAATGAATGCCACACACGTCCTTAGACCCGCCTACTATTGGCTACCGTGACGAACCACCGTTGCAATCATTACAATACCGAAATTCCGGCGCAGGTAAATGGCCGCTTTGAAATCTCGCAGACAAAACTCAATGACTAGAAGTAAACATAAAAAAACACGGGTCGCCGCTGAGCCATTAGCCGAGACTACGGAAGCATCAGGGCTAGTACTACCAGGCGTCATAACCTGCTTCTTTCTATCAGGTTTTGCCGCATTACTCTATCAGACCGCATGGCTCCGTCAGTTCTCTCTGGTTTTTGGGACCAGCGAATTAGCAGTTGCGGCGGTCCTAGCTGCCTATATGGGGGGGCTCGCGGCAGGCGCCGCTATTGCCGGACGATATATCAATCGAGTACAGCGACCGATTCTCGTTTACGGCGTGCTCGAAGGTGGGATTGCAGTCTCCGCATTAGCCGTACCGTTTTTGTTAGCTGGCGCTCGGACGCTATACATGATGGCTCTGGGCGATCAGCCAGCACCTCCTGACGCAGCTACATTCGGCCAACCTGTTTTCTATCTCATTGTCGCGTTCATCGTCCTAGCCTTACCAACAGGCTTCATGGGAGCGACACTACCACTTTTAACTCAACATGCCGTCACCAACGACAAACAAATTGGACCGAGAGTTGCGCTTCTGTATGCGATGAACACCGCCGGCGCGGTGTTCGGTACCGTAATTGCAGCGTTTTATTTGTTACCAACCCTCGGTCTCACTGCAACGGTTTGGGTCGGCGTAGTTGTCAACGCGCTCGTTTTCATAATCGCCGCACTTCTGGCGAAACTCGCGCCTACGCATGCAGTGGATAGCAAACACCCTGAATTAATCCCCAGCGAACCCGTGCGATCTTCTGTCAGTTTTTTCAGGTCCTGTATTTCACCTCTGGTGGCAGAAGGTCAGCCCGCAGCGGAACGGTTTAGAGCGGCATTCTGCGTACAGCCCGGCTGGATATTGCCACTGATTCTCATTTCCGGCGCGAATGCTTTTTTCTACGAAGTCCTATGGACCCGAATGCTGACGCACATACTTGGTGGTAGCATCTACGCATTCGCCACAATGCTTGCAGCATTCCTTACCGGTATTGCCCTCGGCGGCGGCCTAGCAGGAAAATTCGCCACGGACAGGCGACGTGCCGCTATGGCGTTTGCCATAGTCCAAACTGCTATCGCAGCTCTCTCGATGCTTGTCTACGCATGGATGGGAGCATTAATCCCGGATGAAATGACAACACAGCGTTTAGCGGTCTTTGCTGCCAGCGTCATGCTTCCCGCAACAATATTTATCGGCGCAACCTTTCCTCTCGCGGTAAGGATTCTAGCCCAGGACGAAAAGGAGGCTAGTACTGGAACCGCACGTATTTATACTTGGAATACCATCGGCGCCATCGTTGGCGCTATTCTCGCGGGGTTCTACCTGATTCCGGAACTTGGTTTCGAAGGCTCAATTCGGTTTGCGGTATCAGTCAACCTCGTATTAGCACTATGGACGACCGCCTTCATCGTACCGCCGAAGCGGATAGTAATTGGCACTGTCGCTGCTGGGCTTGTTACCTGCATTGTGCTCTATCACCCTACTCGGCCACAGATTGTAGCTAGCACTGCCTTCGATCTCGGCTACATGAACGAACCCGAGGAGTTGTTCTACAGCGTCGGCCGCTCATCTACTGTGATGCTACTTAACGAAGGCGGTTACTACTACGTACGAACCAACGGCCTACCCGAAGCGTCCATACTCGCACGTGGAGGCTCCCCCGTTCAGGACCCGGAGAAATGGCTGACAGCGCTACCAGTCGCAGCACGGCCGGATGCAGAAAGTATGCTGGTAATAGGCTTCGGGGGAGGTGTAGCCCTCGAAGGAGTGCCTCCATCCATACAAACCGTCGACGCTATCGAATTAGAACCCGAGGTAATAGCGGCGAATCGGATATTGCAGGGCAAACGTTCCCGTGATCCGCTAGAAGATCCGCGTATCAATATCGTTATCAACGATGCGCGTAATGCATTGCGATTGACAAATCGGACATACGATATCATCACGTCACAACCCTCACACCCGTGGACAGCTGGTGCGTCACATTTATTCACGCGCGAGTTTGTCGCCGATATGAAGGGTCATCTCAACGAAGACGGTGTCTTCGTACAATGGATGAATTCTGAATTTGTCGAGGAACCGCTGTTACGAACTTTGGCCGCGACCCTACTAGCAGAGTTCTCGAATGTTCGCATGTATCAGCCTGCAGCCCAGGTTCTAGTGTTTCTTGCATCGGAAGGATCACTGGAAGTGGAACTTCAGGTAGCTAGATCAGGACAACCGTTCACTGACGATGTCATGCACTATAGCCGCATTGGCCTTAACAGCGTCGAAGACTTGCTAGCAGCGCTCGCAATGGACGAGGAAGGTGTCGAAACGTTCGCGGCGAATGCTCCGATCAGCACCGATGATAATAATCTTATGGCAACGGAAAGCCGCAGTCGTGCCGATGGGCTATATCTGAACGACCTCAACCAACTCTTTAGCGCATATGATCCGCTAAGTCGCCGCGGGAGCTGGGTCTATACCCGCCTTTTAGACGACTTAAATTTCGGTTACATCGTGCAGCGCTTGTTAAAAATGGGCCAGGGCGCCCGAGCGACCACAATCGCTCAGACACACCCACGCACAGCGAGCCAGCTACTAATGTACGGCCTGATCTATACGGCTGCTGGCCAGTGGGAGCGCGCTAGAACTGCGTTTGAAGCAGCACTGGTAAACGACCCCCTAAATATGCAGGTACGTTGGCTGTTGGTTAGAGATCATCTAGCCGCACTTAATAACGGAACGGCGCCTGAGGAAGCCGTAGCAATTGCATCTGGGCTATCGGCATCGGCAGCAGCTGTCATAGAGGGCTGGGGCTATGGCGTGACTTCCAATTTTTCAGCAATGGCCCAACTGGACGCTATGCTCTCGAGAACCCAAATCACCGATGCCTGGTATCCAGAAGTCGTGCGGTTGCGTTCGGAATGGCGTACCGCCGTTTCAACCGACAGAGAGCGCTTCGCGTTCGACGCGCTAAGACTCATTGACAGAGCATTAGTTATCGCTCCCGGCAGCGAGTTATATCTTCTCCGAGTATTGAGCGCCATTGCATTAGGAGACGCGGATCTCGCGACCGAATCTGCCCGTCACTTCGTTTCTTACATCGAACAGGACCTATCCTTCGCCGAGCAAGGAAACTATTTCATCGGGCCCGCCGACGTGGAGGCTAATATCCGTAATATCGGCGCAATAATCGATACCCTGCGTAATGATCTAACTGACGGAGACCGTGTTCGCGCGGAAACCGTTTTAAGTTCGGCCGATCGCGTCTTCGAGCGGCTCAGCGCATATTCGGTAGAAAATAACTAACCATGGTCCTAGCTGGGGACAAACTTAAGTCAGTAATCCTGACTCAACGCTTCGATGTCCATCAATACCAAAACTTCGAACTTTGGGCTCCCCGCATCAGCTTCTAGCAGCGGTACAAAACGACATATGACAAGAATATCAACTTCTACAGAGAACTTAACTGATTCCGCTCTCGATTCTCTCGTCTCAGTGAAAGCATATATCCCCGACAATGCGATGAGTGCCGACCTTCTAGGGACCGAACGCACTGGGCACGGCACCCGCATTCGAAACGATGGCTTGATAGTGACGATTGGCTACGTAGTCAACGAAGCAGAAAAAATCTGGATTAGTTCACGATGCGGTAAAGCCTCTGCAGGTGTAGTTATAGGCAACGACTTTCAAAGCGGATTAGCGCTGATAAAACCAATTACGCCTCTGCCAGGACCAACGATGGCACTTGGAAAATCGCGCGACCTGGAAACTAGCGACATTATTAGGGTAACAACAAGTGCCAGAGATGAGCAGCAGAGCATCGATGCACAGGTAGTATCGAAACAGGAGTTTGCCGGCCGCTGGGAATACCTGATCGAAGAAGCAATTTTCACAGCACCGGCGAACAAAAATTGGTCGGGCGCAGCACTCATTAACCTAGAGGGTAAACTCGTCGGTATCGGCTCGCTCCTGATACAGGGATTTGAAGTCAACGGTTCGCTTTGCAGCGTGAATATGTTCGTGCCAATAGATCTCTTGACTCCTGTAATCGACGAAATCTGCGATAGCGGTCGCAGATTAACCCCAGAAAGACCCTGGCTTGGAGTATTAGTTGACGAGAAAGACGGCGAGTTAACAATCGTCGGTATCTATCGAAATTGTCCAGCCGACGAGGCGGGCCTTAGGCCAGGCGATAAAATTCTGAAGGTCGACGACCGACCGATCTATAATCTAGGTCATTTATTTCGCTCCATCTGGGATCTCGGAGAAGCCGGCAGGAAAGTCCCCCTAACGATAATGCGCAGATCGAAGCAGCAGAAAGTCTGCGTTAAGTCCGCAGAAAGGTCCGCATTCCTGCATAAAGGAACTATCCAATAAATTCGCGCCTCTATTTCTACAACGCGAACTTAACAGAGTTCGGCATCGGCGCCTTCTGGTAACGGGACATCGAACACGTTGATAGTCATCGAGATCATCGAGTAGTAACCGACAATACCGACTAGATCCACGACGCCGTCTTGGCCCAGCGCCTCGACCGCTTCGACGTATAGCTCATCTGTCACGTTGCGGGTTTCCAATAGCATCTCCGTAAACGCGTTCACGGTTCCTTGATCAGGCGTTTGCCAGACCGGCAGTTCACGGCCGCGAATACTTTCTATCACTTCCGGTGATATCCCCGCAGCTAGTCCGATTTTCTTATGGGTAAGCCATTCGAATTCAGAATTCCAGTACCGCGCAACAGTCAGAATCGCGATTTCAGTTAAAGGCGGCGCCAGTTTAGTTTTATAGCGTGCATATTCACCGAGTCTTTGAGCGCGATCCGCCAGCTCAGGACACAGCAACCACACAGATAACGGTCCCGGAATTTCGCCTCGAGGTCCTCCAGTAATGGCATCGGCCACACGCTGTTGTTCTACCGTCAAATTTTCAATATCCGGTGGGCTGTAGCGCTTACTCATACCGCCACCTTTGCATCTTCGTACCCACCGTCCACCGTAAGATCGAATCTTCCACAGTCCTCACTCACCTAATTGGAAAAAATAGGGTCATCATAGGGGAACTGCGGCGAACAACAAATAATTGCATTTTACTGCTCCGTGTACTTGTGCTCCTATATCAGACTTAGATATTCTCTGGATACACCTCACTGCAAAACTCAAGGACTCCCTATGCGAAATCTAACTATTCTAGTAAAGATAAGCGTTTCAGGATTATTTCTACTAACCAGCATCGGATGTAGCCAAGCCCCAGACGAGCCCGCTGCGACAACAGCAGCCCCCGCTGTCGACGAAGATTCTCCTGAGTTTGCTGCTACTGAGTATCGACAGGGTTTGATGCACGTGTTGGAATTCAAAGCAGGTCCAGTGCGCAACATGGCTGATGGCAGCATCCCCGTAAACGAGGCACTATTTGTCGAATCTGCTACAGACCTAGCTGCTGCGGCAGGAATGCTTACCGAAGGCTTTATCGCGGGCAGTAGTTCGGAAGAGCTACCAGGTAGCAGCGGACTACCTGATATTTGGGACAACTGGGACGATTTCGTGGAAAAATCCGCGGCTTTAGAAACTTCAGCAACCGAGGTCGCAACATTGGCTGCTGAGGGCGGATTTGCCGCCGCGCAGGCCGCGGCTAGCGAGCTTGGCGGGAACTGCGGTGGCTGTCACCGCCCCTATAGGCAACGATAGGAGACGCTTGACTGCGCCGCTAAGCGAAACTGCGGAGCAGCAGCACTACCGCGACCGCCGCTATAAGAACGCCGATCGCAAGACCAAGCTTAGAGCTTCCGATAGCGTTTAACCTGTCACCTGGGTCAGCTTTTTTTCCCGAGAGCATCGGCAAGATTAAATTATCGCGCTTAAAGAATAGGTAAAACAAAATCGCAACGATATGAAGACAAATCAGCGCTAGCAAGAAGTTGATGTTGGCGTAATGAATATCAGTGATAGCGTATGCCGTGCTCGACGACACGAGGCCGTTAAGCGGCCCCTGGGCAAACTCATCCACATCGGTCGCAAATAGACCTGTAATGACCTGCACACCTACCAGCGCCAACATTGCGAAGACAGCTAACGAACCGGTAGGGTTGTGTCCAGCATAGCTCTCTGACTTACGACTAAACAAAGAGCGCGCGTAGCTCAGAATCTCTCGGGGGTTAAAAACAAAATCACCGAATCGGGCATATCGCGAACCGACAAACCCCCATATGAGACGAAAAATCAGCAGGGCGAGAATTGATTGCCCAATGAACATATGCTGATCCATGTTCCCGGAGATACTCACCGTGTACCAAGCACCCGCAATAAGCACGACGAGTAACCAGTGAAAAATCCTAACTGGCAAATCCCATATTAATTTTTTCCCCATGTTTTACCTCAAATACTGATCAGTATTCCCGTATCGTATAGTCTGAGTAGCACTATTTCTAAAAAACACTATTACATGCTTACGCTCTGATACAGCAATCTAGTATAGATCTCCGGGTTCATGAAACAACCTTCGCCATACTCATCGTCAAACTCGGCTGTCGGCCGAGCGGCTAGGGCTTCGTCCTCCGACATACCTTGATCAACGAGCGACTGCATATTGGAGCGAGTCGTTTTGATGACATCTAACCAGTCCGAAAGTCCGACAGCGTTAGAAACTGGTCCGTGCCCGGGAATAATCGCCGTGTCCGCGTTAGCAATCGCTAACGCACGATAGCCAGCACCAATAAGACCATCTATATCACCACCACTGCCAACATCAATAAACGGATAGCAACCAAGAAAAAACGTGTCGCCCATATGGATAACGTTCGCCTCTTCGAAGTGGAGGATTGAGTCGCCATCGGTATGTGCGGAAGGCACATGCAGAACACGAATCGAGTCACCGTTCCAATGAAAGGTCATTTCATCCGAAAACGTGACGATCGGTAACGCTCCCATAGGCGATGCCGGAATCACCTGATTATTAAATTCGCGGAATTGATCTGTACTCATTCTTGCCCGAACATTGTCGTGAGCAACAATCACCGCACCCGCAGCACCAAACGCCTCGTTACCACCCGTATGATCACCATGATAATGAGTGTTGACTAAAAAATTCACGTCCGCATTCGTAATATCAGCAATAGCAGCCATGATCTTGTCGCTGAGTGGTGCATACTGATCATCTATCACAAAGGCACCGTCCTCGCCTACGGACAAACCTATATTGCCGCCTGCACCGATAAGCATGTAAACACCGTCGGAAACCTCGATAGTTTGAATTTGAACTGCGGAGAAATCCTGCTGTGCCCATACTGGGGACATTAATCCAATGATCACGGTAATTAGACATAAACGTTTCATTATCATTACTCCCTACGCATATAGATTGTGCAATCCAGGTCGCTTACCTAATTTTTCAAAACTTCATCAAGCACGAACAGATCCGTTAACAGCGCTCGCAAATGTATCGACGCATTAACATTGTCTATCAACTGGGAACTGATTCCCTCCTGCGCCATCACGAGCTGAATAACTCCCTGTGCACGTTTTGCATCCTGATCAACCGCATCAAGAAACTCACTCGCCTTATTAGCAGCGTCGTCATTCTGAGCCAGTGCACAAGCCCTAACCGTCCCCCCGAGCCCGTCTAGGGCTTTGTCCATCGAATCGAGAAAATCCCGCAGTTCCGACGCAGCGCCGGTGACGTCTCTATCAGTATTACGCCCCTGAGCTGCGTATGCCAGCATGAACTCGTATCCCGACTCGATCACATCGATACGTCCTTCCAGGGACTGCTCATCCTTGTCGCTCATCCCGGCTCACCCAGAGCGGCAACAGCAGAAGCCATTACCGCGATTACGGCTAGTTGGTGCACTTAGAGTTACCTAAATTAGTTATTTTTATCTGTATAGAGCAAGATATTAATTCACTCAGACTCTGTCCGCCAGCGCTCTGGATCGTGGTGAGCAGCATGCTCCTCGCTTGTAATCCAGCCCAAAATCATCGACCGAGCAAAAAAGAGTTTCTCGGGTCGCAGCGCAAAATAGATATGCATCATCACCATGATGACGAGTAGCAACGCCGCAAAATCGTGAAGTATGTAAATCACACCCCATGTGTTCTCCGATAGCCAATAGGGATCACGCTCCCACCAAGGAGTATCGATCTTCACTAGCATCAAAACACCGGTAATTAGTGTAGTTAGAATGACTACGGTAAAAAAAAGGTGGATGGATTTCTGCGCTAGTGAATATTTTGCCGGCAATGGCGGCTGTCGATTTTCTACGCGAAGGGACCACTTTAATACACGGACACCGTCTCGCAAATCCCTTAACCCAATCCACATCGTGCGAAAATCTTTCCAGAAAATAGAGCGGATCACATGGATGCCAACGCTAAAGCCTAAGAGGATACCCGCCACCCAATGGATAGTGACCCAGGCAAACTCGATACCTAGAATCGGCAAGAAGGCTGTCGCGAGAAGTACCAACACACATACCGCGGTCGCCCAGTGAAGCAACCGATCCAGAAGAGCGTGTCTAACGATCTTGCTCACAACAGGCACTTTATCAACCATGGCTGATTCCGTCGCGGTTCCACCAGAGTTCAATGCTATTTGGGAGCCAGAAACCGGCGATAGAGAGCATGCAACACGATGAGCACAACCCCAGCAAAAAACACCAGCGGCAGCAAATCCCAGGAAAGACCCTGTAACACTTCTCGGCCCCAAACGTCGCGGCTAACTCGAAACACCTCCACTTTACTATGCGTCGCGGATCGCGCGCTTAACGAGGTTTTCTAATAGAGGAATCTTAAAGTGATTATAGTTCAATGGCGTTGCACCACGCACTGCTGCTTGCCCGGCTAGCGCTGCAGTCTCTTCGTCCTTCGCGCTACCTGTAACAACCTCCTCAACCACTGTCAGCCTCCGGGGAACACACTGAACAGCGCCCGCTGCCATACGAATACGCGAGATCATACCGTCCTCGACAAACATAGCAGCGGCGATATTCACGAGTGGAAAATCCCAAGTATTACGGTCAGCAACTTTTTCGAAGTAGAACGTCGCTCCAGCCCATTCGTTGGATAGACGCACTGCAACGAGAAGTTCACCGGGCTCTAGAATAGTCATTCGTTCGATATCGATCTCGGGACCGATGAAATAATCCTCAGCCGCAACTTCACGCTCACCGTCGGCGCCACGAACGACCATACGGGCGTCTAGAGCGACAAGTGCGGGAGCGGTATCTGACGGCGTCACCGCAACACAACGATCAGCACCCCAAAGGCAATGCTCACGATTCTGCCCTTCAGGAGTATCGGCATAGCAGGTTGTGCCGCCAGCTCGATAACAATCGACCCCGTAGCGGTAATACCAGCACCTTGTATCCTGGTTAACGTTACCTCCAATCGTTCCTGTGTGTCGGATCTGTGGACTCGCAACATGACGTGCCGCATCGGAAAGGACAGTGAAATTCTCTTGGACTAGGGGGCTACGCTCGATTTCAGTCAGCGTCGTTAACGCACCGATTTCGATACCGTTTTCCGTTTCACGAATACCGCGTAATTCGTCAATACCAGAAAGATCGACGACGTTTGCTGCATACTTCACACGATCCTTAAACCAATCGAGTGTGTCGTGACCACCGGCTATCGCCCAGCCATCCTCACCAAACCGTCCTAACAAATCAATTGCGTTAGCTACGCTATCAGGTTGATAGAGCTCAAAATTTGCCATCATGTCTTTTGACATGGTCCCGCTCCTTATGCTGTGTGTATCTGCAGCGGACGGGACGACTGCTCCCGACCCGCTAAGTGATTAACGATCATATCGGGTACGACCGGCGTTCGATTGAATACATGCCCATCGAGGGCGTCCGAAATTGCGCAAAGAATTGCTGACGCACACGCACCCATCGGCGGCTCACCAATTCCTCTCGCGCCGACTGGATTCTGTGGGTCCGCAATATCAACGGCATCCCAGCGCATAACTGATGGAACGTCAAGATAGGTGGCTGGTTTGCACTGCTCGAACCCAGTATTACCGGGGAGACCGTTCTGCGGATCGTAAATCTGCCGCTCGAACAAAGCGAACCCGATACCCCAGACTCCTCCACCGTTCATCTGTTGTGCTAGCCCCTGTGGATGAAAAACCGTACCGCAGTCTGCAACGCCGACATAGTCGAGAATATCAATCTTGCCGGTCTCAACATCAACATCAACAGATGCGAATCCGCACGCTAACGATGGAATATCGCCTTCCATACGCAGCGTATCTTTGGCGACGCCCACTAAACCTGTCCCCGCTACGCCCGCAACAGCGAGCTTCGTGATTTCGTGGATCTCCTCGGGCGGCTCGTCTCCGGAAAAGCGCCCACCGAGCTCTATCGCGCGTTGCGCTGCTTGAGCGTAGGTAAGAAACCGTTCGGGATCTTCCGTAGCAAAAACACGATGCTCTCCGATATCATAGTCATCAGCATCACCACCAAGATCAATTGCAGCGATCTCTTTGAGCTTATTAACAGCGTCGACCGCCGCAACGTAATTTGTTCGACTCATCGTCCAGGAAGTATTACTACCCGTCTGCGTCGATGCGCTCGGCAAGAACCTCGAGTTACTGCCCTGATGCACGACACAGTTCTCCCAGTCGCACTTCAAAATCTCCGCGGCAGCACGCACGGTGCTTGCGTAAGAATACGTACCTAGATTTCCAACGCCACTGTGAAGCTGAAGTTTGCCGTCAGGCGTCAACACCAACAAACCGTCATATCCTGTTCGGCCCACATCGTGATAAGCCTGACCAATTCCGACACCACGAACCTTCGAACCATTGCGTTCGCCGCTGCGCTGCGAATGTGTGTCCCAATCGAACGCTAAGGCCCCTTTTTCCAATGCATCAGGCATATAAGCACTGCTCACAGGCACCTGGTTTCCACCAACAGTAGCGCTGTTGTCGGGCGCGTTAAGCTTGCGGATAGCGAGACGGTCTAAACCGAGTTCTCGGGCCGCCCGGTCGACTAGCGGTTCCAGTGAGGCCGCAATCTGATTCTGTCCGGGCCCGCGCTGTGGCCCACGAGGCGTCGTGTTTGTAACAACGGGAATACCACGAAACCGCATAGCTCCAGGTTGATAAACGATTGATATCGCCTGGGCGGCATCGCCCGCATCCTGAAATCCACCATTCGAACCGCCGTCCTGAACGACAGAGAAATCGACAGCCGTAATCTCACCATTCGCAGCAAAACCCATGCGGGCTCGACCCTGCAGACTGCCACGAGCAGAACCAATATAGAATTCTTCATGGCGACTGATACGCAGCATCACGGGTCGCGAAATTTTCTTCGAAAGATGCCCCGCAATCCCGACGGTCTGCGAGGTCGTACCCTTCGAACCAAAACCACCACCGCAGTATTCGTTGATATAAACAAAATCATCCAAACCTATACCCAGCTGGTTCGCAATACCGGGCAGGCTCGCGGTCGTACTCTGGGCGCCCGAATGCACATAGCATTTACCGTTTTCCCAATACGCCATCGTAGTCCGCGGCTCCATGGAGTGATGCGAATTACCCTGTGTAACGAAAGATTCATCGATTATGACTGCTGCCGCTGCAAAGCCAGCATCAAGGTCCCCGTAGGCCCACTCGACCGCCGCTTCCCCCATCGGCAACTGGTTTTCTTCAACAGCGGCAAAGTCCCGCGCTGTCCATTTCACCTGTCGCGGCTGAATACCGGTTCGCCCACCACCAATGTTCGTGCCATCCGCCCGCCCATCAGGACCACCAGGATATAAGCTTTCTAGTGGGTCGATCGTATGGTCCAGCAACTCAAATTCAAGCCTAACTCTATCGATCGCGTCTTGTGCAGTGGTCTCATCGACAGCGGCTATGGCAAGAATAGGCTCGCCGACAAATTTTGGTTCGTTAGTCAGAAGATCCTCGAGCCCTTCGTCTTCGGCAGTGATGATTCCCAATACACCATCCATCGCCAGCGCCTCAGCGGCATCAATATTAGTGATCATGGCGTGGGGAACGGAACTCGTCAGCAACCGCGCGAAGACCATACCTTCAGCACGATAGTCCTCGGCATACTTTGCCCTTCCTGTTACCTTCCCGTGAATATCAGGGGGAACGAAATCTTTACCGATCAGGTTCCAGGCCATATTTAGGCGTCCTGGGCAGCCCGCATTACAGAATTCAGATAATGATCATAAGCGCCACAACGACACAAATTACCGGACATCGCAAAACGCGCTTCATCTCTGGTCGGATTCGGATTAGCTCGGAGTAATGCTACCGCCGACATGATTTGGCCGGGCGTACAGAAACCGCACTGCGGGCCCAGTTCGTCGATCATAGCCTGCTGCACCGGATGCAGCTCACCGTTCGGCCCCTCGAGACCCTCGATAGTCGTTATTGCTTTGCCGCGTACCGTATGGGTTAACGTCGAACAAGAGTAACTAGGCGTCTCATCAATTAATACTGTGCACGCACCACATTCCGCCCGATCACAACCGAGCTTCGTTCCAGTCAAACCGAGCTTGTATCGCAGCGTCATTGCGAGTGTTTCGTTAGGTAGAACATCGACGCGTCGAGTCTCACCATTCACCATGAGACTCAACAATCTTTCGACACCGCCCGGCATCGCTGCCTGTTGTTCCGGTGTGCAACCACTCAACCCACCAAAAACATAACCAGCCGAGGAAACAGCAGCCCCAGAGGCGATCACACCTTTGATGAATTTTCGGCGGGAAGCACGACTTCGCCCGATTTCGGTGAGTACCCCACCGTCGTCGAATTGCGGCTCCGGATAACTACCAGAAACGGCCATGCTTACAGACTTCTCTTCAGCCATACGAAACCTCTCCTGCGCAGACTA
>Ga0310344_10001610_pt1 | contig 17196 bp, 19 predicted proteins | sample HC15DNA20200_MG_FD_203801 | JGI IMG/M metagenome (GOLD analysis project Ga0310344, IMG submission 203801) | Marine microbial communities from station ALOHA, North Pacific Subtropical Gyre - HC15-DNA-20-200_MG | ecosystem: Environmental > Aquatic > Marine > Oceanic | place: Pacific Ocean: North... | reverse complement strand
AATAACAACGGTATGTTTACCAGAATCTCACGAAATAATTTCACCAATACTTTACTCTATACCTGTTCAATTAATTGCTTATCATACAGCGGTTCTTAAAGAAACAGATGTGGACCAACCAAGAAACCTTGCTAAATCAGTTACCGTGGAATAGTTTTCTTACAATTTTTCCAGCAAAAAAACTAAAGAGTTAAAAGAAAAAATAATTATAGATAAGAATAAATTGAATCTTACTAATTTTTTTTTGTTGTCACAGGGTGGATGATTACAATGACCATCCTTAGTACAATCTAATTTTCTGCTATTTACCTCTGCTATAATAAACAAAGATAAAATTATGAATGTAAAAATAATAGAATATGTTTCAAATTTTTCAAACCACTCTAAATCAATATAAAATAATGATGTTAATCCTAGAGAACTAGTAAGTGAAGTTATACTTAGAATAAAAGGAATACCACAACAAAATAAATGTGCTGAACAAGTTAATAATAGAAAATATGAAGATATATATCTTATCATTAAGAAAATTTGTTAAAGTTAAATTTATATTAATGAAAATTAATTTGTAAAGAAAAAATTTTTTAAATAATAAGAAAAAGTAAAATGCCTCATTTACAATTTGATATAAATAAGAAATTAAACACTAAAGATAAAAATAAATTCTGTAGATACGTAAGAGATAATTTCGGTAAAATAATGAAGACTGGTACAGATCATGTTGCTATTAGTTTAAGAGAGCTTGAAAAAGACTCGTTAAGTTTAGGAAAAGTTAAAGATAATGAATATGTATGTTTTATGAATTTAGATGTAAGAATAGGAAGATCTACAAAGCAGAGAAGAGAATTAGTTAAATGTTATATAAAAGGGATAAATCAATTTTTTGGTATAAAAAAGGAAAATCAGTATATTACTTTTACCTTACATAATGGTGGAGATTTCAATTTATATGAGAAATCCCTTGAAAATTGGATAAAAGGAGACGATCCACTCAATAAAAAATAAAATAAATTGAATAATTTACTTATATTATTAATTATATCACTAATAAATTATAGAATTTTATATGACTAATAAATGGAAACCAAGTGATTGGAGAAAAAAGCCAATAGTGCAGGTACCTGAATATCCTGATAAAAAGGCTTTAGAAAATACAGAAAAAACTCTAAAGAATTTACCTCCTTTAGTATCTGCAGGTGAATCTAGAAAATTACAGAAATACTTAGCTGATGCATCTGAGGGAAAATGCTTTGTTTTGCAAGGAGGAGACTGTGCAGAAAGTTTTGCTGATTTTCATCCAAATTATATAAGAGATACATTAAGAGTATTATTGCAAATGTCTGTAATTTTAACTTTTGGAGCATCTTTACCTGTTATAAAGCTAAGTAGATTAGGCGGGCAATTTGCCAAACCAAGATCAGAACCAACAGAGAAAAAAGACGGCAAAGAATTAGATTCATATAGAGGAGATATTATAAATGGTTTAGATTTTACTGAGGAGTCGCGAACTCCCGATCCAAGTAGAATGATACAGGCTTATAATCAGTCAGCTTCTACATTAAATTTGTTAAGAGCTCTTTCACAAGGAGGCTATGCTGATTTAAATCAGGTCCATAGATGGAATCTAGGTTTTGTTGATAAAAGTCCACAAGGAGAAAAATATAAAGAAATTGCCAATCAAATTACAGAGTCTCTTTCTTTTATGGAAGCATGTGGTATTAATTCTGATAGTGTTCCAGAGATAAGAGAAATGAAATTATTTACTTCTCATGAAAGCTTACTTCTTTCTTATGAGGAATCGCTTACTAGAATAGATAGTACTAGCGGCAAGTGGTATGACTGTTCCGCACATATGTTATGGGTAGGAGATAGAACAAGAGATATTAATGGAGCACATATAAACTTTTTAAGTGGTTTAGCTAATCCAATTGGTTTAAAAGTTGGCCCAACATTAAGCATTGATGATTTGTTAAAATTAATTGATAAATTAAATCCTAACAATGAAAAGGGAAGACTGACATTAATAGCAAGATTAGGTCATGATAAAATTGCAAAAAATCTTCCGCAATTGTTAAAAAAGGTAAAGAGTCATGGTAAAAACGTAAATTGGTTTTGCGATCCAATGCATGCAAATACAATCAAATCTTCAACTAATTATAAAACCAGGCCATTTAAAGATATTTTAAAAGAAGTAGAAATATTTTTTGATATTCATAAGTCAGAAAACACTGTTGCAAGCGGTGTTCATTTTGAAATGACTGGACAAGAGGTAACCGAATGTACAGGTGGAGCACAAGAAATTTCAGATGAAAAACTTGGAGATCGTTACAGAACTCATTGTGATCCACGATTAAACGCATCTCAAGCGTTAGAAATGGCTTTTTTAACAGCTGAAGCCCTTAAAAAAATTAGAGAAGAAAAAAATCAAGAAAAAAATATTATTGCTAACAATTAGAATTTTTTTTAATTTTTTATACTTTATAATTTCATTAAATGGAAGTATCTAAAAAAATAGAATATATAAGAAAGTGGATTTCAAATTACTGTAAATCAATGCAAAAACCAGCAAATTCACTTATTATAGGCGTGTCAGGTGGGATAGACTCTTCAGTTGTAAGTACAATTTGCGCTATGACTGGTAAAAAAACTTTTGCAGTTTCTATGCCTATTAAACAAATAAAAAAACAGCATGAATTAAGCGTAATGCATCAAAAATGGCTAAAGAAAAAATTTAAGAACGTGCACACACCTTTAATTAATCTTGATAAAGTTTTTAATAATTTCAAAAAATCGTTAAATAAATTTAATAGCACGCATGGTCTAGCGAATTCTCGCTCTAGATTGAGAATGACAACTTTGTATCAAATTGCCCAATCTAATAATGGACTAGTTGTTGGAACTGGTAATAAAGTTGAAGATTTTGGAGTTGGATTTTATACAAAATATGGAGATGGTGGTGTAGACATCGCTCCTATAGCAGATTTTACAAAAAATGAAGTTTGGGAAATGGGTAGAGAATTAGGAATCTTAGAAGATATAATTAAAGCTATTCCAACTGATGGATTATGGGATGATGGGCGAACTGATGAAAAACAAATGGGTTTAAGTTATAAGCAAATTGAAGACGCGATGAAAAATAAAAAGAGTAAGTTTTATAAAAAATACAATAAAATTAGAAATATGAATTTACATAAAATGAGCCCAATACCAGTATGTATAATAAAAAAAAATGTTAGATAGCAAAAAAATATATATATATGACAGTACACTTAGAGACGGGGCTCAAACTAAGGGAGTTGATTTTAGTCTTAGCGATAAGATTGCTATTGCAAGAGAATTGGACAAGTTTGGATTAGACTATATTGAAGGAGGTTGGCCGGGAGCTAATAACACTGATACAGAATTTTTCAAAAAATCACCCAAATTGAAATACTCTCAACTTGTTTCTTTCGGAATGACAAGTAAAAAAACAAATATTTTAAAAAAAAAGTTCAATGAAATAAAAAAGAAATTTAAAGTAAACGCAATATGTATTGTTGGAAAAACATGGGATTTTCAAGTAAAACATGCATTAAATATAACTGAAAAAGAAAACCTAAAAATAATTAATAATAATATTAAATTAGCTACAAAGTTTTTCGATGAAGTTTTATTTGATGCCGAACATTTTTTTGATGGATTTAAATCAAAAAAAAATTATGCACTTGAATGTATTAAACAAGCAAATATTTCTGGAGCAAGATGGGTAGTTCTTTGTGATACCAATGGTGGGACATTGCCACATCAAGTAGAAGAAATAGTAAAAGAGGTTTCTTTAAGTATACCTAAAAGCAAACTTGGTATTCATTGTCACAATGATACAGAAAATGCAGTCGCAAACACACTTGCAGCTGTTAGATCTGGCGTAAAACAAGTCCAAGGAACTTTTAATGGATTAGGAGAAAGATGTGGAAATGCTAATTTAACTTCAATTATTCCAACTCTAGTTTTAAAAATGGGTTTAAAAACTTCAATTACTAAAAACAAATTAAAAGATCTTACAAAAATATCAAAATTTATTGATGAAAGATTATTAAGAAAAAATAATCCATCTCTTCCATATGTTGGAGATTCTGCTTTCGCTCATAAAGGAGGTTTGCATGCATCGGGGATTCAAAAACATGCAAAAACTTATGAACATATTGTTCCTGAAATAGTTGGGAATAAACGAAATATTATTGTTTCAGATCAATCAGGTAAATCAAGTTTAGCAATTAAATTAAAAGAACTTGGGTTTAAAGTTAATGAAAAAAAGCTTAATTTTTTAATAAAAAAATTAAAAAAGAAAGAATTTGAAGGCTATTCATATGATGGTGCAGAGGCAAGTTTTGAACTTTTTATAATGAGAGAATTATCTAATGTTCCTGACTTTTTTAAATTGAAATCTTTTCAAGTAATAAACGAATATAAGGATTTAAAAGATAATTTAGAGGCTAATAACACTGCAAAAGCAAATGTCATAGTAAAAGTAAAAAAAGAATACTTTTCTAATGCAATTGGCAATGGACCAGTTAATGCATTAGATAATGCTTTAAGAGGAGTTTTAACAAAATCTTACCCTGTATTAAAAAAAATGAATCTTGTTGACTATAAAGTTAGAATTCTTACACCTGATGAAGGAACAAAAGCAATTACAAGAGTCGTTATAGAAAGTTCAGACCAAAATAAAAAAAGTTGGTCAACTGTTGGAGTTTCATCAAATGTAATTAATGCTTCTTACATAGCATTAAAAGAAAGTATTACTTATAAATTAATCAAATCAAAAATTAGATCTGCTTTTGAAAAATAAATTAAATTTTTCTATAACGATAATTTTATTTGAACCGCAACTTGATGAAAATATTGGTGCAGTAGCAAGAGCAATGTTAAATTTTAATTTGTCAAACTTGAGAATCATAAAAAAAGGATGGAAACCAAACAAGGTTTCAATAAAAAATTCTGCAAAAGCCGATTCAATATTAAAAAATGCAAAAGTATTTAAAAGTTTAGAAGAAGGAATAAATGATTTAAACTATGTTTACGCAACATCTAATAGAAAAAGAGACTTAAGTACAAAAGTTGTGAATTTAAAAGAAGCGGTAAAAAGTATTAAAAAGAATAATAATTCTAATATAGGTATATTGTTTGGTCCAGAAAGAAGTGGCTTAAACAATAATAGCATTGCATTGTGTGATAAAATAATAGAAATACCTTTAAACAAAAAATTTAACTCATTAAACTTAGCGCAAAGTGTTTTGTTAGTTGCGTACGAATTATTTAATTTTAATTTATATAAAAAAATTTTCCTAAAAACGACTAAAGCGAAAAAAAAGCAATTATTTAATTTTTTCAATGTTTTAGAAAGCTATTTAGAAATAAAAAATTTTTTTAATATTAAAGAAAAAAAACAGAAAATGATGATAAATATCAAATCTATATTTAATAAAGCAGACTTAACAGAAAAAGAAATAAAAATTATTTTAGGTATTATTAAAAATCTCGTAAAAAAAAAATAATGTAATTCGTTGACAACACATGTTTTTTTTAATATCTATAACAAATTAAATGAGTACTAGAAAAGAACCTAAATATAAAGTTGATAGACAATTAAGTGCCAATCTATGGGGTAGGCCAAAAAGTCCTTATAATAAAAGAGAAACTAGACCGGGAGAACATGGGCAAAAAAATAGAAAACCTTCAAACTATGCTTTGCAATTGTCAGCGAAACAAAAATTAAAAAAATATTACGGATATGTTACTGAAAGGCAATTTAAGAAATATTATACGCAGGCTTCTTCAGGAAAAGGGGATACAGGTCAGATTTTAATTCAACTACTTGAAAGAAGACTTGATTCAGTTTTATATAGAATGAAATTTGCACCAACTATATTTGCAGCTAGACAGTTTATTTCTCATGGGCATGTAAGAGTAAATGACAAAAAAATAAATGTTCCTTCTTACAGGGTAAAAGACAATGATCAAATTTCGCTTGTAGATAAATTTAAACAAATCCCATCTGTCATTTTAGCAGTTCAATCAAAAGACAGGGAAGTTCCTGAATATTTAACTGTTGATTATATAAAAATGAAGGGAGTGTTCATCAAATCTCCTCAATTAAAAGATGTGCCATATCCTGTTGAAATGGAACCTAACTTGGTTGTAGAATTTTATTCTAGATAAAGATCAAGGTTTTACATCAATACCTTTAGTATTAAATAACTCTAATAATTCTCCGCTATCAAACATTTCTTTTACTATATCGATCCCGCCTATGAATTCACCCTTAACATATAATTGAGGAAATGTAGGCCAATTAGTAAATTTTTTCATATTTTCTTTAAAATCGGGATCGTTTAAAACATCTATATCAATATACTCGACATTCATATTATTAAGAATTTGTACAATATGTGCTGAAAAACCGCATCCAGGCATATCTTTAGTACCTTTCATAAATAAAACTATATTATTATTTTTAATTGTTTCTTTTGCTTCGTCTATATTTTGTATTGTTAATGTCATTTTTTTTCCATAGTTTTAATTGATAATGCATGCAAATCTTCTTTTAATTCTTCATTTAAACTATTATATACCATTTTATGCTGCTCTATTCTAGTTTTTCCATTAAATTCTTTCGAAGTAATTTCTGCAGAAAAATGATTACTATCACCTACTAAATCTTTTATAACGACTTCAGCATCAGGAATTTTTTTTTTAATTAAATTTTCTATATCTTTAATATTCATTACCATGTTAATTATTAATATAGTTCAAAAAACTATTTTCAAAGTTATTTTTGAGTTCGTTTAGTTTAATAATTTGATTATTAATATTTAAGTAATTTCTTTTTGTTATTCCAATTTTCTTTATACTAACATTATTTTTTTTTGCCAATTTAATTATTCTTTCCTCATTATTAGTTACAACAATGTAGTTGCCAGAATTTTCTCCAAATAATGTTTGATAAAAATTTTTATCTGTCTTAAGTAAATTAATAAAATTTTTGTCTAATTCAGCGCCAAAATCACAATTAATTAGCATTTTTAAAAGAGAAATAATTGTTCCTCCGCTTGAAACATCATTACAAGACTTTATTAATTTATTTTCAAATAAACTTAAAATAAATTTTCCGTTTTTTATTTCTTCATTGTAATTTACAGATGGAGGCGAACCTAAATTATCATTACTTTTTGAAATAATTAATTCTAAAAAACTGGTGCAAGAAATATTGTCTGTTTTTTTTCCAATAAAAAGAATTTTATCATTTTCTTTTATAAGGTTTTTTTTATATCCAAAATTTATATTTTTTATTAATCCAACCATTCCAATAACTGGTGTTGGCGAAATTCCAATTTTATTTGTTTCATTATAAAGAGAAACATTGCCAGAAATAACCGGAATAGAATATTTTTTGCATGAATTGATTATTCCCTTAACGCTCATAACAAATTGACCCATAATATATTTGTCTTCTGGATTTCCAAAATTTAAATTATTTGTAATAGCAACAGGCGTTGCTCCTGTTGCGATAATATTTCTCCTTGCTTCACTAACTGCGTGAATTGCTCCAATATAAGGATCAAATTTACAATAATTCGAATTACAATCAGTAGTCATGGCTAATGATTTTTCTGTACCGTGAATTCTTACTACCGCAGCACCGTAGTTAGGAGGTTTAACAGTATCGCACATAACCATATGATCATATTGTTCCCAAACCCATTTTTTACTTGTTAAATTTGGACTTTTTAATAATTTTAAAATTACTTCCTTAACCTTATTTTTTTTTGGAAAAATAATTTTTTTTATTTTTTTTATTTTTTTAGGTTTTACCCATGGTCTTTTATATTCAGGAGTGTTTTTTTCAGTTAGAGCAATGGGAATATCAGCTATAACATCATTATTTTTTTTTATTATCATTTTCTTAGAGTTTGTAATTTTTCCAATTACTGACATATCTAAATCCCATTTATCAAATATTTTTTTTGCCTTTTTTTCACTCCCTTTTTTTAAAATGATAAGCATGCGTTCTTGACTTTCTGATAACATTATTTCGTATGGTGTCATATTTTTTTCTCTTAAAGGAATTTTGTTTATATTTAATTCAATTCCGCAATTACCCTTTGCAGCCATTTCAAATGATGAACAAGTTAGGCCAGCAGCACCCATATCTTGTATTGCAACAATAGTATTTGTTTGCATCAATTCAAGACAAGCCTCCATTACAAGTTTTTCAGTAAACGGATCACCTACTTGAACAGTTGGTTTTTTTTGCTTTGAGTTATCATCAAATTCAGCAGATGCCATTGTTGCTCCGTGAATACCGTCTTTTCCTGTTTTAGCGCCTACATAAATGACAGGATTATTGATTCCGGCTGCTTTAGAAAAAAATAGTTTGTTTCTTTTAGCCAAACCCACTGCCATTGCATTAACTAAAATATTCTTATTATAATCATTATTAAAATAACATTCGCCGCCGACAGTTGGAATTCCCATACAATTCCCATAATTCGAAATACCCGAAACCACACCGTTTAATAAATATCTTTGTTTTTTATCTTTTATATCTCCAAATCTTAAGGAGTCTAGTATTGCTATAGGTCTTGCTCCCATTGTAAAAATATCTCTTAAAATACCTCCAACTCCAGTAGCGGCTCCTTGAAAAGGTTCTAAATAAGAGGGATGGTTGTGGCTTTCAATTTTAAAAACAATTGAATCATTATCACCCACATCTACAATACCTGCATTTTCACCTGGTCCGCATATAACTGATTTAGATTTAGTTGGTAATAGCTTTAGCCATTTTTTTGATGATTTATAACTACAATGTTCACTCCACATAACTGAATAAATTCCAAGTTCCAATAAGTTTGGTTCTCTTTTAAGAATCTTTATTATTTGTTTGTATTCAACATCACTTAGATTATGTACATTAAGTAATTGCTTTAGATTATTTAATTTGTCCAATTTAATTTATACTTTCGAAAATACTTCTAAAAAATTTAATACCATTCTCTCCGCCTAATAGATTTTCTGAACACCTTTCTGGATGAGGCATCATACCCAATACATTCCCTTTCAAATTAATAATTCCTGCAATACCCATTATTGATCCATTGGGATTATTAATATTATTTACATTTCCATTATCACTACAATATTGAAAAACTATTTGTTCATTATTTTTTAATTCTTTTAATGTTTCTTTACTGCAATAATATCTTCCTTCCATATGCGCTACTGGCACATTTATTATTTCATTAAGCTTATATTTCTTTGAAAACAAAGTACTGTTATTTTTAACTTTTAAAAAAACTTTTTTACAAATAAATTTAAGATTTTTGTTTTGTAAAAGAGAACCGGGCAACAGTTTGCTTTCAGTTAAAATTTGAAATCCATTACATATTCCAATTACTTTTGTACCTTTTTGAGATCTTTTTTTTATTTCATTTATAATTGGAGAGTGTGATCCTATTGCTCCGCATCTAAGATAATCTCCATAAGAAAAGCCACCAGGTAAGACAATTAAATCATAATTAGAAAAGTTTTTTTCTTTATGCCAAAGATAATCTGGTTTTTGCCCACATATATTTTTTATAGCCCAAGAAATATCCCTATCACAATTAGATCCAGGAAACACAACTATTGCTATTTTCATTATTTATTTTTTAAAATCTTAATTTTATATTCTTCTGTTAAAGAATTGGTTAAAACATCTTCACACATTTTTTCTATATTTTTATTTTCTTTATTTGATGAACTAGAATTTAATTCGATCTCAATTAATTTTCCTTGTCTAACGCTTTTTACATTTTTGAACCCAAGATCATTTAAAGATTTTTTTATTGTATTTCCTTGGGGATCTAGAATTGCATTCCTCAACATTACTTCAATTTTAACTTTCATTGAGTTACAGAACACCTAAACTTTCATTTTAAAAATTCTTTTGTTAGCTCTGTTACTAGTTGATATTTATTTGCGACTTGAGATAAATCTTCACCATCTCTAAAAGATTGTTTATCTAATTGGTTTCCTGGATTGCCTCCTGGCCAAATGCGCCAACTATCATTATCAACAACATCAGATAAAACTAAAAGATTATCTTTAGATCGAAAACCTAATTCAAATTTTATATCTACAAGATGCACAGGCCCATCAGTAGTAGAAATATTTTTCCAACTTTTTTCTATAGCTTTAAAAGAAGGAATAACAATTTTATTAATAGCGTTATTTATTTCTTTTGAATCAAGTAAATTTTTAGTAGTCATTAAAGCTTCTCCCTTAATAGGATCTTTTGCTGAATACAATTGCCATTGTTCTTCAAGTTTAATATAGGGATCTGTATATACACCATCAGCCCATTTGCCATCTGCTAAATATTTTTCCCTGGCTTCATTTTCATCCATTTGCACAGGTTCATTTACATTAGGCGGCATTACAACAGCATGTTTATGAAATATCTCCCATACGGGTTCTTTAAAACAAAAAGGTTCACTCTTATTATCGTAATCTGGGTTACGTTTTAAGTAACTTCCAAACGCATAACGTCTAACAACAAACTCAAGTGGCAACATATTACATTCTTCATGTAGCATTGTGTTTGGCGATGTTAGTTCAATAAAGGATGTGGGTATATTATTTTGCTCTAACATTTTAAATACATTAGATGCTTGTATTGTTTTTTGTATTCCTATATCAGTAAGCTCTTCTTTTTTAGCAGCGTCTCCACCTGTTAAAAAATCTTTTGCAATCATATTGATTGTAAAAGGTTTATCGCCTTTTTTTATTAATTTTGTTTTACCTTCAACTAAAGTAGTCATATTTGCATATTCTATATTATTTTTTAAAACAAAAAAAATAATAATATATTGCTTAATGTTTGAAAACTTTCGAGAAAATATAGTTAATTTTCTTCAAATAATTCTTTTCATTAAAAAGTTTTTTTAGTTCAGAATCACTTATAACACCATTAATTCTTACATCTTTTTTTATTACATCTATAAAATTTTCTTTTGTTTTCCATACAGTCATAGCGTTTTTTTGCACAATATCGTAGGCCACTTGTCGATCCACACCTTTTTTTTCTATAAGTTCTAGCAATAAAGCTTGTGAAAAGACCAAACCATTTAATAAATTTAAGTTTTTTTTCATATTTTCTGGATAAACTTTTAAGTTTGAAATTAATTTAGTAAGCCTGTTAATTGCAAAATTAAGACCTATTGTCACATCTGGCGCTAAAATTCTTTCTACTGAAGAATGTGATATATCTCTTTCATGCCAAAGAGCTATGTTTTCAAGCATAGGCACAACAGCAGATCTTATATATCTTGATAGGCCAGTTAAATTTTCGGATAAAACAGGATTTTTTTTATGAGGCATAGCTGATGACCCTTTCTGTGTTTTAGAAAAGAATTCTTCAACCTCTCTAACCTCTGTTCTTTGCAAGTGTCTTATTTCTACTGCAATTCTTTCAATAGAACTTGCTATAATTGCAAAAATTGAAAATAAATGCGCATGTCTATCTCTTGGTATTACTTGAGTAGAAATCTTTTCACTTTTTAAGTTTAATTTTTTAGCTACAAAATTTTCGATTTTAGGATCTATTGTTGCATATGTTCCCACTGCTCCAGAAATTGCACAGATTGATATATCTTCTAATGCTACTTTTAATCTATTAAAATTTCTTTCCATTTCAGCATAAAAGCTTGCTAATTTTAAACCAAAAGTTGTAGGTTCCGCGTGTATTCCATGAGTTCTTCCAAGACAAATAGTATTTTTATACTTTTTGGCTTTTATTTTTAAAACTTTTAGGAGATTATTTAAATCAGCTATTACTATTTCTGTCGCTTGTTTAAGTTGTACAGAAAAAGCCGTATCAATAATATCAGAAGAAGTAATTCCTTGATGTATATATCTGGAACTTTTACCAACTTTTTTTGAAACACTATTTAAAAAAGCTATTACTTCATGTTGGGTTTTTTCATCTAATCTTTGAATATCTTTAACATCAATTTTTGATTTATTTTTAATAAGTAAAAAATCTTTTTTTGGTATTTTTTTATCGATGTACAGTTTTTCACATACTGCTATTTCTATTTTAAGCCATATTTCATATCTATTTTTATCAGACCAAATGGAAGAAATTTTTTCGTTGGAATATCTAGGTATCATTATTTTATATTGTAATTATTTTTATCATTTCAATAAGGTGGTTTGTCATAATTTTTTGGAGATAATGTAAAAATTTCATAACCACTTTTAGTTACCCCGATAGTATGCTCAAATTGAGCAGACAATTGTCTGTCTTTAGTTACCGCAGTCCATCCATCGCTTAATATTTTTACTTCTTTTACACCTGCGTTTAACATCGGTTCAATAGTGAATATCATTCCTTCTTTTAACATCAAACCTTCCCCTTTATTGCCATAATGCAAAACACTCGGTGCTTCATGAAATTCTTTACCTATACCATGTCCGCAAAAGTCTCTAACAACTGAAAAATTATTCTTATTTGCCTTTACTTCTATTTTATTTCCTATATCTCCGAGGCATATTCCAGGTTTTATTATTTTTATAGCATCCATCATACAATCATAGGTTGTTTGAATTAACTTAACACCTTTAATGCTTGTTTTGTTTCCTACGATATACATTCTACTAGTATCACCATACCAACCATCAAGAATAACTGTTACATCTATATTTAGAATGTCTCCGTTATCTAATATTTTATTTGAAGGAATCCCATGACAAACAACATGGTTCACTGATGTACAAATTGATTTTGGATATCCATTATAATTTAGTGGCGCTGGTATAGCGTTATTTTCTATAATAAAATTATGACATAATTGATTTAATTTATCAGTGGTAATTTTTGGCTTTATATAACTAGTTATATAATCTAATGTTTGCGCTGCAAGTAAACCAGCCTTTCTCATAGACTTAAAATCTACTGAATTATAGATATTTATTTTTTCTTTTTTTGAATTAGACTTAATTTCAAGGTTTGTCATATTGTGATAACTAAAAATAATATTCTAATGAAAAAAATAAAAAATCCAACAGCATGTGTAATTATTATTGGAAATGAAATTTTATCAGGCAGAACACTTGATACTAATAAGCATTATTTATGTAAAGAATTAACAAAAAATGGAATAGATGTAATTGAGGCTAGGGTTATAAAAGACGATGAAAAAGCAATTATACAAGTTGTTAATGAAGTTAGAAAAAAATATAATTATGTTTTTACAACAGGAGGAATAGGCCCTACCCATGATGATTTAACATCATTATCGATTGCAAAAGCATTTAAAGTAAAACTAATCAAGAATAAGAAGGCCGTAGAAATTCTAAAAAAATTCTATTTTTCTATTAATAATGAATTAAATGAAGCTAGGTTAAAAATGGCTTTTATTCCAAAAGGAGCAGAACTTTTGCATAATCCTGTTACAAAAGCAGCGGGTTTTCGTATAAAAAACGTTTATGTGATGGCTGGAATTCCAGAAATAATGGTTGCAATGTTTAAAAAAATAATAAAAAGCTTAAAAAAAGGAACACCTTTCATATCTAAAACAATATTAGTTAAAATTCCTGAAAGCAATATAGCAAAAGATTTATTAAAAATTGAAAAAAAATTTAATGAAGTTGAAGTTGGAAGCTATCCTTTTTTCAATAATAAATCAAAAGGTGTAAATATTGTTTTAAGAAGTAAAAATAAAAACCAAATTAAAAAAGCTATAAATGAAATCAAAATAAATTTAAAAAATTTATAAATTTTCTCTTTTTATTTTTATCAAACTATACATCCATCCAATTAAAAGCCAAACACATATAGCATTCCAATTAGAAAAAAAATTTAATGAAGGCATCATTGGTAAAAATTTAGGAAAAATTGATGATATAATTCCCAAAGCAACAATTTGATTAATAATAATTTTTCTTTGACTAAAAATATCTTTGCAAAATATAAAAATAAGAACAGTAAAAAGAATAAAGCCAATTGCGCCTGTTTCAGCTAGCCATGTTAAATAAAGATTGTGAGGGTGACTAGAGCAGGTTGCTTCAAAATATTTTTTTAATCCCTCATTGTAATGTCCTTTCCATGGAGATACACCATATCCAGTTCCAAGATGACCTTTTGATAAAAACTTATCATTTTCACATGCCACCCTGTAATTTTTCAATCCTATACCAAAAAAAGGATGTTCTTTAAACATTTTTAAAGCAGTTATAGATAAAGAACCATAAGGCGAATTATTATAATTTTTTAATTCTTTATAAGTTTTTATATAAATATTTTCTGTTTTGTTAGGGATAGAGTTATAAATAATTATTCCAAACAATAAAATTGAAGAAAATAAAAAAATAATTCTCTTTTTACTCCAAAAGAAATACATCGATAGAAAAATTAACGATAAAAAAATTGATAATATAGAAGATCGATGACCACTGATGTAAATTAAAAACAAGCTAATAGTTAAGGAAAGTATTATAAATAATGTAGAATATTTTTTAGATATAAATTTAGTAATACCTAATATTGCAGGTAAAGCAAAATATGCGAGGAAAATACCTGTTTTTGGAGCATCTTTAAATGGTCCTGAAATTCTATGCGGCCCTCCGCTGAAATAAAGTGAATCAAAAAAATTAAAACGAATTTTACTATATAAAGATGTGCCAGTGAAATATTCAGTCAACATTTCAATTCCGACGTAAATTATTGCTATAAAAACAGATAATAATAGCCTGTCTCTATTTTTTTTTTTGATTAAAAAAAGAAATTGTAATGATGCGGAAAAAATAATAAATCTAATCCATGGCAAAGATCTGGATAATGCTAATTCTTGATTATAAGCAAAAAAACTTGCAATTATTAGCCATAAATAAATTAAAAAACCTATCTTTATCCATGGTTCATTTAACCATTCCCATTTTTTATTTTTTATAGATTGAAAAATAAAAAAAATTGAAGCAGTTACAACAATTATATCTGCTAAAGAATTGCTAAAAATAAGTATAATGGGTAAGGCAAAAACACACCATGAAATAAAATTTATAAGATTAAAATTATTTAAATTTAGACTAGTTTTAAGATTCATTATTTTCTTTTTTGTATTAATAAATTTTTTATAAAAAGTTCAATTAATTTCATGCTACTATAAAATACCTGCAATTTGGGTATTTTTGAATCACCTTTATGACGAACTCTAAAATATATAGGAACCTCGGAACATTTAAATCCGCTTTTATATATATAAAAAAAGAATTCTACTAGAGATGAGTAACCATCGGAATCTAAATTTTTATTTCTTAACAGCTCTATACATTTGTAGTTATAAATTCTAAAAGATGTAGTAAATTCAAAAAAAGGCATATTTAATAAAAATCTACATAATTTATTAGCAAATCTGCTTATAAAATCTCTATAACCTTTATAATCAGATTTTCCTCCTTTAATATATCTCGAGCCTGTTACAAAATCATTTGATTTTAATTTTTTTAACAATAACGGTATCTCTTTAGGATTATGTGATAAATCAGCATCTAAAGTTATTAATGCATCATGCTTTTTTTCAAAAGCATAATCAAAAGCAACTCTGTATGCAGAACCTATTCCTAATTTCTTTTTTCTTTTAATTAAATTAAGATTTTTGAATTTAAACTTTAATTTTTTAATAAGTTCTAATGTCCCGTCTGTAGAATTATCATCAATTATAAGAACATGAAAATTTTTATTAACTTTAAAAATTTCCGTGCAAAGTATTTCTATGTTTCCAACTTCGTTATAGGTTGGAGAGCATATAACTATTTTTTTCATTTTTTTATATATTGTCTTGCCAACTCTTTCATTGTGACACATTTTCTTTTTGATTTTGATATTATAAGAAAGATTTTTTCAAGAATTGAAATTTTTTTTTCTACAGAAATATTAAATCTTTGAAGATAATTATTATATTTTTTTGGGATATCCTCATTTGATGTAAAGTCTGCAGGGTGAAATAGTAAATAAAAGTATTCGTTGTTATTTAAAAATTTATTGAGATAGTTATAAAAAAATTTCCATCCGAATATAAATCCTAGTGTATACCATATAGGTATAAAAAATTTTGAGTTATTTGGAAGTGGCATAATTAATAATTTTTTTTTTTCTTTTTTTTCAATTTTTTTCATATAGCTATCAACAAAGAATGGTTTTTTTGGAGAAAAAAAATGATACATCCAATCTTTTCTATCAATAATTCTAAAGAATCTTTTAGAGCCAATATGATTTAAAGCATCTTTTAAATATAAAACAGGTAAGCCAAAAGATGGAAATATAGAATGATCATATGAGTAGTTAAGTTCAATTAGTTTTGATACAACTTTTTTTGATGTGTTCCAACTAGGGGCTATAAATCCCTCAGGCTCTTTGTTTGTACATTTTTCGATTATTTCATGGGATCTTAATATTTCGTTATCAATATCATTTTTTTTTAATGAGCCTAAATTATGGAAATGGGACCATGAATGATTGCCAATTTCGTGACCATAGCTTGCCCAATCCCTGACTCTGGCGAACACCTCCTTATTTTTTAAATCTTTACCAATAACAAAAATAGATATTTTAATATTATATTTATTTAATATTTTGATAACTCTATCAAAACCAGCAAAATAACTGGGGTCGTAAAAATTATTTGGGAATCCCAAAGATTCATTAATGCTATCAAAGTTTAAAGAGATTGATATAGGGCTTGTTTTATTCATTGATTAAATCTTAGAGTATTAAAAATATCTTTAAACGTAATTATTTTTCCTCCCATTTTTTTAAATTCTATATAATCTTTTTCTTTAGGTAATGAGTTGTAGCTTGCAATATCATTCTTAATTAATTTTCTTTTTTTTAAATTGTAAAGTATTTGAATAGATGAATAAATATCTGAAGGATAATTATTAAAAATCTTTAAATAAAAACCAATCATAGAATTTTTTTCAACTAATTTTTTTTGTAATAATATTTTTCCTGAATCTATTTTTTTTGAAACTAAATGATAGGTAACTCCTTGCTCATTTTTATTTATTACATTCCAAAAAAATGGCCATAATCCTTTGCTTATTGGTAAAATACTTGCATGCTTATTTATTATTCCTTTTTTTACACTCTTAATTAAGGCAGAATTAATAATGTCTTCT
>Ga0310344_10001608_pt1 | contig 17200 bp, 19 predicted proteins | sample HC15DNA20200_MG_FD_203801 | JGI IMG/M metagenome (GOLD analysis project Ga0310344, IMG submission 203801) | Marine microbial communities from station ALOHA, North Pacific Subtropical Gyre - HC15-DNA-20-200_MG | ecosystem: Environmental > Aquatic > Marine > Oceanic | place: Pacific Ocean: North... | reverse complement strand
CTATTATACCGTTCTTTTTTTTATTAAATTGAGAGATAATTTTATTTTTATATTCTTCAAAATTTTTGTTTAAGGGTTTATCTTTTTCAAAAATGCAGGATTCTCCATTTTCTAAATTTGTAATGATTGAAAATTCTATTTTTTTATCTTTTTTTTTAATTATTTCTTTAAGTAAATCTTTTTTCATATTATTTTATTGCAATATCATTAACATAACTCATAGATTCAAAAATTCCATTGTAATTCCAATGGGTATCATCTCTCCAATAAAGATATTTTTCCTCATTCAAATATTTTTCAGCCGCAATCCTCATAGTGTTAGTTAAATTATAAACAGGTATATTTAGTTTTGAATATGAATTTTTTAAATATTCAAATTTATTGTTATTAATTACTTCAAAATCATTAATATAATCTGAATAAATATTAATTTTTGTTGGTATAAAGAATATAGCGTTTATTCTATTTAGAATTTCAGAATTTTTAAAAATATATGTTGAATATTTAAACTGCACTTTTGGATTTTCATAGTGCAAAAATCCAACAACTTGATTTTTAATTTTAAAATATTTTACTGGGCTATCCGTATTGTGCAATTTTGAAAAAAATTTTCTATAAATCAAATGACTTTTTGCTCTAATATTTCTTAAAAAATAATTTTTATCTGATAATACTTTTAAAAGAAATTTATCTTTATTTCTTTCCAATCTTTCGTATGCAAATCTTATAGTTCCACTTATTTTAGGTATTTTATATCCTCTCCATGAAATATATTTTTTATCAAAAGATTCTTTTTTTGGAATTTTATTAAAATCATTTCCTTCAAAATAAAAAACAAATATTTTTGCATCTTTTTTAATTATATTTAGATATTTTTTAATAATTGATTCATAGTCACTTGGATCTAGCCCCCCATAAGTTAAAGCTGAAACTTTTTTTTTTGAAACTTTGCTCAAAATATTTGAAGGTATATGTTCTTGTGAAGTGCTATTTCCAGTAATAAATGAATCTCCAACCAAAATAATTTCAGCATTTTCAATTTTATTTTGATCATTCCTCAAGCCGTAAGAATCTGTAATGAATCTTTGTAATCTTGGTTCTTTTATTAACTCTCTTTTTTCATTTAGGCCAGAGTCGAGAACGTAAATATCTCCAAAAGGCATATATATCTCATCAGATATATTTTTTTGATAATTTTTATTTTTAGTTGTATATTTTTCATGCGCTCTGTAAAAATAGCCATGCTTTTCATTTTTTCCGATAGTTAAATTTATAAAAAGAACTAAAATTATTAGAAAACAATTTAAAATAAAAATAGAGATAAAATTTTTTCTAAAGAAATATAAAATAAAAATTGTAAAAGTAAGATCAAATATTATTGGAAGGGCAAACAAAGAGATTGAAAGAAAAGTTAAAAAAAATAGAATTATGTATAGGATTATTTTTTTTAACATTAATTAATTTTTTCTAAAAAAATTGCTATTTCTCCACCACAAGCCAGACCAATCTCCCAAGCACTTTTATTAGAAACTTTAAATTCTATTTTTTTACAATTTGTTTTGGTTTTTATTAAATTTAAACATTCTCTTACTACAGATGTTTCAACACAACCGCCAGATACTGACCCAGAAAAATCTCCTTTATCATTAATAATCATTCGACTCCCAACTTGTCTCGGGGAAGAACCCCAAGTTTGAATAACAGTAGCCAAAACAACATTTCTTCCAGCGTCAATCCAATCTTTAGCCTCCTCTAGTATTTTTTCATCAAACGAATTTTTCATTTCGTATAGTCTAAATCAAAAAAAAAGTTATTAAAATAATTGGTTTAACAATTTGAAATGGCTTTTTTAGCCATTACTTTAATGATATGGGCTCTATATTCCGCTGTTGCATGAATATCTGAATTTAAGCCGTTGGCTGAAATATTTATGTTATCTATAGCGGATACTGAAAAATTTTTTGATAAAGCGGCCTCTATTTCTTTAGATCTAAAAACAAAACTTCCAGCTCCTGTAACTGCAACTCTAACTTCATTTTTTAATTTTGATATGTAAACACCAACAATAGCATATCGTGATGCAGGATTTGGGTATTTTGCATAACTAGATTTTTCAGGAACTTGGAATTCAATTGATTCAATTAATTCCCCTTTTTTTAAATCAGTTTCAAACATGCCTTTAAAAAATTTGTCTGCTTGTATTTTTCTTTTATTTGTGTGTAAGGTAGCGTTTAATGCCAAGCAAGCTGAAGGATAATCTGCAGCAGGATCGTTATTTGCAATAGAACCCCCAATAGTTCCTCTATTTCTTACTTGCGGGTCTCCTATACCTTCAGCAAGAGCAGATAATGAAGGAATTGATTTTAAAACTTCTTTAGAAGAAGCAACTTCTGCATGTGTAGTTGTAGCTCCAATTTTTAATGACTTACTAGAAACTTTTATTCCTGAAAGGCTTTTAATTTTTTTAATGTTTATTAGATCAGAATATGAGGCTAATCTAAGTTTTATGGCAGGAAGCAGAGACATCCCCCCAGCAAGAAAAGTAGCTCTTCCAGTTGCAAGTTTCGATGCTTCTTTTGTGTTTGTTGCTGATTTATAATTAAAATTTTTCATATTTCTATGCCGCTGATTTTTTTGACCCGTTTTTGTTTAAAGTTTTCCATACTTTTTCTGCAGTAGCGGGCATTGAAACATCAGTGCCGAGAGCGTCAACGACTGCATTCATAACAGCTGGAGGAGCTGCTATTGCACCTGCTTCACCACATCCTTTTACTCCCAAAGGATTTGAAGTTGCGGGCGTGCTTGTATAATTGATTTCAAAGTGAGGAAAGTTGTCAGCTCTTGGCATTGTATAATCCATATAAGATGCTGTAGTAAGTTGTCCCGCTGAATCGTAAACTCCATTTTCATATAAAGCTTGACCAATTCCTTGAGCTAAACCTCCATGAACTTGACCTTCAACAACTAATGGATTGATAATAGTTCCAAAATCATCAACAGCTGTATACTTTACAACTTTGGTAAGTCCAGTACTTTGATCAACTTCAACTTCACAAATATGCGTACCAGCAGGAAATGAAAAATTGGCTGGGTCATAAAAAGAAGTTTCTTTTAAGCCCGGTTCAACTCCTGGAGGCAAAGGTGATTTAACTTCACCATACTGTCCTGGTAAATAACAAGCAAAAGCAATTTCTCCAATAGTTTTCTTTTTGTTTGAATTTTTAACTACAAATTCTCCTTCCTTAAACTCTATATCTTCAGGTTTTGACTCTAGCATATGTGCTGCTACTTTTTTTCCTTTATTTATAATTTTATCACAAGCTTTAGAAATTGCAGATCCTCCTACAGCAAGAGATCTTGATCCGTATGTACCCATACCAAATGGACCTTTATCTGTATCTCCGTGCACTACATCAATATTTTCAATTGGAACACCAAGTTTGTCACCAACAATTTGTGCAAAAGTAGTTTCATGTCCTTGACCATGACTATGTGAACCAGTAAAAACAGAAACGTTTCCAGTTGCGTTAAATCTGATTTCAGCAGATTCCCATAAACCAACTCCACATCCAATAGACATCACTACTGCTGAAGGAGCAATTCCACATGCTTCTAAGTAAGTTGAAAAACCAATTCCTCTGAGTTTACCTTTTTGTGCAGACTCAGATCTTCTATTTTCAAAATTTTTATAATCAGCTAAGTCTAAAGCCTTGTCTAAATGAGCATCATAATTTCCAGAATCAATATTATGAACCAAACATTGTTGATGAGGAAATTTTTTAATAAAATTTTTTCTTCTAAATTCTGCTTGATCCATGCCAATTTCTTTAGCGGCTTTAGCAACGATTCTCTCAATTAAATAAGTAGCTTCTGGTCTTCCAGCACCTCTATAAGCATCTACAGGAGCTGTGTTCGTTAAAACTGCTTTTACATTTATAAATGCTACAGGTATATCATAAACTCCTAAAATTAATGGAGCATATAAATAAGTTGGAGTTACAGTTGAAAATAGAGATGCATACGCTCCAATATTTGCTATTGTATCTACTTTTAGTCCTAATATTTTTCCATCATTTTTTATAGCCAGTTTAACTTTCGTGACATGATCTCTTCCATGACAGTCAGATAAAAATGACTCACTTCTTTCTGCTACCCACTTAACAGGCCTTTCAATTTTTTTAGATGCCCAAGCTGTTACAGCATCTTCAGCATATGCATAAATTTTTGATCCAAAACCTCCACCTACATCTGGCGCCACAACTCTAAATTTATGCTCTGGATGTATACCTCCAAAAGCTGAAAGAACTAATCTTGATAAATGAGGGTTTTGATTTGCAGTATATAAAGTTAATTCATCAGAAGATGGATTATAATCTCCTATGGAAGCTCTAGGTTCCATAGCATTTGGTATTAATCTATTATTTATTAAATCAAGCTCTACTATTTTGTCTGCTTTAGAAAAAGCATCATCAGTCTTTCCTTTATCCCCTAGTATAAAATCAAAACATAAATTTCTTTCTATTCCTTCATAAATATCTTCACCATTCATAGCATCAGCTGTATTTACAACTTCTTTAAGTTTTTTGTAACTTACACTTACTAAATCAGCAGCATCCTTTGCTTCAGCTAAGCTTTCAGCAATTACAACAGCAACATGATCTCCAACGTAATTAACGCTATCTTTTGCCAAAGGAGGATGGTTTGGAACCTTCATATCTTTTCCATCTTGGCTTACAATTTTCCATCCAGCTATTAAACCGCCTATTTTTTCTCTAGCTATATCTTCGCCTGTAAAAATCTGAACAACACCCGATGCTTTTAAAGCCTTGGAAATATCTAATTTAGTAATTTTTGCTCTGGCATGAGGAGAACGAACAAAATAAGCATAAGTTTGATGTGCTAAATTTATATCTGCTGTATATCTTCCTTTTCCTGTTAAAAATCTTTTATCTTCTTTTCTTTCTACTTTAGATCCAATTAAACTTGCCATTTTTTTATCCTTTTACATTTTTGATGCAGCTTCCTTAACAGCCGCAACTATATTTTGATATCCCGTGCAACGACAAATGTTACCTTCTAACCAATCTCTTATTTCATGTTCGCTTGGATTTTTATTTTTTTTAATTAAATCTATTGCACTCATAACCATGCCCGGTGTACAAAAACCACATTGTAAACCGTGTTTTTTTTTAAAAGCTTCTTGCATAGGATGCAGTTTTCCATTTTTAGCTAAACCTTCTATTGTAGTAATTTCATCACCCTCACAGTCTGCAACTAAAGTTGTGCAGCTTTTTACTGAATTTCCATTTAAATGAACTACACATGCACCACACTGAGAAGTGTCACAACCAATATGAGTTCCTGTTAATGCTAATGTTTCTCTTAGAAAATCTGACAAAAGAGTACGATCAGAAACCTCTTTAGAAATTTTTTTCCCATTAATTTTTATATTAATTACTGCCATTATCCCCTCTAAAATAACACCAAGTAACGTATTTTATTAGAACTTAATAAACTGGATAGATCAACAAAAATTTAACGTGAAACAAAATAATAAATTACAACCAAAAGTAGAACCAGAACTGCAATTGATGAATAAATATACTTATTTAAAAAGTTGGATTTAAGTTCTTTAACCCTAGGTGTTTTTTCTTCTATTAACTCTTCGTTATTCTTTTCTTTTTTTATAGGAGAAACTAAATCTGCAAAACGACCAAAAAAGTAATCAGACATTTTTTTACCCACTCCGTTAATTAGTCTAGAACCTAATTGAGCTATTTTTCCTCCAATCTGGACGTTTACTTCATAGTTTAAAGTTGTTTTTCCATTTTCCTCAAATATTTTTACATCAGCACTCCCATTTGCAAAACCTACAGACGAATTAGCTTCACCAGACAATGTGTAGCTCTCATTTACTTTTATATTTGATAAAGCTATTGTTCCAGAAAATGTTGCATTCATTGGGCCTATTTGGTTTGAAGCTGTAACATTAAAAGTTTTTTCATTTACTTTGGAAAAATCTTCGCACCCTGGAATGCATTTCTTTAAAACCTCAGTATTATTGAGGGCTTTCCAAACAATTTCTTTTTTAACATTCAGTTTATATGATCCTGCAAGTTTCATAATCAAAAAAATAAGTATATAATAAGTTTTATTATGAAAGACTCCACAAAAAAAGAATTAGAATCCGCAGCTTTTAATAGACTCATACAACATTTACGTGAAAGAAAAGATGTACAAAATATTGACTTAATGAATCTCGCTGGTTTTTGTAGAAATTGTTTATCTAAATGGTATCGAGAAGAAGCAGAAAAAAAAGGTATAGAAATTTCAGATTCCCAAGCTAGAGAACATGTTTATGGAATGCCTTATGAGGAGTGGAAGAAAAAATATCAAAAATAATTTTTGATTCTTTAGTATTTTTGATAATTGGTAAAAATAATCCCATAACATAAAGCAAAATTATAATTAACGAAGTTATTAACATTAATCTTACAGAGTTAAGTTTCATAAAATTTATTTTTCTTTTAATCTTGGAAATAATTCTACAAAGTTACAAGGCTTATGATTAATATCTAGTTGGTATTTTAGTATACCATCCCAAGCATCAGTAACCCCACCTGAGGAACCCGGTAAAGCAAAAATATATTTACCATTAGCTAGTACTGCACAAGCTCTGGATTGCATAGCTGAAGTTCCAATCGTTTTGTAACTTAATTCTCTAAACAATTCTCCAAAACCTGGAATTTCTTTATCAGCTATTTCATTTATTGCTTCAGGCGTAATATCTCTTCCTGTTAAGCCTGTCCCGCCTGTAGTAATAATTACATCAATATCAGTTTTTTTTAACCAGTTAGATAAAATTTTTTTTATTTCTTTTTTTTTATCCTTAACTATTTTCCTATCTATTAGATTGTGGTTTTGCTCCTTAATTTTTTTAACTAAGATCGATCCCGATTTATCTGTTTCAATAGTTCTTGTATCTGTAACTGTTAGCAAAGCTATATTAACTTCCATAATTATATATTAAGATAAATAACCATGGAGTTATTATCAATATTATTTTTAGTCACTGCCATACTGTATTCAAGCGTAGGTTTTGGGGGTGGATCAACTTATTTAGCATTGCTTTTAATTTGGGGAGTTTCTTACTTTATTTTTCCAGTGATTGCACTTTCTTGCAATATCATTGTCGTGTCAGGAAATTGTTTTAATTATATAAGAGCGGGGAATTTAAATCTTAAATTACTATTACCCCTTTTAGTAACCTCCATACCATTATCCTATATAGGAGGCACTTTGCCTGTTGAAAAAAAATTATTTGAAATTTTATTATTTTTTGTTTTAACCTTAGCAGGCCTGCTATTGATATATAATTTTAAATCATATGATAATAAAGCAAAAAGCTATAAAGATATTCCTTTGCCAATATCAATGTTCATTGGAGGAGCGCTGGGATTTATTTCAGGAGTAGTAGGAATTGGAGGTGGAATATTTTTAAGTCCAATTTTATTTTTGTTAAGAGCAGCAAAACCCAAACAAATTGTAACTGCAGCTTCGTTATTTATTTTAATTAATTCAATATTTGGCATAAGTGGGCAACTAACAAAAAATACTGTACTGATAGAAATACAAAATTATTGGTATCTATTGTTAGCGGTGTTAATAGGAGGGCAGATTGGAAACTATTTAAATTTAAAAATATTTCCTACACGATTATTAGCTTTAGTTACAGCTGCACTTGTACTTTTTGTTGCGGCAAGAATAGGAATTCGGCTTCTATAAAAAAAAGCATAGACAAATATTAAATTTATATATTAATTAACGGTAATTAAATTTTATGATTTGTAAAACTATACAAAAATGCAGGATATCAAAAAGAAAAGATTTGATTACTGTTGGTAAATTTAAAGGAATGTCTTTAACGGGCATATTTCCAAAAAATAAAAAACAAAAAATTCCATACTTACCCTTTCAAGTAGTTTTTTCAAAAAGTTCAAAACTCTTGCAATTAAAACACAATTATAAATCTGAAATTCTATATGGTAATAATTATGGTTATTTATCTAGTTTAAATCCTGTAATGGTAAGGCATTTAAAGGAAAAATCATTATTTTTAAAAAAAAAAATTAAATTAACAAACAAAAGTTCTATTTTGGATATTGGCTCTAATGATGGAACATTTTTAGGTTTTTTTAATGGACCAAATTTAATTGGAGTAGATCCGTCAATAAAAAAATTAAAAGCTCATTATAAAAAGGGTATTAAAAAAGTGCCCACTACATTCGAGAAAGGATATCCATTTATAAAAAAAAAGAAATTTAAACTTATTACAGCAATTGCAATGTTTTATGATTTAGAAGATCCAGTTCTTTTTACAGAAAAAATAAAAACTATTTTAGAACAAGATGGGATTTTTCATATAGAAATAGCATATTTGCCTGAGATTATAAAAACATTTTCCTATGACACTTTCTGTCAGGAACATTTGGAGTATTATTCATTAATTTCTTTAAATTACTTGTTTAATAAAACAGAAATGAAAATAATTGATTTTGGTTTTAACAAAATTAATGGAGGAAGTATTTGGTTAAATATAACTCACAAAAAATCAAAATTTAAAGAAAATCATATAAAGATAGAAAAACAAATTAAATATGAAATTAAAAAAAAAATTAATAAAAAGGAAACTTACAAAAAATATTTTAATGAAGTTTTCAAACATGGAAAAGAAATTAATTCTATTATCAAAAAAATAAAAAATAGAAAAAAAACAATTTATGCATTTGGAGCATCAACTAAAGGCAATGTGCTTTTACAAAATTCTAGATTAAACAACAAATTAATTTCCGGAATTTTTGACGTTAACAAAAAAAAATTTAATAAATACACCCCGCATAATAAAATTAAAATTCTTGATGAAGAAAAATTGAAAAAAACAAGAGTTGATTATGTGTTGCTTTTAATTTGGCACTTTAAGGGTTATGTGATTAATAAAATAAAAAAGCTTAATAGAAAAACTAAAGTAATAATACCTTTTCCAAAAATAAAAATTGTTTAACTAATTTACCTTTTTAAATATATTTTTTTAAAATTGGTCTCAAAATGATTTTGAAAATAGAAGTCATATGCATCCTTGCCATTTGGATATACTAAAGGAAAATCAGGTCCAGATTCTAATAATCTTGGTTTTTTTAACCCTTCAGCCAAAGTAAAACCAAAAGATAAATTTCCTATAAATAACTTGCATGAATTTATAATTTCAGCCATTTCAAGAAAATCTTTACAATCAAAAAATTCGAGATTTGGAATTTCTTTTTTTAAATCTTCAAATTCATCTTTTAAACCTAAAAATAAAATATCATTATAATTTTTAAGAAAATTGTAGTTTATTAAATAATTTCTTCTTCTTTTTGATCGGATTATAACAATTTTGTTTTTAAGTTGATGGGTACCAATATTTTCTAAATAAGGTTTATCCAGCTCTGGATGAATACCTGTAATATGAAAATACCATCTTACAGAATCTATATTAAAATTAATTGGCAATTCTCTAAATAAATTTAGATTCACATCAATTTCTTCTTTGTTAAATATACTAACCTTATTGATATATTTTTGTTTATCCAGAAGGGGTAAAATTTTTTTTGCAGATGTTTCTGTTAAGTAATATTTTCCAAATGGATGATCTCGATTTTGAACATGTGATGGTAAAAGTTTATTAATTTCTATATATAAGTTGCATTTTTTACTTTTAGAAATTTCTTTAATCAATGGCAACGAATTAATTATATCTCCCAAATGTCCTGAGTGGAGAAAAGATATATTTTCTTTATTTTTTAACGCTATATCAATCTCATCTAATTTTTTTTTAATAATGGTTTCATATATATTTTTATTATCTCTTTTTATTTTTTCTTTTTTATATTGAGAGTATTTTTTTTTATTAAAAAATTTAAATAAGATTTTATTAATATCCATAGTTTATTATACTATTATTTTATTAATTTATGTTATATTTATTTTATATATAAATAATGATCGCTAAACTATTTGCTAGAGTGTTAATTTTTGCAGTAATGTATTTGTTTATTTGTGCTGTAATATACATTACAAGTTATTTTTCCTTATCAAAAAAATTTTTTATTAATTTGCCCGGGTTTAAAGCTGTTCAAAAGAATTTATATTGGAACAATCAATATGGATTTGTGGATATATGGCAAAACAAAAATGAATGTATAAGCTTTGACAAAGAATTAATTTATATTCCGAAAATAGGAGCTTGCAAATATAAAAACGCTGAATTTGATACCGTATTAAATTTTAACAAATATGGAAGACTTATGCCCAAACAAGAAAATAAGAATAAAAAACCAATTATTGTAATTGGAGATTCCCATGCAATGGGGTGGGGAGTTAATGATGATGAAACTTTTTCTTATTTTTTGCAAAAAAGTTTAAATACCCAAGTTTATAATTTGGCTGTATCAAGTTATGGTACCATAAGAGAAATAATAAGACTTAATAGAACTAACCTATTAAAGAATTCTGATTTTGTTGTTATTCAGTACCACGAAAATGATTTTGTAGAAAATACAACTTTTGATAAAATTAAAAAAAATGATTATCAAAAAGAATTTTTAAAATTAAGCACAAAAAAAAATAATGATATAATTTCCACAACAAAATTTATATTGAGGACTTATAAATCAAGTCTTAGATTGATCTTTTCAGATATAACAGGATTTTTTGTTAAAAATAAAAAAGAAATTAACTTTGATCCGCATTATTCCGCCCTCATTGAAACAATAAAAACTATGGATGATTTTGATAAAAAAAAAATAATTATTTTTTTTAGTAATGGTCCGGAATCAAGATTTTACAATTTTCCAAGTGGACCAGATTTAAATTATCAGAATATTTATTTTATTGATATTAAATTAGATAAACAAGACCACTTCTTTTTAGATAAGCATCCTAATATAAACGGACATAAAAAAATTAGCTTAGAATTAGAAAAAATTTTAAAAAAAAAATTTTATTAAGGTCTAAATTATAGTTCTAAAAATCTGAAGAAATTTTTTTGATAAAAAATTAATTAAAGTAAAGAACAAACTATTGTTAACTTTTTTAATCGCATCTTCGTATGTAATAATTTTATTTGAATGTTTATTAAGAAAATTTTCAAATTTTATAAAATCATCATCTTTCCAGTAGTTTAAATGAATTTGTGTGCTTTGAATTCCAAATGGAAGCATATGCAATTTATAAAAAAGCTGAGGAACAAATTTTATATCATTTTGTTCGTACGGCATAACTCCATATCCGTCTATAATTTCTCTAATTCCTGAATTTTTTAATGCTAATAAAGTATTTTTATCATACGTATGATTTGGGGCGAAAAAACATTTAATTTTTATGTTTTTATCTTGAAATTTTTTTAAACCATTTTTAATTCTTGAAGTTTGAGTTTCTAGACTATGACCGTAAAATTCTGACCTACCGCCATAGCGAAATAGGTCTTTTTTTTTGGTATCCTTGTCATAAACATGTGTTAGGCCGTGCATTGCGATTTGCCATCCTTTATCATTCCATTTTTTAACACGCTCCCAGAAATCATTTTTTTTTGGATAAGATAAAAGTTCTTGATCTTTATTATCAGGTATTACCCCTAAAACTGGTTTAATTTTATATTTATCAAATAGTATTTCTGCTTTTTCCATTAATTCCCAGTTCATATTTTCCGCTATATCATCTAGTCGAATTAGGATACCAGTATTTTTTGTAATATAATTTTTTATTATTGAAAACATTTTCAATAGTATAACCTAAGACCATAATTATGCTAACATATAAAATTAACAAAATTTCTGAAGTTGAAACTAATTCTTTATCAATATTTTATAAAAAAGTTTTTTTTAAAAGATATAAAAGCCTAACCCAAAATTGGAAATGGTGGTATAGAGTTGGTTACAATAATTTTGAACCATTAATTCTTTCAATTGACAACAAAGTTGTAGGGCAGGCGGGGGTTTTACCTGTAGATTTAGAAATTGATGGAAAAAAAAATCAGGCTATATGGTTCGTAGATTTTGCTATTTTACCAAATTTAAGAGGAAAAGGTTTAGGAAAAATTCTTACAAAGGAATGGATGAAAATTTGTCCAAACCAAATAACTTTTTGCAACAATGAATCTTTAAAAATATTTAAAAAATTTGGTTGGTCTCACAATTTATCTTCTAAAAGGATATTAAAGCCAATAAATTATTTTAAACTAATTCCGTATTTAAATAGGTTTCTTTTAAGAGAGATTAAAAACAACATTATGAAAAATAAAGAAATAAAACCATTTAAAGTAGTTGAAAATTTTGAATTAATAAAAAAAATTTTTGTAGAAAAAAAAGAAAAGAACGTTGAAAGTTATGCAGAAATTGTAAGAGATGAAAAATGGTTGCATTGGAGGTTGATGGAATGTCCTTATAAAGATGATTTATATTTTTTTGAATACAAAAACAATTTTATTATTACACATATTTATTTAGATAAAAATATTAAAAGATTAAATATTTTATATCAATGTTATGAAAATAAAGAAGATGAGAATGATTTTTTTAATATAATGAAAAAATGGGCTTATGAAAATAATATAGATTTGCTTTGGGCGATAAGTGGAAAAAAAGAAAATGAAAAAAATTTTTCAGCTATATTTAATAAGACAGTAAATTTTGCAGCTTGGAGCTCTGACAATAAAATATTTAATATTTTACAAAAAGGTTTGCCTGGAGCACAAGGAATCGATAGTGATATTGACAGTAGTCTTTACGTTGAATAAAAGTTCAGTCGTTCATTAAGGTGATTAAATGAAAAGATATTATGGTATAGAATTTTTAAGATTATTAACCTCGTTATCAGTATTATTATATCACTATAGACATTTTTTTAATCCTTACACAACTTATTCAAATAATATTTTTGCTGAAACAAAAATTAATTTGCCTTTTTATTTCATATTAGAAAATTTCTATAATAATGGTTTTTATGGAGTCCATATGTTTTATGCGATATCCGGTTTTGTTTTTGCTCATGTATATTTGTCTTTAGATAAAAAAACTTCTGGGAAAGAATTTTTTGTAAACAGATTTGCCAGATTATATCCCTTACATTTTGCTACACTAATTTTAGTAAGCATTATGCAATTAATAAATGTTACAATTTATGAATCTTTTCAAATAGTACCTTACAATGATGTTTATCATTTTATACTAAATTTATTTTTTATATCCTCATGGGGTTTTGAACAGGGGCATTCTTTTAATGCACCTATTTGGAGTGTTTCAGTTGAAATATTTATTTATGGTATATTTTTTTTACTTTTAAGTTTATTAAGAAAATTTCAAATTTTATTGGCTTTTTTATTAAGTGTAATTTTACTAATTGTAGTTAAATTAGAATTTTTTGAAAATATTTTTGGACATAATTATGCTACTGATAATTTGTTTTTAGAATGTGCAAGATTATTTTTTTCTGGTGTTTTTATATATTATTTTTCAAAGAAAATTAAATCAAAAAAGATTTTATTACCTGTCTCAATTTTTTTCATAATATTTTCTTTGATTGGAAATTTTAAAATATTTTTATTTTGTCCTAGTGTTTTATTATTATTTGTTACTTGCGAGGAAATAGTAAATTCAACAAAAATAAAGAATTTTTTTACTATAAGTGGAAACTTAACTTATGCACTTTACCTTTTACATGTGCCGATCCAACTTATAATTTTAATATTATTTAAAAGTTTTAATGTTTCAGATTCAATTTATTTGAATGAATATTTCTTCATATTTTTCTTTGCTGTGATGCTTATCTCGTCATATTTTTGCTTTAAGTATTATGAAAAACCTATGAATAAGAAAATTCGCTTAACCTTTTTAAAATAAACTTATGTTCTTTGTTGAACTAAAAATAAAAGTATTATAAATCAATAGAGAACAGGGCGGGATAGCTCAGTTGGTTAGAGCGTTGGACTCATAAGCCAAAGGTCGCTGGTTCGACTCCAGCTCCCGCTACCACAGGATTTAAATGGATCAAAACCAAATATTTAATAAAGAATTTCTAGATTTAGATTTTAAAAGTATTTCTGAAGAGATTAAAAAAAATGGCTATTTTAGTTTTGATAGCGCTCTTTCCGATAATTTTTTAAAAAATATTATTGAAGATGTAAAAAGCAGCGGTTTAAGTCTTAATAAAAATAATATAGCGGGGGTTTACTTTACACACGGACATCAATTTTTTTTGACACACATGCTCGCTGTTTCAAATAGTTTTTTTAATTATTGCACTCATAAAAAAGTTATAGATATATGTTCAGAATATATGGGCGATAAATTTAGATTAAAAGCTTTAAGATATTATGAAAATTTTGGAGGACAGACGATGCAATGGCATACCGATAATAGATATTATGATGGAACTAATAAAGACGGAATCAATACTAAGACACAGGGTCTAATATTTCTAGCCTATGTTTCAGATGTGAATGATGGAGAATTTCAATATGTAAAAGGATCTCATAATTGGTCAGTCGAAAATAAACATAATGATTATTCAAAAGAATTTATAGAACAAAAATATAGTAAAGATATTGTTGGATTTAAAAAATCTAAAGGATCAATTGTAATTTATAACTCATCTGGAATTCATAGAGCAAGGCCTACAAAAGACAAAAATTTAGTTAGAAAGAGTCTATTTTTTCAGGTAGATACCGAAACAGAACTTTCTGAACCAATATTAATAAAAACAGAATTTATAAACAAGCTTGATGACAAATTAAAATTATATTTGGGATTTGGAAAAAATACTGGCATGGATTTATATCCTGATACCAGTTTGGAAACTTTACCGATAAATAAAAGAATTTTTAAAGAAATTTCAAAATGGTTGCTAGGCAGACTTGCAAATAAACTTCCCGGATTTATAAGAAAAAGAATAAGAAAGGCTTTAAAATCTTAATAAACCTAATTTTAAAAGAAAAAAAATTTGAAAAATATTAAAAAAAAATTACAAAACATCTTTAAAAACTTTTTTTATAAAATTTTTTCTCTATTTCATGGAAAAATAATTGGAAAAATTAATGCAGAAAAAGATTCAAGAATAAAAATAGAAAAAATAAAGAAAGGAAATTTAGAATATAAAATTTTTTTAGTTGAAGATGGTAGACTCTACACCGACAGAGTCCATGATACAGCAATAATGATCGATGATTATATAATTGAAGGTCCTTCGCATCAGCTTAGACCTGTTAATAATACAAATGTCGAAGAGAATATTGTTTTTAAAAAAGGCACCCCTAGAATAAAAAAAAAATTAGATGGTAATGTATTATCTTTACTTACCGGAGGCGCCGGTAATGATAATTATTTTCATTGGTTATTCGATGTTCTTCCAAGAATTGCCCTATGTGAAAAGATAATAAATATCAATGAAATCAATCATTATTTGTTACCCAATAATGAGAAAAAATTTCAAAAAGAAACTTTAGATCTACTTGATATTCCTGAAGCAAAACGTGTATCAAGTAAAGAATTTCGACATATAAAATCTAATAAACTTTTTGTAACCGAACATCCCTACGTAGTGACTAATAATGCAAGTGATGATATTCAAAATATCCCAATTTGGATTTCTCAATGGTTAAAAAAAAAATATGAAAAAATAAAATTAACTCAAGACGATAAATTTCCAAAAAAGATTTATATAGATAGAAGCGAGTCAACCTCAAACGTTAAAGATTTGAGGCTTATTATAAATGAAACCGAAGTTAAGAATTTTTTGGATAGTTGTGGATTCCAATCATTAGTTCTAGGAAATTTTCATTTTAAAGATCAAATCAAAATATTTAAAAATGCAGATGTAATAGTTGGATTACATGGAGCTGGTTTTAGCAATTTATGTTTTTGTAACCCAGAAACTAAAGTAATTGAAATAAAAAATACTACGGATGGAAAAATGTATGAAAATTTAGCCATATCTAACAAATTAATTTATAAATCTATAAATTGTGAGGCTACCAAATACAAAATGGCTCAATTTGGTCACATAAATGTTTCTATTAACAAGTTAAAAGAAATAGTAGAAAATATTAACCAAATTAAATAAAAAAAAATTTATATTGAAAATGATCATCATTTTAACGAACAAGGTAACAAAATCATAGCTGAAAACTTTTTAAAATTGTACAAGGGATTATAGTAATATAAAATATAAAGTATGGAAAAAAATCAAAGTAATTTAAAAGTATTTCTAATTAAATTAATTTCAATATCGATAGCTATTATCATTATAATTAATGTTTTGTTTAATTTATTAACATCAAATATAAAATATTTTGACACATTATTGTCTTTTCAGGAACTTGAAACAAGAAGAGAGTATGGTGAACAATTAAGAAGTGATTTAAATGATCTTTTAGAAAAAGATCAAATTATAAAAGAAGAAGACAGGATTTTGCTTTACAAATTATATAAAAAGTTAAAATCAGAATTTGAAGACGTCAAATAAAATTTTTTATATCAATTAATGATTAAAAAAGTAAATTTAATAACTATATCACTACTAATTTTGTATGCTTTATATTGTGCATCGCAACTGGGATATACATGGGATACTTTATTTCATTATGAACTCGGCAGAGACAGATTAAATTATCTTTTTTCGTTAGGATCAAACGAAGTTAATAAAAATATAGCAGTAAGTAAATTTTACACAGGAGCATATAGTGCTATCTCAGCTTTTTTTGTTCAATTTTTTCCGAAAAAATACACACTTGAAGCTATCTATTTCCTTAATTTAACTTTTTCAATTTTAACAATTTTTGGAATATATAATCTAACAAAATTTTTTTTTAATAAAGATATTGCAAAAATAACTTTTATTTTTTGTTTTTTTAACCCTATTTTTTTTGGACATATGTCGATGAATAGTAATGATACAATTATTGCTTTTGCAAATGTTTGGATTTTTTACACAGTTTTAAAATATTTTGAATTACAAGAAAACAAAGAAAAGAAAAATAAGTTAGTAATAATTACAGGTTTATTGCTAGGTTTAGGACTTGGAGTTAGATATAGTTTTTTAATTACATTAATACCAATTTTAATTTTTCTATTAATAGAGATTTTTTATTTAAAAATTTTTATTAGGCCAA
>Ga0310344_10001607_pt1 | contig 17218 bp, 15 predicted proteins | sample HC15DNA20200_MG_FD_203801 | JGI IMG/M metagenome (GOLD analysis project Ga0310344, IMG submission 203801) | Marine microbial communities from station ALOHA, North Pacific Subtropical Gyre - HC15-DNA-20-200_MG | ecosystem: Environmental > Aquatic > Marine > Oceanic | place: Pacific Ocean: North... | reverse complement strand
TGGATTAATGTATCTCACAAAATCAATCAAACATAATAATCAGAAATACAAGATGGTAGGTTTGTTTGATGCTGAGACTCAGATGACAAAAAAAATGACATTAAATTATACTCAAGGTAGAATCACTTCTAACTGCTTAATCTCTTCACCAAGAAATTTCAATGCACATGAATTTCATTATTCAAGGATAACCAATATTCCAAAAGATGCAAAATTTCTTTATGATCTTAAAATTGGTGAGGGAATTTTCTCAAAAAAAGACGGTTTTTCAGAATATAACATACTTGCATCTTACTGTCATCTTTATTTTGATAGTGCAAAATTTGCATCGAATATAATTAAAAATTCTAAAACCTAGTTTCCTTGTCTTAGCAATTTGTATAGTGCATTTACAATTGCTGATGCACAGGGACTTCCACCTTTACGACCTTGATTTGTAATAAATGGTATGTCAGTTTTTGATAATTCATCCTTTGACTCAACCGCTGAAACAAACCCTACTGGAATTCCAATCACTAGAGCTGGTTTTGTTATTCCCTCTCTAACCATCTCTATAACTTCAAGTAATGCAGTAGGCGCATTACCTATGACAACAATTCCATCATTCATATCTTCTTTTGCTACACGCATTGACATTTGTGCCCTTGTTTTGTTATCTTTTTTTGCTGACTCAATAAGAGATGGTTCAGAAATATTACAAATGACGTTATTTTTAAAATCTTTAGGATTTTGTTTATTCATTAATCCAATTACTCCATTAACATCAACAACTATACTACACCCATTCTTTAGAGCATCTAAACCATTTTGTACAGCATTCTTGTGAAAAATTACTTTGTTGTCACGTGCAAAATCAAAATCAGCTGTAGAATGTATTATACGTCTAACAATTGGCCATTCTAGTTCACTGTATTGGTGTTCACCAATCTCATTTTCAATGATCTGCATGCTTTCATCCTCAATTGATTGTCCTTTCCTAGTTTGCATCTTCTACCTCCTTTGCTCTTTCAATAATTAGATCAATCATTTTTTCATCAGTTCCAAGGTGTTTTGTTATGCAGACTTTTTTCAAAGAAATTTTTTCTAATGCAGGATTCAAATCATTATTAATGTCAGTTTTGACATGTGCACCCTCATGTAGGAAATAAAACACTATTACTAAAACTTCTGGATTATTTTTTTGGCAACTTTGAATGCCTTGTTCAATGTTTGGCTCTTCAATCTCTAGATAACATCTATCTACATTTTTGTAGGTATTTCTCAACTCATCCACTATGTAGTTAATTGAGATACCGGCATTAGGATCCTTACTTCCATGACCAATTACCAAAACATCTACTTTCTCTTTAGGTAGTGAGATCTGATTTTCTTTCAGTGCTGAAACTATTCGATTGTCAACTAGATCTACAAGTGTTTTATGCATAGTCATGGGTTTTGAGACAATAAATTTGATTTTTGTATCTTTTTGGTATTTCATAGCATCAGCCACAGCAATTTTTACTTTTTTACCAGGATAGAGAAAATATGGTACGATTGTCATTTCGTCAACATCTTTCTTTAGACACTTCTCCATTCCATCTTCAATGAATGGAGGAACTACTTCTAGAAAACAAAATTCTGCAAAGTCATAATTTCCTTTCTGCTTTACTTTTTCACAAATAATTTCTAATTCTTCCTCGGCTTCTCTTTCTCTACTACCTCTATCAATAAGCATTAATCCACGTTTCAATTTTGGATCCTCGCTATTGCTATGGTAAGATTTGGTGGGAATTTTTGTTTCTCAACAATTAATTTTCCTCCAGATGATTTTATTGCAGCAGCTTCTGAGACACTAGAAGTTCCCTCAAACTTTTGTACTGTCTTTGACGGATTGGGTGTACTGATAGATGCTAATTCCTCTCTATCAATATACTCTATTGGTATATCCATCTCTTTTCCCAACTCAATTAACCCCACAACATCTTTTTCTTTCTTAATTGATACAAACCTAGCTATAGATTTGACACTAAGATTGAATTTTTGAAGACTAGATTCTAGACCACTTTTGATGGTTTCCTTTGATGTATCCCAATGCAGACCTATACCGACAACTAAGGTTGGTGGCCTATAAACAACGCCATTTTCTAAAACTTTATCGTCAAATATTTGATCAGAAATTATCAGAAAGCCTTTTGACTGGGAATGTTTTAATTCGTCAAAATTTTCATATCTTGAAACGTTCACAGGAAATTCTTTTTTCCACCAATTCTTACTACCCGCATCCTGATAAATCGCAATTTTTTCCTTATTTACCATTAATGCACTTACTTTAGTTACTGTAGTATCATCATCAATTTTCCATCCAAATTCTTTTCCAACAAGATCTACCGGAATTGTCTTATTGACATCAGCTGCTGTTGTAATTACAGGCGTAGCATCAATTTTCTGTGCAATTTCATTTGATAATTCATTCGCACCACCTAAATGACCGGATAACACACTAATCACAAATTGCATATTATCATCAATTACAATTACAGCCGGATCTGTTTTCTTATCTTTAATGTGAGGTGCAATGAGTCTAATAACTGCACCTAGAGAGAAGAGACAAATTAATGCATCACTTGATTTGAACAAATCCACAATTTTTAGTGAGGTTGAATCGTCATACCAATTTATCATTTTATTATTATCAGAAAATTTTGATGGCGCAAAAATCTCCCAGCTTGGAAATAAATTTTTCAATGATAGACCTATTTCAATACCATTCTTGGTAATGGCAAGGATTAAGATTTTTTCCATATAAAAAATTCGTTTAGTTTAATTAAATTCCTTACGTTTTTTCATACCTGGATAAAATTTTACCATCAAAATCAAAGAGTATAACCTCTACAGGTATTTTTTCTTCAGAATGGTTTCTCATCTCGAAACAGACCTTTTTTGTAATTTCGTCAAAAAACCCTTCTACATTATCTTCTTGTATGATTTCTTGAACATTTCGTGCAGTATTAGCACCAAGTATTTTTGTAACAGTAGCAGTAGTTGCACCACGACTTTTTGCAATTTCAGATAAAAATTTCATATTTACTTTGGAACCTTTTACATGAGTTTGTTTCACGCCAGCAGCCATTTTTGCTAATTTTCCAATAAACCCTGCCACATGCACTTTTTTTAATTCCTTTTTTGCACATTGCTGTATTGTATATCCCGAAAAATCACCCATTTGAATAAATGAATGATCTGGCAATTTGAAAATTTCTCTTGCAAAATCTTCACTTCTACCGCCAGTTGTTAAAACAACTTCATTATCACTCATAGATTGTACAACATCAATTTGTTGTCTTATTGCAGCTGCAAATGATGCAGTTGAAAAGGGAATTACAATACCACTCGTACCAAGTATTGAAATTCCATTCATAATTCCTATTCTAGGATTATCAGTTTTTGTGGCAAGTTCTTTACCTTTTGGAACTGAAATAATTACCTCTATTCCATTTTGTTTTAAAAGATCTCTGCCAACTTCTTGTATATTCTCTAAAATCATTTTCTTTGGTGTTGGATTTATTGCTGCACTACCTATATCCAAACCTAATCCTGGCTTGGTTACTCTTCCAACTCCTTCACCACCATCTATCTCAATGCAACCAATCTCATTAGTTAATGAGAGGTCAACAATAATTTCAGCACCATGTGTAACATCAGGGTCATCACCACCATCTTTTATAACAGAACACTGTGCATTAACTTTAGAAAATTTACAATTGTTTATTTTAATTTTAATTTTGTCTCGCTTTGGTAAAAGTACATCAATTTCATTAATTTGTTTCTGATCAATAATTGCCAACAGTGCAGCTTTTGCTGATGCAGTTGCACAGGTCCCAGTAGTAAAACCAGTACGAAGTTTTCCCTTAGGTTTTTTCGGTAGTTCCACGTTGCAATTTTTCTCTTTAATGTAATAACTTTTGTTAGGGCTGTATGATCTCAAATACGATAATCCATATTGCTACTATTGCTAATCCCCCATAAAGAATGAAATGAGTTGATTTTTGTGAAATTGGTTTTTCTCTGTTGTGTGTTTCCTCATTAAAATCTCCACCAAATTCATGTTTTTTTCCAGCAAAACTTTCAAAATTAAATCGCATATCATCATTCATCTTTTCACTTTGATATTTCCAGAAATCAGAATGTGCCTGTTCTCCTGTTCTTTCTTGCTCTTTGAATGTTTTTTTCCTATTTGACTTCAGGAATTGATATGCATCAGAAATTTCTTTGAATTTTTTACCATCACTGAATTCTGAGTTTCTGTCAGGATGATATTTCAATGATAACCTTCTATATGCCTGTTTGACTTCTTTTGGAGTTGAATTAACATCAACACCCAAGATGCCTCTACACACATCAATATCATTTTGTAATTTTGTGTTAGTTTTTAATGGCATATTTTTTTCAGGATATATTTAAAATTAAATGTTCTACTCTTTCTATATATGGTTAAATCACTGAAAAATGTAGTTGCTATTTCAGGCGCAACTGGTTTTGTTGGAAAAAATTTAAAAAAACATTTTGATCATGAGAATATAAATTATTTACAAGTCACAAGACAATTTTTTCGAAGAAAAAAATTACCTGTGCTACCACATTGTTTTTGTTTTGTACATCTAGTAGGTATAGGAAATGAAACTACTGAAAACAGTTTTGAACAAATTAATGTAGAACTCACCAAAAAAACTATTGATATTTGTAAAAAATCTAAAATAAAAAAAATAATTTACTTTAGTGGATTGGGTGTTTCAAAAACTTCAACTTCAAATTATTTCATTTCAAAATTCAAAGCAGAACAACTTGTCATAAATTCAGGACTAGATTATACAATATTCCGGCCATCATATATCATCGGGAAAGATGATTATCTTACTAAGAATATTAAAGAGCAAATTAGGAAAAAAATGTTATTAGTTCCAGGTTCTGGAAATTATCTAATACAACCAATCTCTATAAACGATGTTAATAAGATCACATGCATTGCATTATTATCAAAAAAATTTTCAAATCAAATATTTGATCTTGTAGGACCAAAAAAAATCACATTTAAAAATTTTTTAAAAAACTCCATTTCGAAATCTAATATCAAAATAACAAAAATTTCTTTGAAAGATGCGTTTGTTAGTGCTCTTACTGATAAGACGTTTCCATATGGTATAGAGGATCTAAATATTTTATTAGGAAATTTTCAAGGTAATTACGGAAAACTAAAAAAGATCTCTGGAATAGAATTTACAAAAATTAGCAGTATTTAGATTCCTGCTTCTTCTCTTAGTTGATGAGATTTGTCAGTATTTTCCCACCTAAATTCAGGCTCATTTCTTCCAAAATGCCCATAAGCTGCTGTTTTTTTATAGATTGGTTTTTTCAAGTCAAGCTGCTTAACAATTTCCGCTGGTCTCATGTCAAAATGTTTGTTTACCAAATTTTCAATTTCATTTTCTGAAATTTTATTTGTGCCAAATGTACTAACCATTAGTGATACAGGCTCTGCAACACCAATTGCATATGCAACCTGCACTTCACACCTATCAGCTAGTCCAGCTGCAACAATATTTTTTGCGACATATCTACACATGTAACAAGCTGATCTATCTACTTTTGATGGATCTTTACCAGAAAATGCTCCACCACCATGTCTTCCCATACCACCGTATGAATCGACAATTATCTTCCTTCCAGTTAATCCCGCATCACCGTGAGGTCCTCCAATCTCAAATTTTCCTGTAGGATTCACATGTATTTTGATATTCTCATTCCATAGATCCCCACATACTGGTTTTATTACATGTTCAGTGATCTGTTTAGTTATCTCATCATGTGTGACATCCGGAGAATGTTGTGTAGAAATAACAATTGCCTCTAATTGCTTAGGTTTATCATCCTCATATCTAATTGAAACTTGTGATTTACCATCAGGTCTAACCCATTGTAGCTCACCGTTTTTTCTTACATCAGTTAGTTTCTTTGTTAATTTATGAGCTAAAAGTATTGGTAACGGCATTAGTTCTTGTGTTTCATTTGTTGCATAACCAAACATCAATCCTTGATCACCAGCTCCTTGTTCTTTGCTCTCATTAGCTGTCACACCTTGCGAAATATCTGGACTCTGTGTATCTAGTTTTATCATGACTTCACATGAATCTGAGTCAAATTTTAAATCGGGATCATCATATCCAATCTCCGCAATTGTTTTTCTGATAACTTGTTCTATATCGAAACTTGCCTTTGATGTCACCTCACCTGCAATTCCAACAAAATCAGTTGTTGTCATAGTTTCTACGGCAACTCTAGAGTCAGGATCACCTCGTAGAAATTCATCTAAAATTGCATCAGAAACTTTATCACAAACTTTGTCAGGATGACCTTCTGTCACTGATTCTGAAGTAAAAAGATAGTTCTTCATAACTATTCAAAAAATTAGATCTCGTCTTCTAATTTTATGAAAAGTACGTTGTTTCCTCTTAGGATGACTCTTCCAAATTTTCCTACAGTCTTTCCATCGTTGAGCTCTTCAGCTTCTGTCATGATCAGATTCATATAGGAATCAACATTTTTCATTTTTCCTTTATACTCTACTTCGTTTTTTAATCTTACAATAACTGTTTTTTTTACACTCTTTTGTAAAGTTGATAATGGTCTTTTAGCAGTTGTTTGTGACAATAATCTTACACTTGATACAAATCGAATTTGTTGAGAATATAAAGTCTTGCTTGGCAAATAAAGTGATCATTTAATTTTTAATAGTTTTTTTATAATTATGATGATCATAACTAAACTAAAAAAACTCGATGAAATACTTGATAGTGGAATCTGTGCAGGAACAATCACTGATATATTCGGTTTTAGGGGCACAGGAAAAACTCAAATGGCTTTACAGATTTCATTAAATGTATTAAAAAAGGGTAAAAATATTTTATTTGTAGATACAACCGGTGAATTTAGACCAGAAAGACTACTTGAAATTGTAACAAATAGAAATCTAGATGAATCATTGCTTACTAGATTGCAAGTTGCAAGAGTGACAAACACAAAAGAGCAGTGTGAGTTAATCGAAAAAATCAAAAAAATCGATGATGTTTCTCTTTTGATAGTTGACAATGTTGCAGATTTATTTTCATTTGAATATTCCAAAAGAGATCAGTTTAATCTTCAACAGCAAAATTTTATGAATTATATGCATGATTTAGCCGCACTAGCAATTAATAGAAAGATTCCTATTGTTGTTACTAACCAACTTATGACAGCTAATGATATTGAATATGAGAAAATGAATTATTCAATAAGCAATTATACTCATCAGAAAATTAAACTTGAGCGTAAAAAAGATAATTATCAAGGAACTTTTTCTACCCCACATTCTCAAAAAATTAACTTTTTTTATAAAATTGCAAAAATAGGTCTAATTGAATAACTTGATTTATTTAATCTCCATTCTCTAATCCTATATGGCAGATGACACTAACTCTATTGGGATTATTACAGTAGCATTAATTGTATTAGGTATTGTGGGCGTGATTTTTTATGAGCGAATTAAAATTAGACAAACAAAAGAAACAACTGGTTAATGCATTATTAATCAAAAAGTTTACTTCATTAGGTTTTAACAAACTTACTGAAATACAACAACAAGCTATCCCAAAAATTCTTGAAAAGAAAAACTCACTGATTATAGCTCCAACAGGTTCTGGAAAAACAGAATGTTCAGTAATTCCTATTTTTTTACATATTAAGAAATCCAAATCTACAGGCAAGATCAAAATGTTATACGTTACTCCATTACGTGCATTAAATCGAGATGTTCATAGACGAATTATTACCTACGGAGAAAAAGAAGGCCTTAATATTAAAATCAGGCATGGAGACACATCTCAAGCAGACAGAAAAAAAATCGCTGACTCACCCCCAGATATTCTTATCACAACTCCTGAAACACTGGTACTATTACTATCTCAAAGAAAATACCTATCTGCATTATCTGAATTAGAGTGGATTGTAATTGATGAGATTCATGAGCTTCTAGCAAGTGAAAGAGGATCACAGTTATCGATTAGTTTAGAACGATTACAACTTAATTCTAATCAAGAAATACATCGAGTTGGTCTGTCAGCAACTGTTGGTAATATTTATGAGGCAGGTAAATTTCTTGTTGGAAATACTAGAAAATGTGAGATCATACGGGACAAATCAATTCGTCACTATGACGTTGATGTAAAATTTGTCGATGGAGGTATCTACGAAGTTGCTAAAGGAATTATTGACTATGTTAATAAAATGAAAATTCATTCACCAGTATTATTATTCACAAACTCTCGTGGTGAATCAGAAACACTTGCATCCGTATTAAAAGAAAGAACTAAAATGAAAATTGACTTACACCATGGATCACTTTCAAGACAGGTAAGAGAAGAAACTGAAACTATTCTTCGTGATGGTGTACCAGGTATTGTCGTATGCACATCTTCGCTTGAATTGGGTTTAGATCTTGGTTCAATTGAGTTAGTTATACATTATGGCTCACCAAGGCAGGTTTCTAAATTCATGCAGAGAATTGGAAGAAGTAAACATAGTAGAAGCTCATCTGCAAAAGGACTAATCATTACAAACCATGCAGATGATGAATTTGAGACAAATGCGATCATACAAAGAATTGAAGAATCTTCAATTGAAGAACAGAAAATTCACGATCTACCATTTGATGTTCTTGCGCATCATTTAGTTGGGATGACAAAACAATTAGGTGATGTATCTGTAGAAACGGCATTTAGGATGATAAAGCAATCTTATCCATTTAGAAATTTAACAATAGAAGAATTCTCGAATGTTTTAGAAGCACTTGCTTCAGAATATCTCATATTTTTCGATAGAGAAAGAATGTCATTTTGGGATTCAAAAGGAAGGTCGTTTAGATACCATTTTGAGAATCTTTCAACTATACCGGATATTTTAAAATACAAAGTCATTGATATAACTAGCAAAAAATTTGTTGGAACTCTTGATCAACGATTTGTAGGTAGTTATGGTGAGTCAGGAAATATTTTTGTTTTACGTGGTCTACAATGGAGTATTCTAAATGTTGATAAAAAATCACTAAAGGTAAATGTTGAACCATTTGTTGGAAAAAGCAAAGTACCATATTGGGAAGGCGAAAATATACCAGTTGACTATGTGACAGCAAACAAGGTTGGTAAACTTAGAACACAAGTTAAGTCAGGTTTAGTTAAATTCTCAAACAAAATAATTTCCCAGTTAAATTTTGATGTAATTCCAGATGAAACAACAATTGTTGTTGAATCAGTAAGGGCTGAGGATGAAATTGTGTTGCATGCATGTTTTGGTACAAAAATCAATTCCACAATATCCATATTACTATCATCATTACTGTCATCTACATTGGGATATCGTGTTGATGCACGGTCTGATGCCTATCGTATTTGTCTATCATCTAAAAAAAGAATCTCAGAGAATGATCTCATTTCTGAATTAACAGGCCAATTTGACATTTACAAAATCATGACAACAGCATTAAAGAATACTAATGATATGAATTGGAAGACATGGTGTGTTGCAAAACAATTTAGTGTTGTTGAACGTGGTGCAGCCTATACAACAAAAGCTGCTAATATTATCTATAAGCAATTTGAAGATGGACCAATAGTAATAGAGGCACTTAGAGAATTATTCCATGATAAATTTGATCTCCCAAACACACAAGATATCTTAACAAAAATAAAGAATAAAGAAATAAACATTGTATGGATAGAATCTAAAAGATTTTCATCCCTTGCTGACCCAATTTTAGACAATACCACTAAAAGTTTTCCATCACCAGTAAATATTGATAAAAGCATCTTAGATCTGGTAAGGAAACGCTTAGCGAAGACTCAACACAGGCTTATTTGTGCTAGGTGTGGAATTTGGCAAAAACTCACAACTCCTGAAGATATGCCAAATACACTAAGATGCAAGTACTGTAAGGGTCAACAGATTACAGCCACATATTTTTCAGATTTAGATCTACAAAAAATCATTCAAAAGAATTACAGTGGAAAAAAACTTTCTCATGATGAGGCGTATAAATACAAGAGAGCCTGGAAAATTTCTTCCTTGTTAGAAAATTTTGGAAAAACAGCATTGACTGTTTTATCTGGATATGGTGTTGGTGCAGATACTGCAGGAAGAATTCTAAAGCATGGAGTGATTGATGATGAAAATCTATGCAAGGCGATCATGACTGCTGAGAAACAATATGCACTTACACGAGGATTTTGGGACGATTAGTTTTTCTTAATAATTTTTGAATATGAAGTCAAGACAAGCTCCATTCTTCCTTCTAGACCTGGTTTAGCATTAACACCCAGAATTGTAATAATCTCACCTAATGTGAAATCATTCAATAAATCTGCCTGCTTTCTCCAACCTTTAATCCAAATCTGAGCACTATCGTCCTCAACAAACATTTCAGATAACGCTACTGTTTCACCACTCTTAGTTTGTATTTCACGTCTTTCAGGTGCTTTTAGAATTATTGCCTCGATGCAAAAATTATTTTCTTCTTTAATTTGAGAAATTTTTGTTCGAAGTTCAGACATATGTGGAAGTGAGTCATCCTCAATTTTTCTTACAAAAGAATCTTGATCAATCTTGATCACATTTCCAAAAATCTTTGATGGCATACATTCTAGTACACTGTTTGATTCAAAGTTCACGATGACTCCTGATACGTCCGTTAACTGAATCAAGTTCTTTGATTTATCAATTCCAAGGGCAGTAGTCGTACCAGAATCTGATTTCATAACTGATAACAATCTGATTAGAATTGGTTCTATCTCTTGCTTGCCATCTATTTCTATGAGTGTTGCATCATTTCCATGTATTTCCAAACCTTGATTTCCTATTTTTGTTCTAACTCCAAACAGCTTTATTTCTGCATTAGGCACGATAATCTTTGGTAAAATTGATTCATCTTTACCCCAGAGTACAACATTAACTAAGGTGTTATTTTGTCCGTTAAGCCTAAATTTCAATGCACTTGAAGGCTGACCTTTGGAATTTTTATATTCTAATAGATTGATAATTCCATTTATCTTTCCAGTGACTACAAGATCTTTCTGATCTTCTTTTACTTCACCTGCATCTATCGTAATTGAATCTATTGATGGAATGTCACTACTAGATTTTGTCGATTCAATTGTGGCACCAGATCCTATGTTAAGTGTTGGTGCACCAGTAAGATCAGATTTGACATACGCTTTGATTATCTTTACCAAGTCTCCTGGTTTAAGATTTTCAATTTCTGGTAAGTTTGCCTTTTCATCCCATAGTTTGACACTTACTCTAGAGTTAGAATCGTACACAGTCATTGTTCTAAGAAAGAATGGAGTACCGTCTTTCTTGATAAACTGTTTTGCTGGTGACAAATTCAAAACTCTGCTTTGTAAAGTGACTTCTTTTGCTCCAACATAAAGATCTTTTAGCTCTATCTCTCTTTTTTGTGAACTTTCTAATGAGATACCGAGATCTGATGCTACAAGGAATAATGCACCTTGATCTGTTAGATAACCAGAACCAATCTTATCTTTTTTTTCATTAATTCTTTCTTCTATGACTGAACGTGATAACTCTGGCGCATTTTCTAATAGTTTTGATAAAAGATCTTCAAATTCTGACAATTTGTTGTTATGAAAACAAGATTACTAATAAGATTATGTTTGTTTTTTCTTGAGATTCCTACTAGTCTCTAATTGAACGTTGATAGTTTAACTGCCCATCTTTTGATGTAATTTCTGCTTTACAATCATAAAAATTCTTGTCAGTGTTGACATATACCACAAATTTTCTTGTGTCAAACTTTTCTATATTATGAAAATTATTAGAATCAGTAGTAATCACTTTCTTATTTTCATCTGTTATTGTAATTGTAATTTTTGCATTATTCAAAAACCCAACTCCATTTACAAACTCACCAGCAATGCTTACTATGCCAAAATCATTCTTTTTACAGGTAAAATGATTAATGCCGGCTTTTAACGCAGTCTCTGGATCAATCGAATTATCAATAATTTGAGGTACGGAAATTATGTCTGTTTCTAAACCATCGCTTTCATATCCTGATTCAGAATCTCCTTCAATTGTTTTACTTGGTGTTTGTCCAGAACGTAATACCTCAACAAGATTACCAGAATATTCTCTATTCTTGGAATCGTTAATTTTCTCAAGTATTTTATTTACAATCTTTAATGTTGGTTCATTATCTAGATTTGAATCATTTTGATTGTATGCAGCATTATTGTATCTATAATGCTGCATATATGGATCAAATATAGTAACTTGTACTATGATATCATCATATGAACAACCTGACATTCCTCCTTCTTTGGAGTTTTCAAAAAAACAATTACCAGTAGTCTCCGAGAAACCACTCTTAAGCGCAACATCAAAAATTGTTTTGTCATATTCTTTTACATACCAGAATTCCTTCTGCTCAAATTCATAGTCAAATTGATATAACTCTACTACAATTGATGAAAGTTTTAATTTTTTATAAATTGGATCAAAGAATTGTGTTGTATCTTTTAGAATAATTTCTGAAGAAAGCATATCAGTATCGTTATTATCTAGCATGTTTTCGGTCTTGATTATTTCCCAACGTGAACCAAAGATATCTCTTACATCATCTTCTGTCAAGATATAATTTTTTTCAAAGCTTGTAAGAAATTCAGACTCCTCTTCATTTAATTCAGAAACTAAATCAGGAACAAACTTTTCTCCTGCACGTTGTCCGAATGTAATAATTTTATCACTTGTTTCTGTAACTGCTTTTGCCGTTGCTATATTTGATACTCTAGATTCTCCAACTAAATTGTGAGCCTTGACACGATAATCATAGACATCTCCAGCTATAATATTTGAATCAATGTATGTTATTAGTTCAGCTTTTATGTGATTGTATGGTTCTGTAATACCGATATTTCCAGATAGTAGATTCCAGGTAATACCACCATTAGTACTTCTTTCAATAGAGTAATGAGTAACTGGTATCTGTGAAGAAGGATCCGGTGACGCAGTCCAGGATAAATTAATTGGGAGGTTAGTAATCGCAACTAAATTTGTAGGCGCATCTGGAGCAGCAGTCAAAGTTTCCTCCGATTCGGCGTTTGTTTTTTCTAACACTGAAGATACAGTCATGATTAATACTGCAATTAGAACAAAATAGATGGTGAATCTCATTTTAATTCCCTCTTGAATGATGAAATGATATTATGGAATTTTATTTCATTTATATCGTGTTTTGCAAATTCTACCATACCACAGAATTCTAACCAATTCTTGATCTTCCTAGAATGAGTTAATTTCCGCTTTTTCATTAAATGTATTAATTCCGATGAGTTTAGTTCACTTCCAGAACCTATTTTATTAGAATAGTAATAACGAATAGCCTGTGATAATTTTTCATGTGCCTCTTTCTTTTTACTACCTCTCAATAATTTCAAAGATTCTTCGACCATATCAAGAGTAATTTGTATCACATTTACTTCAGGAATGATTTCTGGCAATAATACTTGGTTTTCGTGCAGTAATAATCTCTTTTTCAAAATTGTATATCCCATTATTGCCAAAAATATTGTAGCGATAATTATTCCCAGAATTGATATCAATTCGTAATCTGGTTCTAGTTCACTTGTGATACTAACATCAGGAGATTGAATGATGTGCTTAGTATTCTGGAAGATGTCTCCTCCCCCAATACTTTCTGAAAACATCGAGTCAGATATTCTGTTAACAGTTGCTTTTGATGAGTATTGTATGGCAGCATTAGTTTTTTCAGCGTCTTGTGGATTTTGTAATGCAAGTGATGTGAAAATCTCTTGGTTTAGATCATCACGAAGTAATGTTGTATGCTTTTCAATCTCTTCGATCAAATACGCTTGAATATCTTCCTTACTAAATGATTTGTAATAATCATTCACTTGTGTTAAATCTGTTCCCTTATAGTGGCCATCTGATTTCAGAATCTGTCTTGCATCAACATATTTTGCGGGATTAAACACATAATTCGGAATGCTTTCTGGGTTGTTGGGATCAAAACCTCTCTCACGTAGATAATACTCTAAATTTGAGTCAGGATTTGTATCAAACTTTTTTCCATTTATAATATAGTCTGGATTTCCCACAGGATCTAACATTGCCTGTGCAAGTTCAATATATCCATCATCATATCTATCATGGTATTTGATTTTATGGAGCCAATTCTCTCTCATAACTTCTTTCTGTTTAAGCAATAATTCGTTAATGGATTGACCTTCTAGACTCGCTGAGGAGATGTCTTCTCCATCTTTCGTGTATGTATTACCACTGAAAAAATCCCCTTCATGTAATTTAAGAATTGAGAGTTCTAATTCAACAGTCTGTTCAGATTTGACCGTATCAAAATTTTTTCCATCAAATATGTTTTTGAAAATATTAACTGCATCTGAATTATCTGCTTTAGTTGTTGTATGTTGTTTTACAATTGATTCAGAAGTTATTTGCTGATCCTCTATAATCCATTTTATTTTTTCTTCTTCACTGAATGAAGTAGAAAGTAATGAATTTGAAAAGCAAATTACTACAAATATTGCTAGAATGCCTAGCTTCAATCCATTAGGCAACATTTTTTCAAAAAATTTTCTGAAGTTAATACCAATAGGTTCATTCTACGAATGTATTATAGACTTGGAGAATAAGAATGGGAATTTTATTCATGACTAAATATCCAAACACAATCATATCATTTTTAACACATCTTCAAATTACATTCTGATTCTACAGAATCATTTCAAAAACATATTTCAAAAAAATATTCTAAAAAATTATTTCATGTTTTTGAAATCAGATGAAGCTATATACACTTCACACTGTATCAACACTAACATGAAAAAATTACCGATTACATTTGGTATTGCACTCCTCGCAGTAGCAATAATCTCTGCAGCTTCACTAACTGATGCATCTGCATTAATTGATGATGGTGTACTAACAAAATATTCACCAAATGGAAAATACAAAGTCGACATGTCTTGGGAACCTGCAGGTTCTATTGAGCCAGGCAAGAATTATGATTTTACTTTCACGATTAGCAATGCATTAACTGAAAAACGCCTTCAAGTTTCAAATTTTGATATAGGTGTAGTACAAAATGGTATTCTAGTTGAAGATATACCAGTTAATGCAGCAGGAGTTGTAAACCAGGAATTATTATTTAACCAAGCAGGAATTACTCACGTTTTACTCTCAGATATTAACGGTTCTGGTCAAGAGGTAGACTTTACTTTTCTAGCAGATAGACCAAATCCATTGAACTCTAGTGATGGAGTACAGTTTGTCAAGAAGAGCGCTTCTGAACCACAAATGTATTTCTGTGGATGGGAGTCAAACAAAAAGACATTAGGAGATTGTTTCGAAAACGAGACCTATGAAAATTATGGTTGGTGGGGTAAAGTTAATGTCCTAATTTACGCTCCAGGCTGGAACTTTGAAGAAAATCTAATTGAAGTTATAGGCGATGGCAGTGATGGTAAAGGAATAGTTACATTCCATTCACGTTCTGAATATGGTTTTAGTGAATATAGTGGATCAGGATGTGGTCTTACTGAAACAGGACCAAACACTGGATTATTCGTAGGTCGTCTCAAACTAACTGGTCATGATTATGATTTGAATGGTGATGGTGTACTAGACACAAAACTTGGCGGTGCAAAGTGCAGTGACATACACAACGGCGGTTATAATCGTGGCTATGATTTGGGAAAACTTGAAGGTGGTAGAGAAGGTGCATTTACAGTAAACTGGCAATATTCTACTGAGCCTACAGACAAATACATAACTAAGACTGCTACTTTCGGATGGAATTTGGCAACAATAAACTTTGTAGAAGATAAATTTTCAATCAGCGACAAAGTGGAATTTGAATTCTATGACAAAGACACTTATGGTATGTCTGCAAAAGATGCTGAAGCAAGTTTCAAAATATACTCTGATAGTGATACAACAGGTTTTGAAATTTCTCTTCAACAAGATAAGAATGAAAGATACAAGAAACCATTCTCCTTCTTCCTTACCTCAGATGATCAATCTTCAGGTGAAACACTGTTCGCAAAGCCTGGTGATAAAATCTATGTTGAATATGATGACTATACAGTACCTAAGGATCCTGAAGGCAAGATAGGCGGTCCATACCTGAAGGGTGACCACTTACGGATCATTGATGTAGCCACAATTACAAGATAGAATTCTAGACAAATACTTACTAGTACATTCATGAGATGTACTTCATTGCTATATAATCAGCAACTTGAGTAAATTTTTTACATGAAAACTGTTGGTATTATTGCCGCTATTTGTGCAGTCGTTGGAGTTTCAGCAGCATTTTTACTAATCAGTACTGATAGTTCAACACAAATTTTAGATAATAATCAAGAAGTATCACAAATTAGTATTTCAAATACATTTTCAGAACCTATTAAAATATCTCAGAGTATAGACAAAGCTCAACCTGCTCCAAACATAGCAATTAGTGATTATGGAAAAATCTATGTTCTTTATCAGGATTCAGTTGTTAATGAGATTGGAACAAATCTCTATCTAAAAACTTCTACAAATAACGGAAAATCATTTTCAGAACCAATTAGAGTAAATTCTATTGAAGGAAATGTAGCATTAGACGGTCGTGTACCTCCTGCAATTTCATTAGGTGAAAATAATGAAGTCTTTGTACTTTGGGCAAATCAAACAGAAGAACCTGAAATGCGTATGGGAGTTTATAGACAATTAATTTTTGCAACATCTCTAGACGATGGACAAACATTCCCATCTTCTATGCAAATTAAGACTGATTTACCTGCGGGTAAATATTTTCAGGATATGATGCTCTCAAATGATGGTACCATACATGTTGCATGGTTAAATGGTCCATCAAAACTTAATGAAGAAGGCAATCTTGTTAAAGATAGAGACCGTCCTAGAACACTTGAATACACTCAATCTACAGATGGAGGTAAAACATTTGAGACCACAAAATCATTAATGGACGATCCATGTCCATGTTGTAATGTCCAAGTTGCGGCAGATGATGCTAATGTCTATGTTTCTTGGCGTGCACAATTCCCTAATGGAGAGGATAACCCAGCAATTCGAGATATGGTCATAGCATCGTCAA
>Ga0310344_10001605_pt1 | contig 17222 bp, 14 predicted proteins | sample HC15DNA20200_MG_FD_203801 | JGI IMG/M metagenome (GOLD analysis project Ga0310344, IMG submission 203801) | Marine microbial communities from station ALOHA, North Pacific Subtropical Gyre - HC15-DNA-20-200_MG | ecosystem: Environmental > Aquatic > Marine > Oceanic | place: Pacific Ocean: North... | reverse complement strand
GTAATTACCCTTCCATATCTGATGGGTTTTTACAATAAGAATTATCTTTTTATTTCTCTTATAGGGATTGGGATTCCTTTGGCTTATATCATAAGTTTACTAATTAAAATGCCTTCTTCAAATAACTGCATAAAGGCATCTCGCCTATTAAAAGTTTGTACCTTAATTGGCCTCATAGCCATTTATATTGGATAATTATGGCCGCTGAATTTGTACATCTTCATAATCATACTGATTACAGTCTATTAGATGGTGCTCAAAAAATCCCGACTTTAATTAATGCTGTATTAGAAAATGGAATGGATGCAGTAGGTGTAACAGAACATGGTAATATGTTTTCTGCGATTTCTTTTTATAAACAAGCAAAGGCTGCGGGGATAAAACCAATTATTGGTTGTGAAGTGTATGTGGCTCAAGGAAATCGTTCTGACAAAACCCCAAGACCTGGTGGTGGTTGGGGTAATAACCATTTATTACTAATCGCACAAAATAATATTGGATATAGCAATCTAATGAAACTTAGTACAGCAGGTTATCTTGAAGGTTTCTATTATCGTCCAAGAGTAGATAAAGATCTATTAAGAAAATATAGTGATGGAATAATTTGTTTGTCAGCCTGCTTGAAAGGTGAAGTACAAGAACTTGCAGTCAAAGGTGATTGGGACGGAGCAAAGAAAGTAGCTTTAGAGTTTGCGGAAATTTTCCCAGATCGATTTTATCTTGAATTAATGAATCATGGAATTCCAGAAGAAGAAGCCGCAAGAACTCAAATTAGCAAGCTAGCAAAAGAATTAAATATTCCCCTAGTTGCCACTAATGATTGTCATTATGCAAAAAAAGATCACTGGGAAGCTCATGACATTATGTTCTGCCTTGGTACTGGTAAAGAGAGAGATGATCCAAATCGTCAACGTTATGCCACAGCTGAGTTCTATTTTAAAACCCAAGATGAAATGTGGAAATTATTCAAAGGTTATCCTAATGCTTTAGAAAACACCCGACTAATTGCTGACTCCTGCAACATTGAATTACCACTAAACGAATATTTATTACCTAACTTCCCTATACCTGAAAATACAGGCACTAAATCACCTGATGACTATTTGGCCCAATGTTGTCAAAAAGGGTTGGAGCTAATATATCCATCCGTCACTCATGATATCCAATTCCGTCTAAACTATGAACTTGGTGTAATCAAACAAATGGGCTTCGCTGGATACTTTTTGATTGTAATGGATTTCGTCCAATATGCTAAAGATGCAAACATACCGGTTGGTCCAGGTCGCGGCTCCGTTGCAGGCAGTCTAGTTGCTTATTCACTAGGTATTACTACTATAGATCCTCTCCAATACAATCTGCTCTTTGAGCGTTTTCTTAATCCAGAGAGAATCTCAATGCCTGATATCGATATTGATTTTTGTTACGAACAAAGGCCTAAAGTTATTGAATATATAAAAGATAGGTATGGTGAAGAATCGGTAACTCAAATTATTACATTCGGGAAATTAAAAGCTCGTCAAGTTGTAAGGGATGTCGGAAGAGTACTTAAGATGCCTTTAATGGAGGTAGACAAAATTGCCAAAGCAATACCCGCGGGCCCTGGTATTTCACTAGATTCAGCATTAGAGGTTAGTTCTGACCTGCAAGGTTATTTCAATAAGGATGAACAACATAAAGATTTAATTAATTTCTCCAAGACTTTAGAAGGTATGAACAGGCATCCTTCTACCCATGCAGCTGGTGTTGTAATTGCCCCTGGAAACCTTACTGATTATATCCCACTATATCAATCCAAGGGTGAAGGAGACATAACATCACAATATGATATGAAAAATCTAGAAGATCTAGGCCTGTTAAAAATGGATTTTCTAGGGCTTAGGAATCTCACTGTAATAGATCAAGCTCTCAAACTGATTGCCAATAGAGGTGTAAAATTAAATATAGAAACCCTACCCTTAGATGATGATTCTGTTTTCAGATTATTTTCTGAAGGCAACACTATTGGTGTATTTCAGTTTGAATCCAATGGAATGCGAGAATATTTAAGAAAATTAAAGCCAAGTACTATTCATGACTTAATAGCAATGAATGCTCTTTATCGGCCTGGGCCAATGGAAAATATTGACGAGTTTATAAAGCGAAAACACGGCCATAAAAAGATTAAGTATATTCATCCAGGTCTTGAAGAAATTCTTAAAGAAACATATGGTATAATTGTATATCAAGAGCAGGTTATGCAAATAGCTAACAGTATAGCTGGCTTCTCCCTTGCGCAAGCAGATATGATGCGACGTGCTATGGGTAAAAAAGAAAAAAAATTAATGGAAAGTCAGCGTGAAGAGTTTATATCTGGAGCATTGAAGAAAGGAATCGACAAAAAAAAATCTCATGAAATTTTTGACCTACTTGAAAAGTTCGCAGAATATGGTTTTAATAAAAGTCACAGTACTGCCTATGCTCATGTAGCTTACCAGACAGCATATTTAAAAGCTCACCATCCTGCTGAATTCATGGCAGCAAATCTAACTAGCGAGATGGGGAACACAAGTCGAGTAGTAATACTATTAAATGAATGTCAGAAACTAAATATTACAGTCCATCCCCCTGATGTGAATGAATCAAAAATAAACTTTCGTGCTATTGATGAAGGCACTATTTCTTTCGGCCTTAATGCTATCAAGAATGTTGGTGCAAAAGCATTACACAACATTCTTGAGGTTAGAGATAATATGGATAAATTCCATACTCTTTTTGACTTTTGCGAAAAATTGGATCTCCGCCTTGTTAATAAGAGAGTTATTGAGAGTTTGATTGGTGCGGGTGCGATGGATGGCCTAGAAGGAAATAGAGCCCAAATGTACAATGCTGTTGATAAAGCACTAAAATTTGCTCAACAAATACAAATTAATACAAATGACAGCCAATTCTCAATGTTTGGCGAAGATTCATCAGAGTCTTCCATCATTTCAAAACCTTCTCTTGATGAAATTAAAGATTGGGAGGATTCAGAAAAATTGTCCAAAGAAAAAGAGTTGATGGGATTTTATCTTACAGGACATCCACTACTCAAGTTTGCTGATGTCCTAGAAAAGTTTTCTAACTTTGATTTTTCTTTAATGCCTGATGATTTGGATATTGATCAAATTAGAATAGGGGGAATTATTGATGAAATTAGATATCATTTTGACAAAAAAAACCAGGAAATGGCTTTCTTTAGCCTTGAATGTCTAGGAGGAGGTATTGATGTCTTAGTGTTCCATGAGGCATTTATTAATTTCAAACATTTAATTGTTGAAGGCGGGCTAATATTTATTAAAGGTCGCTCAACATCTCGTCTTGCAGAAAATAAGCCCAAAATAATTGCGGAATCAATTGAATCTTTGGAAGAAATTGACAGAAAAAGTCCCTCCATTGTAAACTTAATTATCGAAGTAGATAAAATGAATGAAGATGATGTAGATTCACTTTTTCAACTTACTAAGAACCATACAGGTAATTCTCCTTTACTTTTTCATATTCATGATAAATATGGTAAAGGTAGGAATTTTTATTCAAAAACCGTTAAGGTTTCGGCTGGTGATATTTTTATTGAAAAACTCAAAGGACTTTACGGAGAGAAAAATGTGTGGGTTGAATAATGATTGTTCTTTTGCAAACTGTAAAAGAAGCTAGTGTTACTGCAAATTCCAAAACTATTGGAAAAATTGGGCAAGGTTTGCTCATTTTTATTGGCGTATTCAAGTCCGATACATGTGATGAGGCACAATTGCTAGCAAATAAATGTGCTAATATTCGCATATTTACAGACAAGCAGGGGAAAATGAATAAGTCATTATTGGAAGTCAGGGGAAGCTGTCTTATTGTAAGCCAATTTACTTTATGTGCAAATTCTGATAAAGGACGAAGGCCTTCTTTTATTAGAGCAGCGAAGCCCCAAAAAGGGATAAAGATTTACAATGATTTCATAAAACAAATTCAAGATAAAAAAATTAAAGTGGCTACTGGGATTTTTGGTGAAAAGATGAATGTGCATTCTATTAACGATGGTCCCGTAACAGTAATTTTGCATAGCGATAGCAAATAGATTTGTACTTCATAAAATAGAAAGGCTGATTTTGGATTTTGGTACAGCATTTGGATTACTCTTAGGAATTGGGCTTATTTCTATTGGGATAATTTCTAATAATGGTGACCCTATATGGTTCCTTGATTGGGATTCCATTTTGATTGTCATAGGAGGAACTTTTGCTGCAACTCTTGTTAATTATCCTTTAAAAAATATTCAGGGTTTGTTTAGTATTCTATCAGCTGCTTTTAGAGGGCAAGAATTGAGCCATGAAGCTGTAATCGATGAACTAGTGGATAAAGCAGAAAAAGCACGAAAGAAGGGGATTTTATCTTTAGAACCTGAATTGACAAAAGTTTCTGACAAGTTTTTAAGGGATGGGCTTGATTTGGCAATAAACGAAAAAGACCCCGCACGACTTAGAAGCTATCTTGCCTTAGAACTTGGGAATGTTGAAAGACGTCATAGTCTTGGTCAAGAAATTTTCTTATACATGGGGGCTTATTCTCCTGCTTTTGGTATGTTAGGTACAGTACTTGGTCTAATTATTATGATGAAAAATTTTGCTGAATCACAAAATTCTTCCATGGTAGAGTTTGAATTTAACATTGCCGAAAGATTTGCAGATTTGTTAGGCGGTATGGGGCTTGCTTTAATAACTACTTTTTATGGAGTTCTACTTGCTAATCTTGTATTTCTTCCACTAGCTGGAAAATTAAAACGAAATTCAGAAGAAGAATTAATGGTAAAAGATATCATGGTAGAAGGAATTATAGGTATACACGCAAAAGATCATCCTTTAAGCCTTAAAGAAAAATTAATGACTTTTGTTCCTCAAAGTCAGAGAATAACCCAATAGAAGTCCTTGGCAAGAAACGTTTCAAGTGTATCCTTTGGAGAAGCAAAAGCACGTAGCACGGCTTGGGCTGTCACTTTTGGTGACATGGTAACTTTACTACTGACTTTCTTTATTTTAGTTATTGTTATGATGAATGAAGCTGAGAAACATGTTGATCGAATAATCAATATGTTGCTTGATGAGACCTATAAAGAATTAAATTCAGAATTGCAATCAGAAACCATAAAAGTCGAACGTGTAACAAAAGGTGTTAAGATCACCATAGCAAGCGGTCAACTTTTTCCATCAGGTGAGGCTGAACTCCGTTCAGAAGTTATCCCAACGGTTGAACAAATTGCTTTATTAATCAAAGACTCTCGAATTACGCGATTACAAGAGGATATTCAATTTAGGCCTTTTGTTCAAGCAATTGAAAAAAGCAATAGAAATCTGAGCATGGAAATCAGAACCGAAGGACACACAGACAATATTCCTCTACCGCTTGAACTCAAATCTAAATGGAAATCAAATTGGGAATTATCAACAGCTAGAGCACTAAATATTGTAGAATTAATTTCAAAGTTTTCTGAATTAGGGCAGGAAAAATTCTCCGCTATGGGATATGGAGAATTTCGCCCACTAAATAACAACAACTCTTTTGAGGGAAGATCTCAAAACAGACGCGTAGAGATTTATATAGATGCCTTTGTTACTAGCAACAAAATGAAATGAGAAAGCACTATGAGTTGATGATTAATTCTCTTTTTCAACCACTCTAAATAGTTTTTCACCTGGCTTTGCCATTCTATGTCGCTCCCGAGCCAGTTTCTCAATATAGTCTAAATCATTGTCCAAACGCTCTCTTTCAACTACTAGATCTTCATGCTCAATACGTAAACTATCAATATCTTGCAATAGTTTAGTTTTTTCCTTTTTTACAGAATAGAGACGGTAAATGCCATGATCTCCAAAAAAGAAGATAATAATGAGCATGAAAATAACAAGAAGGAATATTTTAGGAAGAAGATTCTTAGTATTTTGCGAACTACCAATACGATGGATGGGGGGGGTTCTACGGTTAAAAAAGAATTTTAGTTTTCTAATTTTATTACCCTCTTTTAGTTTTATGCCCTAATACATCTAAACTTGGGAATTTTGCTGAACTTCCAAGCTGTTCTTCAATTCTTAATAATTGATTATACTTACAAACTCTATCTGTTCTTGAGGCTGAGCCAGTTTTTATTTGACCCATTCCCATTGCAACAGCTAGGTCAGCAATACTGGTATCCTCTGTTTCTCCGGATCGATGAGAGACAATAGCTCCTATACCATTTTCTTTAGCAAGATTCATAGCATCCATAGTTTCCGTAAGAGTTCCAATCTGATTAAGTTTAATTAGTATTGAATTGATTGCTGACCTATCAATAGCTTCCTGAAGTCGAATAGGATTCGTAACGGTAAGATCATCACCAACAATCTGAATATGACCCCCTACAGATTCTTGCAACCTTTCCCAACCTTCCCAATCATCCTCAGACAAACCATCTTCAATTGAAATTATTGGATACTTATTAGAAAGTTCATTGTAATAATCAATAAGTTCATTGCTTGAAAACTCTTTCTTTTCTGACGCTAAATAATAAATGCCTTGGTTAGCATTGTAGATCTCTGATGCAGCAACATCTAACGCAATATAAAGATCTGATCCGGATTTGTAACCTGACTTGGAAATTGCCTCTAGAATGACTTCTATCGCTTCTTCATTTGACCGGAGGTCTGGTGCAAATCCACCTTCATCTCCTACGGCTGTATTGAGCCCTCGTGAGCCTAAAACTAATTTAAGGTAATGAAAAGTTTCCGTTCCCATTTGAAGTGCTTCGCTGAAAGAGCTTGCGCCTATCGGAAAGACCATGAACTCCTGAATGTCAACATTATTATCTGCATGGCTACCACCATTTAATATATTCATCATAGGAATAGGTAGTTGTACACTTTTACCTTTAGAAAGATAATCAAATAAGGGGACACCTTGATGCGCGGAAGCAGCATGCGCAACCGCCATTGATACACCAAGAATTGCATTTGCTCCTACATTACTTTTATTTTCTGTACCATCAGTTGAAATAAGCAATTCATCAATACCCCTTTGATCAAGAGGGTTTTGTTTACATAGCACTGGTTCAAGAATTGACTTCACATTTTTTACAGCCTTTGTAACACTTTTTCCAAGATAATATTTTTTGTCTCCATCTCTAAGCTCAGCTGCTTCATGAGTTCCTGTAGATGCACCCGAGGGAACGGCTGCTCGCCCAAAACTCCCATCAGACAAATAAACATCAACTTCTATAGTTGGATTGCCACGTGAATCAAGAATTTGTCTGGAATCAATTTTTGATATACTAATCATTCAGATTATTCCTTATTTATACATTGTTGAAGAATAGAACTATTTTGTGGGGCGGAGGTTGTCCAAATTCCTCCATCCCTGTATATTAGACCTTTGGAACTGGATTCAACAGGGTTTCGTATCATAATTCATTACCAAAGTTCATAGAAGAAATTACTCTAATTAGGAAAAATGTGGCAAACACTATAAAAAAATTAACGCAAGAGACTCTCATATATGGTGTCGGTAATGTAATTACAAGACTAGTTACTTTTCTACTTCTTCCACTTCTGACAAATTTACTATCTCCAAGAGAGTATGGTCAAATAACTCTAATCTATGTTTTCTTAGGTTTTATGAATATCATTTATCACTATGGTTTAGATGCTGCTTTCATGCGTTATTATTCCAGCGTTGAAAGCAATGATGACAAAAAGCCATTATTCTCTACTTCACTCTGGCTTGGAGTTCTGACAAGTACATTCTTCTCAATTTTATTAATATTCAGTGCTCCTCAAATTTCATCATTTCTATTAGGAGAGATTATTTATGCTCATCTTTTTAGGTTCTGTGCAATAATTCTTTTTCTTGATTCTATAAGCCATGTCCCTTTTGCTTTATTGAGATTACAAGGACGTGCTAATTATTTTGTGTTAATAAAATTATTCAATGTCCTCATCACTCTACTTTGTAATATATATTTTGTAGTCTATAAAGATTGTGGATTAGATGGGGTGTTTATAAGTGTCACCATAGCATCTGCATTTACAACCTTTTCTGTCTTGCTTACTTCACTAAGATATATCAGGTTCAAATTCAAAAATAAAATTGTTAAATCACTATTAAGATTCGGCTTGCCCTTTTTGCCAGCTGGTCTTTCCACTATTGCAATGGAATCACTTGACCGATATCTTTTATCTGTTTTAACTAATGCTGATACTGTGGGAATATATTCTGTTGGCTATAAACTTGGAATTTTTATGCTTCTTATAACGACTGCTTTTCAATATGCATGGCAACCATTTTTTTTAAAATCTGGGAACCATCCCGAATCAAAAGATCTGTTTGCAACAATATTTAATTATTTTATGGTAGTAACTACATTTGCATGGCTTTTGATAACACTGTTCCTTCCTGAAATAATAAATTTTAAAATAGGCAAGTTTTGGCTAATAGGTCCTGAATTTCATGAAGCTAAAACAATTGTACCAATCATTCTAATGGCATATCTATTTCAAGGCGCTTATCTTAATTTTCTTCCGGGAATTTATTTCAAAGAAAAAACTCATTATATTCCTCTAATTACCGGCGTTGGTGCATTAGTTAACTTAGTTATTAATTTAATTCTCATACCAGTTTATGGAATGTTTGGAGCTGCTTTTGCCACTCTAATAGGACATGGCACTATTGCAATCGTTACATTTTTTGTTGCTCGAAGAATGTTTCCGGTTCCCTACGATTGGTTAAAAATTCTTCGGCTTACAACATCACTATTTTTTACACTTCTTTCGGCCTATTTATTAAACTTTACTATCATGGGTAGAGTTTTAGGGCTTATTCTTTTCGGACTAGGACTAATTATTTTTAGAGTAATCTATATTAAAGAAATAAAGAATATATTAATTAAGTAATGATAAGTTGAAATAATTGAGTGTCACTAAACCTAAAGTTCTTTTATTCTCAACCATTCAGACTACTTTTATTGATAGTGACTTTAAACTATTAGATAATTTTAGTGATGTCAAATGGATATGTTCAAAAGGACTTATTGCCATCATAAAACTCAATTGGGGTATGCTTTTTACAGATATAGGAGTTGCTTGGTTTGCTTCTGTATATAGTGCCTTTATTGTTTTTTTTGCTAAAATTTTTAATAAAAAATCTATAGTTATTGTTGGGGGAGCAGACGTTATAAAAGATCCAACTTTAGGATATGGCCTTTTACTTTCTAAATGGAAAAAAGTCTTTGTCAAATATGCAATTAAAAATGCAACACATGTGTTGCCCACATCAGATTTCCTAGGTATCGCTTCGACCCACGTAGGTCAATATAAAGGTGATAACATTACTGTTACTTATCCTGGTTTAAACCCCAGTTTTTTGATGAAGAGCAAAAAAAGACAAAGATTAGTTCTATCAGTAGCACAGTGTGAAACAGTAGACCGCGTAAAAATTAAGGGTGTTGACTTAGTTATTAAGATAGCTGAAGAGATGAGCAATGTACAATTCAAGATTATTGGAGTAGAGCCTCAATTGTTATCGGAAGTTGGTATCTACATCCCTGATAATGTAACCATCCAACCCCTAGTTCCTCATAATATGTTAATTTCTGAATATGAGAAGGCATCTGTTTATCTGCAAATGAGCAGAATTGAATCATTTGGTATTGCAACATCTGAAGCAATGATGTCGGGCTGTATTCCAATAGTTTCAAATGTCGGAGGACTACCAGAAACTGTTGGGCCTATGAATCATATTGTTCCCTCAGAAGATGTAACAGCTGCTGTAACTTCAATCAAAGAAGTATTAAACCAAACCTTAGAAGAGAATCGAAACGAATGTTCTAAATTTGCTCAAGAAAAGTTTTCAATGCAAAAAAGACAAGAACGCTTTCAGGCAATAATACAAGAATGAACCATGTAAGTGTAAACGTACTATCTCTTTTAGGAGCTGATTCAACAAGTAAACTCCTTGGTTTTATTTCAATCACCTTTTTAGCAAGAAGCTATGGGCCAGAAGTAATAGGTCTTATAGCTGCTGCAATGGGTATTTTCTCTTACTGTAATATTATTTCTGAAGCAGGCCTTCCAATTCTTGGGACACGAAAAATAGCGGGAAAAAATAGTGCCTCAGCATCTTTAATCAACAGATTAGTTAAAGCAAGATTTATATTAACTGTATTTGTGTTTTCTATCTCCACAGTTATTATTTTTTTTAGCTTAAATGATCGTAGTCTACGATACCTTACAATAATTTACCTGTTATCTCTTTTCCCTTCTTCATTATTACTTGAATGGGTATTTCAAGGTCTAAAGAAAATAATATTCCTTGCCTGGGGTAGAATATTATCAGCCTCAATATATCTGCTGTGGCTATTAATGTTTGTGCGTACAGATTCATCATTGATTATGATCCCAATTGGATGGATCGTTGGGGTAAGTTGTCAAGCCATTTTTCTTTGGAGACAAAGTTTGCGTTATAAAGAGAGAAATGAAACAAATCTTTCAGGTAGTAGTATAGACTTAATAAAACTATCTCTACCATTTGGGTTTGCTAGTCTTATTGCACAATCTGTTACCCAATTCCCAATAATTTATCTTGGTATAACTGATCCTGAAGCAGGTGGAGTTTTTAGCATTGCTTTTCGTGTAATTATTTTATTGTTGGTAGTTGATAGAGTCTTTTATACACTTTTTTTTCCTTCAATTACTTCCGTAATAAAAGAAGATGAAAATAAGCTTGGTATTTACTTTCCCAGAATAGTAAAAATTGTAGCGACATCAACAATTTATATTGGAATTATGGCGGTGATGTCAAGCAAGCAATTATTACCCCTTTTATTTGGCAAAGAATTCATTGAATCAATATTAATTTTTCAACTCTTGGTGTTATACTTTATTGTTTCTGTGCTCAATTCAGTCTTTACCTTCACCCTTGTAGGGGTAAAAAAAGACTCTATTTATTTGAAGTCTCTTTTTTTGGGAGCAATTGGATTTTTTGGTATTATGCTTCTTCCTGGGCCAGCACCATCATCTCATCTCGCAGCTATAGGATTAGTTCTATTTCAATTAATTTCACTTTTTGTAATGCTTAGAGAAGTTCAATCCTTTATTAACTTTTCTGTTATTAGGACTATCTTGACTCCCATTCTTTCAGGAGCTTCCATCATGATCCTGCTTATTATGTCCAATAGTTTTTTCCAGAGTTTTTCTTTTATTATTGCTCTTATTATTTCCCCAATAATTCTTTATTATTCTGTCGGCATAACTAAAGAAGATAAAAACTACGCCCTAAAAGCTATTTCATGAGACTTTCTATTGGAATCACTCATCTGACCCCTGCGTGGGAAATTCTTCTCAAGCAAATTGCTCCACCCTTTGAAATACTTAGTCCTGAAATTGAATGGACGCCTAATAATTATAGCTGCATAATTACATCAGGCAGGCTGGATCATTTTGGTGTTGAAAGACTACTCAGCTTTGTAAATATGGGAGGCTCTATCTTATCTGAAACGGATGCGGCGGAGCAACTCTTTAATACCCGTAGCACCTCTTATTTCATTAATTATATTAATACTGAGAATGATTCTATTTTTGAAGCAGTTTCATCAGGGTTTATTGGTTGTCAACTTAGCGTTCCAAACAACGCAACACTTACTCAAGATACACATGGGAAAAAACTCATTGAATTTAAAAAAGTGGGCCAAGGACAAATTCTGGTTTTACCTGGTGGATTAGTTAATAGCATCCTCTCGCAGGGATATACTAGGAGAAATTTTCCTACAGCAGGCCCTTGGCTTCCCTCAGAACGAGTTTCAAAAGTATCAAAACGTACAGTTCGCGAGTTGGTGTCACAATCTCTAAGCGAGCTTGTTGTGAAACGTAAATTACCATTTGTTTCCCTTTCTGCTTTTCCAGATGGTAGTAATTCAATATTTATTTTTAGAATTGACACAGATTTTGCATCAATTGAAGATGTTGAAAACATGTATCGTATATGTAGTAAACATCAAATACCCGCTACATGGTTTGTAGAAACAGAAAGCTGTCAAACTTGGCTTCATAGATATGCAGATATGACTAATCAAGATGTTGGACTTCACTGTTTCAAACATCGAATAGCAAAAAAATATGCCGACAATGAAAAAAATGTGCGTAAAGGGAAGTCCGACCTTAGAATTAATGGAATAAACCCAAAAGGTTATGCTGCTCCATTTGGAGAATGGAATTATTCACTAAATAAAGCCCTTGAACATCATGGGTTTGAATATTCTTCCGAATTTTCCCTTGATTATGACAACCTTCCTTTTAAACCCCTACTTAATGAACGTTTTAGTTCCATGCTTCAAATTCCCATCCATCCAATTTCTGTAGGATCTTTACGTAACGCAAGACATTCAACTATGGAAATGGTACAATATTACGATACTGTCATCGACGAACATATTTTAAGTCGCTTGCCAATTATTTTTTATGACCATCCAGCCAATACAAATCTTGAAGTTTTGGATCATGTATTTAAAATAATTGGAGATAAGAATATGTCCAAGCTATCTATGGGAGACTATTCAGATTGGTGGAAAGCTAGAGAGGGCATTACTTGGGAGGCAAAATTGAAGCAAGGTCATCTTCATCTATCAACAAAAAATCCAAAAGATAGGATCCAAGTTAATGTTTTTCGAGATCAAAAAAACTGTGCCATTCCCCTTGATAATAATGTATTTGATATGAATGAATTAACATGGGTGATTAATCAATCAATGCCTTTACAGGTTCCGCATATATCTGTACGATCACGCTTGAACCATAAAATGATCCTTAATGATATCTTGCATAATTATTGGAAGTACAAACTTTGAAAATCGTTCTTGCTAGCTATAATACTGTAAATTTCAAGCATGGTGGCCCACGAACACAAATTCTACAAACAAAGAAGAATCTTGAGGAACTAGGCCATAAAGTAAAACTATATGAAACATGGAATTCTAGTTTCATTAGTGATGATGTCGATCTATACCATCTATTTGCATCGAACTTTGCCGTCTATGACTTAGCACGATATCTCCATAGTGTGGGACAAGCTTTTGTTACAAGTCCAATTTTTTTTACTCGAAGATCTTTAAAAACAATCCGCTGGACAATTAAAGCTGATAAAATTATAAGAGAATTTATACCTGGGTTTTGGTCTGATTACGGTTTTACTAAAGACATATGTACATGGTCGGCTGCTGTCCTTCCCAACACATCATCTGAAAAAATGTTATTGGCTAATGGGGTACAAGTTCCTATTAACAATCTGCATCTAATTCCAAATGGAGTCGAGGACAAATTTAAATCTGGAGATCCCAAATATTTTTTTCAAAAATATGGGATTAAGGATTTTATTCTTAATGTTGGTCATATTGGTGTTGAGAGGAAAAACACTCTTTCTCTTATCCGCGCACTTTCAACTATTGATCATCCAGCAGTAATTATCGGAAAAATAAGTAATACTAAAGAAGGTGCAGAATGCGTTAATGAGGCAAAAAAAAATAAAAATCTGTTTTTAATTGACGGACTAGATCATGATTCCAAACTTCTACTATCAGCTTATGCTGCTGCCAAAGTATTTGTATTGCCAGCTCGATATGAAACGCCTGGAATAGCGGCACTTGAAGCCGGGCTCGCTGGAGCAAGAATTGTCATTACACCCTTTGGTGGTACCAAAGATTATTTTCAAGATATGGCACATTATGTAAACCCTTACTCAATAGAAGAAATTAAAAATGGAATCAAAATTGCATTAAATACTCCCAGAGATAACCAATTGAGTACCCATATTCAAAATAATTTTCTATGGAAGCATATCGCAAAAAAAACAGCTGATGTCTATGAAACTGTATGTAACTATAAATAACAATTAATATGAAGGTCTCAGTAATTGTCTCAATTTTTAACGCAACAGATATTCTATCAAACACCTTACCTACACTGCTAAATCAAGATTATCCGGCAGAGGATCATGAGATAATACTTGTAAATGATTGCTCTACAGATGGGACAGAAAATTTAATCACTTCTGAAAAATGGGATGGTCCATTCATTACACTTAATCATAAAGTAAATCAAGGAAGGTCAGCCACTCGTAATACAGGCTTAAAAGCAGCTTCAGGAGATATTCTAATCTTCCTTGATTGTGATATAGAAGTTCCACATAATTTCATTTCTAAGCATGTGGAGTATCATAAAATGTCTAAAGTGATTGGACTTTTATCAAATCTTCAACCTGGAGTTCCTACGATTGATAAGTATCACCGATATCTTTTTAATAATAAAAGAGGTGCCAAAAAAATTTCTAATAATAAATATTTGCCCTATAGATATTTTATACTTACCGCAACATCCATAAAGCGAGAGGCTATAGAAAAAACAGGGAAATTTAATCAGCACCTATCAGGATATGGGATTGATTTACATTACTCGTATCGTCTATGGAAAGATTTCCCTAAGAACCTATTCTTTGCTTCTGATATCATAGTAAAGCAACATAAACTAAAGTCTTTTTTTGAAGCAATAGCTGACTTTAAAGATTATGGTTCCAACAACCTCCCGCATATTTTAACAGAATTTCCTCAACTAGCCAAAGATACTGGTGCTGATTATATCGCAGGTCAAAAAATTAAAGTATTAATTGGTAAAATCTTATTTAATGTAGTTTTTCAACGGCTCGCAGAGCTAATGCACTTTTTACTTCCGACACCCTTATGTAACCCTTTTATACGTTATCGAATGATTGATGCTCTAATAGGTAGCTACCAGAATTACCTAAAAAAGAATAATATAAACAATTAATTACAGAGAATAGACCCTACCAATGAAATTAGCTTCTATAGATCTAGGTACTAATTCTTTGACAGTTACTTTATTGGAAGAGACAAATGGAGAAATATGCTTAATCAAAGAATGGGTCAAGATTATACGACTCGGACAGGGCTTAAAGAAAGGTGGGTTTCTTCATCCTGATGCTAAGGTCCGTTGTTTAGATGCATTAAAGTTTTGTTGTCAAAAAATTGATTCTCATGGTGTGGATGAAATTTTAGCCGTTGGAACAGCCGCTTTAAGAAATGCTAAGGACGGAAAAAAGTTTGTAAAAGAGATTGAAAATCAATTGGGTGTTGCATTTACAATTCTATCCGGTGAGGAAGAAGCTGAACTGACCTTTAACGCAATTACGCATGAATTTAGCCACTTAGGAAAATCTTTATTTATGATTGATATAGGAGGAGGAAGTACAGAATTAGTAGAGGGAGACATAAATAACATCAAATCTAGAATAAGTCTAAATGTGGGAACTGTTTCTTTTTCAGAAAAATATTTTAAGAACGATCCACCGACCTATAAAGATCTTTCTTCTGCAAAAAAAGAACTGTCTAAAATAATTTTGCCATTGACCTCGCAACCGCACAATAGTGTAGTAATTGGAGTAGCAGGCACTGTAACAACATTAAAGGCTGTAGAGATGAAAATGGAAAATTATGACCATTCTTTCATCCATGGAAAAGAACTAACGCTAAACTCAATAATAAAATTAGGCAACCTCTTTTTAAGTATGCCTAATCTAAAACGTGCAAAATTAAAGGGGCTGCCATCTGAACGTTCAGATATTATTCCCATGGGGGTAATTATTCTCGAGGCTATTCTTAGAAAAATTAATCGCCAATCAATTATAATTAGTGACCATGGCTTGCGTTGGGGATTAATTTATCGTTGGATAGATCAAAACCTATAAAGTCAATTACGATACTCCCCTTTACCAAGTTTTTTGCTCGCTTCATAAAGAAACTTTTTTTCTTTATCGGATAATCCATCATATCCCACCTCGTTAATGCGATCAAGTAGTTGGTCAACTTCAAAACGTAAATCTTCATCTCGACGTCTTTTGTTTTTTATAATTCGATGTCGGATTTCATCTTTTTGCTTTACCAAAATATTTTTTACCATATCAAGTTGAAAATTTGATTTTAAATAACCTAAACCTATTAGCATTCCAGATAAGTGAGTAAGATGACTCACCCCTGATGAACCAGACCCTATTGATGAAAAAAAAGCAATGCCACCTATAACAATAACAAAAAATTTCACTTTTACAGGTATTAAAAAATAAAGGTATACATAGCGGTTGGGGAAAGTTAACCCATAAGCAAGAAGGATTCCATAAACTGCACCGCTCGCTCCAACAACTGGGATAAGAGAATTCAAACTGAAAACAATAGTAACAAGGCCTGACCCAATACCTGTTATAAAATAATATTTCAAAAATTCTTTCTTTCCCCAAACTGTCTCAAGTTCAGAGCCAAACATCCAAAGCACAAACATATTTATTAGTACATGCCAAATTCCTCCATGAAAAAATAGATATGTAAATGGCTGCCATACCATTAGTTGGCTCCAAGTGTTTTTGGGAACCATTCCAAATAATTGGAATAGAATTCTTTCTTGTCCTGAGATTGTTTGTAAAAGAAACACTAAAAAATTAATTGAGACTAAAAGCTTAATGGCATCAGTAAAGAGTCTAGGGCCAAAATAATTGCCACGTGAAAAACTGCTTTGATAATGATATCTCATTTTATAAAATTTTAGACCTTTTCCTCAGAAATGTTAAAGCCGCATCCCAAACTAGTTCTTTTTCACAATCATACATTAGCATATGTGTTGAACGCTCAAATTTTATGAACTCTTTATCTTGTGCGCCAATTGCTTCATAAACTTTCGGGCCGTTTTCATAAGGGGCTGTAATATCTTTAGTAGAATGCATAACTAAAGTAGGAACTTTGACATGATTAAGTTGGCGTCTCAATTTTATTGTCAATCGCAAAGCCTCTCGTCCAGCTTTGATCGGATAGACAGCATAACCAAATGCAGGTAATTTGAGATTTGAACTTGTTGTGAATTGTTTTATCTGATACTCTTTAAAATAACATAGAATCGGAGAAAGATATATTTTTCTAGTCCTAAATTTGAACATAGCAGGCGACATAACTACTAAACCCTTTGGGTCACGCTCAATAGCAATATGAAATGCAAGCGTGCAACCCATACTGAAGCCAATTATAAATATCTCATTAAATTCTTTTGCCAGAATATCATAACCCTCCTCAACCCATTTTAACCATTCATAATGAGTTCTTGAGTTACAATCTTTTACAGAAGTACCATGGCCTGGCAATAAATCAG
>Ga0310344_10001604_pt1 | contig 17223 bp, 12 predicted proteins | sample HC15DNA20200_MG_FD_203801 | JGI IMG/M metagenome (GOLD analysis project Ga0310344, IMG submission 203801) | Marine microbial communities from station ALOHA, North Pacific Subtropical Gyre - HC15-DNA-20-200_MG | ecosystem: Environmental > Aquatic > Marine > Oceanic | place: Pacific Ocean: North... | reverse complement strand
AAACTTGCTTTTCCTAACACTTCCAGAACGGCAGTCGGTAAGCGACCTTTTCCTGGCGCCGAACGTTTCTGTAACACTTTAGTGATCAGCAGTAACATTCCTGCTACACCTACCAAACTTACCATCGCCGTTAACCATCCAGGCTGCTCTGACACGGATGGCTCCACTAACCGATGGGAAGGAGTATTCAAAGGACGAAGAGGTATTGGTGCCGTATTTCTCTTTTGTTCTGCTTCCTGACCGTCTACGGGTAGCACAGCCTGTAGAAATCCCGAAGTGCTTTCTCCAGACCGCATCGTTGCCGTTGAAGATGGCTGCGCATGACATTTCAAACTCGACACCTGTATATCAACAATGGCTATCAACAAGACAAACCACGATCTTTTGCTCAACACTGCTTCAAGACCTCTGAAAAACCGGTAGCATGCGAAAAAGCCGTTTGAACCAAATCGGTTGTATCGGCTCTGTAAAACTCCGAACCGACTCAGGAGACGAATCCTCCCATTCCTTTACTGCATCAATCAATGTAGTCTGTGCCATTTCCACATCACAAACACGTACAGGGCCCAAGGTCTGCATTTCCTGCTTTAAATAGGAGGCCACCGATTGCGGCAAACCCTGAATACATCGATTACGCAATTGTCTGGAAGCACCCCACAACGCTAAAACAGCATCCGCTGGTTCCATCTGAACCAGACAGCTGCATAACACACGCTGCTCGCAGTGAAGAAGATCTTCCATGGACAACCATTGTTCCCCCTCTAATGAAGCCTTACCGACCGATTGTTCAGAGTCCGAATCTCGGGATAAAGCTCTGACATTCTCTCCTTGACGATCGTACAAATCGATTCCGTTCGAACGAAACTTCTCCAGTCTCCTGGAAAGTCTCTGTTCAATCCCACGGGAAAATCCCGGAGCAATGGATTCGGGCAACTGTAAGCAGCGCATCACCTCATCACGGCAATCGCTACTTAGATACCGCAGAACTTCTTTTTGATATCCGGGTTGCAAATAACGAAGAATAACTGCGACGATACGAGGTGGTTCTTCGTCTATAAGACGCACCAGCATTTTCGGGAGTAGATTCTCCAAAAAAGCAAAGGGAGTGCCTCTTTGGTCCTCCGAAGACCACAACTTCGACACGTGTCCTTCTTCATCTCGCTTTACATGTGTCCAAGACCCTCTGGGTTCACTCCTGTTTTGAAACAAAGAATCCTCTTCTACCTGGCCTTCTGCCTGGAACTTTTCCTGAACAATTGCGGGCACCCTTATGACAGGCGTTGAATCTGAACGGAATGAACCGTCTGTGTTTTGACTCGCATTTTCATCAACAGACGACGAAGATTCCATGACTTGGATGTTGCGGAATTCCTCCATGACTTCATCTTTTTCTTCTGTCTTCACATCACCCAAACGTGATAATTCCTTGTTGAGCGCCTCCAACAAATCCGAATCTATTGCTTCCATCATGCTGGCAGCTGCCTGTTCATCGATACTACTAATCAAGATCGCCGCTTTTCTCAGGCCAGAATCTCGATCTGTCATGATTCTCTTCCTTGCTTAATCCAGTTTTCCAAGACGGTTACAGCTTTCGCAGGTGATTCTTGAACTGCATGGCCTGAAGCATTTTCATGCCTCGAATCCCTCCTCTGAAGGGCTGCGTCTGTATCGACAGGAAGTGTTTGGTGAAATTTTGATTGGCGTTGTTTCCCTAATCGCCTTAACTTGCGCGAGCGACTAAACGCCCCATTAGCCAACCGCCCTGCCCCCACGAGAATGACAAGTCCCACAACAACCAATCCAAATACATGTCTCGGTTCCAAGGATTCCAGCCATGTGGCGGAAGAATTTACTGGTAATCGATAGGTCTCAACCACCACCAGAGCAGACTCTTTGTAGGCTGGTAGAGTGGCGTCAACCATTCTCTGAATGCGTGCCCGTTCTGTTTGTACAAACGCGTCCATCCTGTGAAACTGGGCCTGGTTTACAAAAGCCGCTTCAAAATAATTGTAAGGGATTGCGATCGTCGCGCTGATTCTCTCAACCGTAAAGGAAGCCCTGCTGGAGATTCCAGGCTTATCTAAAGCTGCAGGTGCATCGACAATCTCCACAGCCTTAGAAACGACTGAATCACCAATATCCGTCAGATTCTGTTCTTCTGCATCGGTAAAAGAACGAACATTCGGCGCTGACCAAGTTTCCAAATCGGCTTCGGACATAGGATGACTTGATAAGGGCGTGTACTCACCAGAAGATCCATTCGATGTATTTACATCATGAGGTAACTTGGAATCCAGCTGAACATTAACGGTAATTAGTGCCTTATTGATAAACCCCAACAATGCTCTCAGTTTCTGTACATAGTGTGCTTCGAGATCCTGAGTGAACTGAAGTTGTTGATATACGGGCAATTCGTGTGCATCTTGAGGAAGACTGCTCATTCCAAGATCCACCACGGTTACCTTCTCAGCTGCGAGTCCGGACAACTGGCCCGAGACCACTTCCCGAATCAAGTGAACCATATTGGCAGTGAGAGTCTGATGCTGTTCAGTTTTCACGATTACCGAAGCACGTACATCTTCTTGGCGATGGAGTCCACCCTCCTGTGCCTTATCCCATCGTACCCATGCCTCCTTAATTCCATCCATTTCTCGAATGATGTCCGCTATCATTTGCTGAGCTGCCAAGTCCCACTGACGCTTAAAATCTCCTTCTGGAGTCAGCCAGCTACGTTGTTTCAGAGCATTCTCAAAATACTGATAGGGTAATACACGGCGTTCCACCAAGGCGGCTAAATAACGGGAAGATTCTTTTCGAGGAACCTGAAGTTTCTGGTTTACAATACGATAACCTTTCAATCCTTTGGAATCGAACGCCGCGCGCGCTGACTCCAGTTCTGCTTCACTTAGTGTCTTTCCTCCAAGCAACTCGACATTGTTTCGATTGGATTGCAATTGTATTGACACAAGCAACAAAACAACGATCCCAAGCCCTAGAAACAAAAGAAGGCCAGGCCCCTGAGACAGACGGCTCAACGGCCATTTTGAAATAATCGCTTTTGCATCCGGCATCCGTTTACCACTCTATCGCTCAAAATACAGGTTTACTTTTGTTGTGAACATCCAGGCGGATACACCCTTTTGGACAAGCGGAAAACGTACCCACACGTATCCTGCGCCACCACAACATGCTCACACCAAAAAACTTGACGAATCGAGTTGACTTTGCTGACCACCACCCTAGCTCAAGAAAACCTTTTGTTCTTGGACTAAAAAATCAGGATTAACTGAACAGGCTCTCATCAGCGATAAACTTTGCGGGAAGAAATGACTTATCAGGAGGGTCTGCAATTATTACGAGATCCTGAACGGGGAAGAACAGTTCTTTGAAATTGAACCGCTTTCTTTCAGACGACGTAACAATTTGCTGGGCACTGATTTATCCAGAAGAGAAAAATTTGTCAAGCACAGTTTCCATACCGTTTTTACCTATCCGTAAACCATCCTCCAGACAGCCATTATCTTCATTCATCAGATATGAAGCGATTTTCTTGTTTCTGGTTACGGAAACCATTGAAATTGCAGGGGATTGTCCGTTATGGTTGCAGTGCTTTTCAAAAATCGAACACTACCATAGAAAAAGGGCGTGCCCCCCTCATGGGTATCTATCTTGGAATTGATACGGGAACCAGTGCCACTAAAGCCATTGCTTGTAATGTAGATGGAACCATTCTCGCCCGTGCAACCAGCGACTACCCCATATCACACCCCAAACCAGGATGGTCTGAACAGAACCCTGAAGACTGGTGGAAAGCAGCTGTCTCCTCTACCCGGAAGCTTTTACGTCACAATTCCTTCCACGCAAAGGACGTTAAGGGAATTGGTTTAAGCGGTCAGATGCACGGTTCGGTCTTTCTTGATAAGGATGCACGTATTCTACGTCCCGCAATCCTTTGGAATGATCAACGTACGGCATCTCAATGTCAAATCATAGAGCAGCGCGCAGGGGGACGAAAAAAATTGATACAGATGGTTGCTAACCCTGCTCTAACCGGATTCACTGCCCCCAAAATTCTCTGGCTACGTGAACATGAACCACACTGCTATGAGAAAACTCACAAAATCCTATTACCTAAGGATTATGTCCGACATTGCATGACCGGTGAATGGGCAACTGAAGTCAGCGATGCTTCCGGAACACTGCTGTTCGATGTAGCAAAAAGACAATGGTCAAAACCCTTGCTTAACAAACTGGAAATCGATCGTGACCTTCTCCCTCCCTGCTTCGAATCCGAAGAGGTATCCGGACAGCTTCTTCCGCGCGCAGCATCGAAAATGGGACTGAAGGCAGGTATTCCCGTGGTCGGTGGAGGAGGCGACCAGGCAGCTGGAGCCGTTGGAAACGGAATCGTGCGTTCGGGAATTATTTCATCGACGGTTGGTACCAGCGGAGTGGTTTTTGCACACAGCGACCAAGTGCAAATTGATCCTCTTGGACGCGTTCATACTTTCTGCCATGCAGTTCGAGGAAAATGGCACGTGATGGGCGTCGTGCTGTCAGCAGGTGGAAGTTTCCAATGGTTTCGAAACACTTTTGGCACGGGGCCTGACATCGACTTTCCCAGTCCTAATTCGAAGCAAATACTTAATCGCAAAACAAAACTCCGCCGGAAAACAAATCCCTATGATCTTCTTACAAAGGAGGCTTCCCAAGCACCTGTCGGAAGCGAAGGACTCTTTTTCCTTCCCTACCTCACAGGTGAACGGACCCCTCATGCGGATCCCGATGCAAAAGGTGGATGGCATGGACTTACCGTTCGACATGGTCGCCCCCATCTCATCAGGTCCGTGCTTGAAGGGGTCACTTATGCTATGAAGGACAGTCTGGAAATAATCCAGGAAATGGACATTCCTGTACGAGAAATTCGCGTCTCTGGCGGCGGAGCGCGCAGCGCCTTCTGGCGACAACTTCAGGCGGATATCTACGGAAAGAAAGTTTGCTCCATCAACTCCGATGAAGGGCCTGCATACGGTGCGGCGTTACTTGCAACTGTTGGTACCGGCGCCTATTCGAGCATCACCCAAGCATGCCGTGCCGCGATCCAGGTTGTGCAAAACACGCCACCAGATACTGCCGCACGACGGCACTACCGCAAGGCCTATCCCTTCTATCAACAATTATACCCCGCCCTCAAGAATCATTTTCAATCGACATCAACCCTCCGTTCCTCGTGACAGGTACGTGGTCTTCGTCCGATCGGAAATAGTGCAACCACCACCGAATACACGGACAACCCCAGCAAGGAGCTCATGATGCCTGCTCTGTTCTTGACCGAATCCGAAGTTAGCGAACTTCTAACGATGCCACTTGCAATCGAATCCATCGAACACGCTTTCCTACAATGGGCGAAAGGAAAAGCGGTGAATGTACCGCGTACCCGTGTTACCGCACCAGGCATTCTCTTACATTGCATGTCTGCTTCTGCTGAGTATTTGGGTTATCTGGGATGGAAATCTTACACCACAACGGGTCAAACAACACAATTTCACATTGCTTTGTATGAAGTGGAAACAGGAAAAATATCGGCTCTCTTCGAAGCCGACCAACTGGGACGAATTCGCACCGGGGCTGCCAGTGGTGTTGCTACAAAATATATGGCAAGACCCGACGCCCGCCGGGTTGGAATTTTCGGAACGGGACGTCAGGCTCGAACCCAGCTCCTCGCCGTATGCCAGGTAAGAGACATCTCACGAATACATGTTTATTGCAGAACCGAGAAAAGTCGTACGACTTTTTCCCATCAAATGGCGAAGGAGCTTGGCATTAACGTAGTACCCGTAAGTGATCCCGAACAGGCTGTGAAAGATATGGATATCATCATTGCGTCAACCACTAGTAAACAGCCTTTGTTCGATGGACGCTCCATTGCTCAAGGGACCCATCTTAATCTTGTTGGATCCAATTTCCTCCATAAATCAGAAGTGGACACCTGTACCATCGAACGGGCTGATCACATCGTGTGCGACAGCGTTGAGCAATGTAAACTCGAAGCTGGAGACCTGGTTAACCCGATTGAACAAAAAGTCCTGAATTGGTCCGAAGTTTCAAATCTTTCTGATGTCATCACACAACCAGAACTCGTAAGACGCAGTTCCTCAGAAATCACCGTATTCAAATCCGTTGGGCTGGCTATCGAAGATGTTGCCGCCGGGGTCCGTGTATTGAAACGCGCCCAACAGGAAGAACGGGGACAGCTACTCCCGTTTTAAGTCCCGTACTGAAACAGCAGGTAGCTTGCATTAACATACCCTCACAACGTGAAAAACAGTCTAATGGAGGCTCACTGCATCTTTCCTCGTATCCACCTCCGATCTACAGGTCACACTCCGTGATCCCATCTAATGACGGATTTTCGCGATACCTGCTGGCATTCTTAATGCTGTTTCATGCGCTGCTTGTTATAGGTCAGATTCATCGCAAATCACCTACCGTTGACGAGGTTAATCATCTGCCGGCAGGGTTGACCTATTGGCAGCAAAACACGTTTGCACTTTACCATCACAATCCGCCTCTGATAAAGCTTCTTGCGGCGATCCCCCTCTTGTTTTCAAAGGATTTGGTTGATTATTCCGGCGCCTGGAGTGATGCCGAACACTCCGGAAATCCTCTGGGTAAAGACCGATTTGGAAACGAGTTCATGAGAAGAAATGAACACCGCTATTTCACTCTGTTTTTTCGTGCACGGTACGCCACAGCACTTCTTTCCCTATTGGGAATGGGCATCCTATACCTTTGGACTAAAGAATTATTTGGCAAAACGTCGGCATTGGTTGCGGCCTTTTTCTGGTCGTGTTCCCCAAACATCATTGCCTATGCAGGAGTCATCACAACTGATCTGGGAATCACCACTTTTAGTCTTGCAGCCACCTACGTTTTCTGGAGATGGCTGACTGCACCTTCATACCACCGTGCCGCGATCAGTGGGGTATTGCTTGGACTGGTTCAACTCGTAAAATTCAGTGCCTTGATTTTCTATCCCCTGTGGATCGTAATCGCAATCGGCCACTATCTACAATACAATAGCACCCTGCCCACAGGGCTGCTGTTTGCAAGAAAAATTACCCCTAGCAAGTCGATTTCACGCATAGCACCGCACCGCATAAAGAGAAACTCTTACCTCTGCCAGTTCCTAACAATAATCCTTCTCAGTGTGCTGGTCATCAATCTTGGATATGGCTTTGAAGGCTTCGGCCAGCGACTCGGTGATTTCCCTTTTCTGTCCTCCACACTAACTCGCCTGCGGGAAAATGGACAGTCCGCTTATCCCAACCATCCCAACCCTCTTTTAAAACGCCTTTACCACGCAAGACAAAACCGTTTCGAAGAGTCCTGGATTGGAACACTGCGATTGCCTCTGCCCCGACATTACGTACTGGGATTCGATGAACAGTCTTTTGAAACTAACCCTCAACTTGAAAAAACACTGCCTGATTTTTCTGTCGGAACCGGGTATCCGGTCTATCTCCGTGAAGAACTTCGCACTACGAAACATCCTGAAACTAATCGCGTTGGCTGGTGGTACTATTACCTTTATGCACTCGCGGTGAAGGTACCGGTAAGCACTTGGGTTGCGATGGGGTTTGCTGCCCTCAGCTTCGCGTATCACCGAAATACGAAATGGCAGTTTGCAGACATCGCAACACTTTCCGGCCCTCCACTGCTGTTACTCGGAACACTCAGTTTCCTGACAGACATCAATATTGGTTTGCGCTATGTCCTGCCTGTCCTGCCTTTTTTATGGATCTTTGTCGCACGATTAGTAGCAACTTCTTCCCCCTTATTGACCAAGCCATCCATCCTGCAACGTTGGTCTGTGATACTCCTGTTCCTAGCGTTCAGCTGGAACAGTTGTGTCACGATTACCACTTATCCCCATTACCTCTCCTTTTTCAATTACCTTGCCGGCGGATCTCAACAGGGCCATAAACACCTCATTGACAGCAACCTAGACTGGGGCCAAGATCTTTTCGAACTCCAATCATGGTTGAAAAAGCATCCGCAGCCATCTGCAATCGGCCTTGCCTATTTCGGTTTAGTGGATCCATCCATCCTTGACATTGATTTTTTCCTTCCTCCTCAGAACACAACCGGCCATTTACACAAACAAAGCATTCCCCCTTCACTACCCTCGGGTCTCTACGCCATCAGTATCAACTACCGACAAGGCCTTCCCTACAAAAGCTATAATGAACACGGCAAGCTAGTACCTGTCCCATATAACGCCTATCGTTATTTTCAACAATTCCATCCCATTGATCGTATTGGAAATTCCATTTGGCTATTCCAAATCAATCCGGACAGAAATGGAGGCCTTGAAAGGAACTAACAATAGTTGCAGTCAAATCATTAGTTACAAAAAAAGAATCCTTAATAAAGTACCTTTCCGGTACGACTCCTCTCCCCTTTCAGCTTGCCCCACCTATCCAACCCTATTAGAATGGCAATCAGATGCGCGAGTATGTACAGGTGTTTACTACTATCTAAAACCGGAAGTCATTTTCCAATCGCTTCTTGACATTGAAGAAGGAGTCCGGAAATGTTGCGAATTGATGCGGGCCGTTCTGAATCCTATTGCGATGGACTCCGACGACGCAGTTTTCTGCAGTTGGGTATCGCCGGCATGTCCAGTGTAAGCCTTGGTAATGTTCTGCGAGCTAAGGAATATTCCGCCAAGTCCACCGGAAAACAAAAGGATACATCCGCTATCTTGATATGGCTCGATGGTGGTCCAGGACACCTTGACCTTTATGACTTGAAACCGCACGCGCCGGCTGAAATCAGAGGAATCTGGAAACCGATCCGAACTAATGTTCCGGGAATAGAAGTATCCGAGTTGTTTCCACGGCAGGCCCAGGTCGCAGACAAGTTTTCATTGGTTCGTTCGCTCTATCACAATACGGGCGATCACTTCGCAGGCGGTCACCGCATGCTCACCTCGAAGAATATGGGTGTCAGTGGAGGTAACAACAGTGGCAAATTTCCTTCTATTGGATCGATCGTTGCTCAACAGCGCGGTTCCCGTCAGCACGGGATGCCGGCCTACGCAAGCGTACCCAGTGCCAGCAGCATAGGCTTGAATCCCGGATACTTTGCGGGCAACTGGCTGGGTCCTCAATATGACCCGTTCCAGACTGGAGGCGATCCCAACAACAAAGATTTTAGGGTACAGAACCTGGCACTGACAGAAGGCCTTTCGATCGAGAGACTGGAAGATCGACGTCAGTTGAACGAACAACTGGACAATCTCAAACGACATGCCGACGGAAACAAGACGTTTGAAGTACTGGACGAATTTGATCGTGATGCTTTTGAGTTCGTTTCTGGAAGTCGCGCACGTAATGCTTTCGACATCAACCAGGAAGCCGCCGAAATTCGAGATCAGTACGGACGCCACTCATGGGGGCAAAGCGTTCTACTCGCTCGAAGACTCGTGGAAGCAGGTTCGACTTTTGTAACCGTACATTTCGGAGGATGGGACCATCACTGGAACCTTCAATCAGGAATGGAAAGCTATCTGCCTAGAGTTGATTCGGCAGTTGCAGCACTCTTTTCAGATCTCGACCAACGAGGAATGCTCGATACTACTTTGGTCATTCTGTGCGGGGAATTCAGCCGAACTCCTCGTATGAACAATGGAGGCAACGGTGGCCCACCGCTGAGCAAGGGCACACCGGGGCGAGACCATTGGGGTGCAAGTATGTTCTGCTTGCTGGGTGGTGGTGGTGTACGTGGAGGCCAAATAGTCGGCTCAACGGATGACAAAGGTTATCGACCCAAAACCCGCGCTGTCCAGCCTTCCAACATCCATGCAACGATCTATCGCGCTTTAGGCATTGATCCCTCCTTGCAGCTTATCGACCATCGTGGGCGACCGACACCTGTTCTGGAAGATCCTGCCCCAATTCACGAACTGCTCTGATCACTACTTCAAAAAAGTGTGAAGATTGCTCCGTACGAATGGCTTGTTATCCCACGGATTTACTCAGGAAAAGATCAGCGGTTCTTCGCCAACCAGGAGACTGTGAGCCTGTTGATCTTATCCAGCTGTAACCATGAGAGAACCCGATGTCGTATTGCGGTGGCGTGTCGTGTTTACCCATGATTGGAGTGTCGCTCCCCAGGTCACTGGACACTCAGGTCTTGGAGATTACTCCCGAATTGCTCACAACCTGCCCGCCATAGTAGTACTCTCGTTCTCATTCCAATTTCTCCTGCCTGCTTCACTCAATAATGCCTTGCTGGCAGGAATCGAGTCCGATTTACAACCTTTCCATGCACATTCAATCGTTGTAATCATCGACTATAACCGCTGAAAGAATCTTCCATGACAGAAACCTCTTCCCCAGAATATCCTCCCCATTACCTGGAATCCAACTGGAAAGCACAGTGGTCACTTCCTGACCGAATCGTCTATTTGAACCATGGGTCGTTCGGACCTTCCCCCAACACGGTACGTCACTCCCATGAAAACTGGTCACGACAACTGGAACAACAACCCTGTGATTTTCTGCTTCGACGCCTTCCTGCACATCTGGATCACGCACTAAGCCGACTAGCCGATTTTCTGGAAACTTCACCAGACAATCTCACCTTTTCGGATAACGCAACTACGGCTATGAATGCGGTTGCACAAAGTACACCGCTTCAACCTGGTGACGAAGTTTTATTGACGGACCATGAATACGGTGCTGTTCAAAGGATCTGGGAACATACCTGCAAACGGGCTGGTGCGAAACTAACTATCGCCACCCTTCCTTATCCCATAACCTCTGTAAACAAGGTCGTACGATGTATTTCAGAATCGATTACCGAACGAACACGAATGCTGGTAGTCAGTCATATTACATCTCCGACCGCCGTGATTCTTCCGGTTGAACCCATTGTTGAACTGGCTCGAAAACGCCATGTATCCGTGTGTATTGATGGTCCACATGCCCCCGGAATGATACCTTTACAACTAGATTCCCTTAATTGTGACTACTATACGGCCAGTTGCCACAAGTGGCTCTCAGCACCCTTTGGTTCCGGATTTCTGTTTGTCCATCCACGGGTTCAGAACACTGTCCAACCGGCTATCATAAGCTGGGGGCGACCCACCGAGAATGAACCACCCAAGTGGCAAGATGAATTTCAATGGGGGGGGACGAAAGACTTTGCTTCCTGGCTTTCTATTCCATCAGCAATTGACTTTCTCAAGTCCTCTGATCTGATGCGGTTCAGGGATTACACACATGATATGGCGTGCTATTTCCGTACTCACCTGGAAGACTACTTCGAGTCCACTTCTTTTATCCCGGACAGCAACGAATGGTATGGTTCGATGGTCGCCATGCCACTTCCTTCCGGTCCTTACAAGCACCTGCAGAAAACCCTCTGGGACAAATACCAGACGGAAATTCCCATCATTGAATGGAAAAACCACACTCTAATCCGAATTTCGTGTCATCTCTATAATGATTATAAGGATATCGATCACTTGCTGAACGCTCTTTCTGAACTCTTCCCACGATAGCTCCACGCCTTTGACAGACACTCCGTACAACGAAAGTCCATTGCGTAAGCCGCTATTTCTGGATACCAATCAGGCGGAATTTAACACGTCGTTCACAGCAACCATGTTCAAACATATGCTCAGAGATAACGGTAAACTTGCATCTAAGATTAGCAGAACACCCGATGATTTCACCTTGTGACAAACGGGGCTGTGGTGTTCCGTGTTTTTACTCCCTGGACACCCCATGCGGACTTTCGATTCACACGTCTGACAAAAAACCGAAATGCCTCTTGCCGTTGTTTCTCGTATGGGATCAGGGATGTTAAATTGTTATACTTTTCCCAATTATAACTCTATCTATATCGCCTTAACTCTAGCAGGGATTGCAACTTGGGAACTCGCACAAAGTCGCAGAAAGAACCGAAACAAAAAGCGACAACAACCTCTACCACCATGTCCAACACGGGGTCAATGAACGTCTATTCAGAGGAACACGCGTCTCCGCCACGCCCCAAACGTCGAAAGACTGCTCAGGAAATGGCCAAACGCCAAAAAGAAATTGCAGTCAGTGAATTCTTTGCAAAAAATCGCCATTTACTCGGCTTTGACAATCCCCGCAAAGCATTGTTGACGGCGGTAAAAGAGGCCGTTGACAATTCGCTGGACGCTTGTGAAGACGCGGGCATTCTCCCCCAAATTCATGTTGAAATTCATCTGGCAGGAGAAAATCGTTACCGAGTCGTAATTCAGGACAATGGTCCGGGAATTGTGAAATCTCAAATCCCCAATATCTTTGGAAAATTACTTTACGGCTCGAAATTCCATCGATTGCGCCAGTCGCGCGGTCAACAGGGAATTGGAATTAGTGCCGCAGGAATGTACGGCCTGTTAACTACGGGCACTCCCATTAAAGTCACTTCCAGAACATCCGCAAGAAAACCTGCTTATTATTGTGAACTTCAAATCGACACCAAACGCAACAAACCTGAAATCATAAAGGACGAGGACACCGACTGGGAGGGCATACAACATGGTACCCGTGTTGAAATAGCTCTGGAGGCACGTTTTCAACGTGGTCGTCAGTCTGTGGAAGACTATCTTCTTCAGACGGCCATCGCCAATCCACACGTTACGATCTCGTATATCGATCCTTTCGGTAAAGAGCTCGCCTGGCAATGCGTTTCTCAACAACTCCCAGATGAACCCAAAGAAATCAAACCTCATCCTTATGGCATTGAACTCGGAATCCTCTTAAAGATGCTCCAGGAAACCGAAGAACGATCACTGAAGCGTTTTCTAACGCGTTCATTCTCCCGAGTCAGTTCTGCAGTAGCCAACCGAATTGTTGAAAATGCGGGAGCAGGACTAACAGAGAAATCCTACCCTACACGCATTGCTCGTGAAGAAATCGATCGTCTCTACGCAGCCATTCAAAAAACTAAAATCAGTGCACCTTCGGTTGACTGCCTTTCACCAATTGGGTCAGAAATGCTTGAAGCTGGGTTGCGTCAGGTAATTCCGAACGCCGGATTCTACGCGGCCCACACTCGACCTCCTGCTGTTTATCGGGGTAATCCATTCCAAATAGAAACTGCCATTTGCTACGGAGGTAATGGAAGTAACACCCGAGTCGATCGTCAGACTCTCGATGAAATGATCACGGAAACCGACGATCGCACGATACGACGGTTTCTGATGAATTCATTTTCCGGGATTGGTCCCAGTAATGTTGACTCGGTAATCAAACGGGCAGATCTCTCACCCAGATCCTCTCCTAAACGTCTTAAAGAGTCCGACCTGGAACGCCTTCATACTTCCTTACAGCGAGAGGCTATTGAAGAAAAGCACCCCCTCAGCCTCCTCCGTTACGCTAATCGAGTTCCTTTACTGTACCAGCAAAGTTCCGGTGCTGTACAACAAGCCGTATCATCCGTCAATTGGCGTGCCTACGGCCTTCCCCAATCTCGTGGGTCACTTCCAACCGGCCCCATCACTCTGGTTGTACACATCGCAAGTGTCTGGGTTCCTTTTACCTCGGAATCGAAAGAAGCCATAGCCAGTTACCCCGAAATCATCCAGGAAGTAAAACTCGCTGTCCGGAAAGTCGGCCTAGCCCTTAAATCCTATCTCGCCCTACAAAGGCGTTCTGCAGAATTGAAACGCAAAAACCAATACATTGAAAAATACATACCCCATATTGGAATTGGTCTACGTGAACTGCTCGACTTAACCGATCTCGAGGTTCAGGCACTTACCACAACGCTCCGTGACACCCTAGAACGAAGTCGAAAACTCTAAATGGGAAGTTCTGAGCACATCCATTGGTATTTCCGTAAAGCGTACCAGCATCTCTGAGGAGTTGAAGTTCGTGACTCGCAAGAAAACTAAAAAATCGACAACACCCGTTAATACGCCATCTGACTCAACCGTCGACAAGCATGTCCTGTCCAAACTTGACCAGGAAGCACAAAACATACACGAGACCATTCTCAAGGGAAACAAACCGCGAATGCGTTTTCCTATTCGCTCCTTGTCCAACGTACGTTATGTGAAACGAAATAAGAACGAAGGTTATTTCGAGATTAAAGGTCGTAAGTCTGAACGCACTTTGACGGTAAACACGGCTAAAACATTTGCCCAATCGATACGCACCATGTCCATGCTGAAAGAAGTAGTGGAAACCGGCGACATCATTGGTAAACGTGAGGTTTATTACAACTCCAAACCATGGAAAGAATGTCGCTTCGACGAACAACCTGAAGCGGACAACGTGCTGGATGATCTCGAGGCCATGTTTGGAGTTAACCGTGAACAGTTCAAACTTGTACCTGAAGAGCGTGGCGGCGACGTAGTCGGAGAGTTGGTCGTCATTGATCGCGACCGAGCTACCGGTGAACGGCTTCGTATCGATTGCACCAAGTTCGGGTCCGGTGCCTATTCTATCCCCAGCCAAGTTGAGGAACTGGATTTCGAAACCAAAGCCAAGTTCATTCTCGTCGTTGAAACGGGCCAATTGTTTAACAGGCTGAACCACCACGCTTACTGGAAAACAGCCAACTGTATTGTCATCAGCATGGGTGGGGTGCCAACCCGTTCCTGCAGGAGATTTATTCGATGTCTGTCAGACTCACGTAAACTCCCGGTCTATGTGTTCACCGACGGAGATCCATACGGCTATGGAAATATTTACCGGACGCTTAAAGTCGGTAGCGGCAATGCTGCCCATCTCAACGAATATTTCTGCGTCCCCCAAGCAAGATTCTTAGGGGTAACTCCATGGGATATAGAAGACTTTGATCTCAAGGAAGCGGCTCACCCCCTGGCCCCAGTCGATATCAAGCGAGCTCAAGACGCTTTAAAAAATGACCCTTTCATCAAGAATCACCCTCAGTGGCAAAAAGCACTCAACATGATGCTGGAAATGGGTGTACGTATTGAGCAGCAGGCCTTCGCGAAACATGGTTTGAATTATGTAATTAATACCTACCTACCCAAAAAACTAAGCAAACCTGCCAGCTTTCTCCCTTGAAAAATCATCTTCTCTCCGGGCATTAGTAACGCAATGCACCATCGGACATGAGATCAGCAGCCTTTCCAATACGGTCCCTTCGGATATTCATTCAACATTCCTCATCCACTAATGTTGGATGAACTGTTTATTATCCGGAGGTGAACAGCCCCAGGGGTCGTTTCGAGAATCAAAAAGTCCTCTTTCTTAGTGATCATTAACGTGAGAAAACAAATCAAATCCACGGCAGTTACGAATTTGCTTTCTTATCATGCGAACCCATACCGCAAATCTGTTATCGATCACGGACCCATAAAGTTCAACAAAACGAGAATACGTCAGTGATTCAGGGATCCCCTCAATAGAAGGGATAAAATCCTTTCCAGAGAAACGCTGCGCCAATTGAGTTATCGCATGATGTGCTATTTTAGGATCTGCATTGGACAAACGTTCCGCAAATTCGATCCCACTGTAGTCCGCTGTTAAATCTACAAAACTAAATCCGGTCCCTTCTCCTCGCTCCTTCTCCTTTGCATCAGAGAGTTCTTTTTGAATACCCACTGCCTCTGACACTGACTTGCCGAGAATGGCTACGAGACTCGCAGAAACAGAAAAATGGAGCAGCAGGTCCTTACGTCCTCTCAAAGTAGGTTTTCCAAGAAAAAGGCGACGTTCTGTTCGTTCCCGTTCCGTCTCCACCTTGGGCAACAACAAGCGGACCACAGGATGACGTGCGACACGACTCTTAGGATCGAGCGCAAAACCCAAGGAAACCAGAAATGCTTTTACCGGATCAACTGGGTTATTTTCTAACGCAGCCAATGCAGCAACACGAATATAATAGTCACCTAACGCATCACCATCTAAACGCTTTTGATCCTCTGAGGAAGATTCCACTGGGCGAAGCGCATTTTCTTGAGCAGCTAGCCGAACCACTCTGACAATGTGCGCGACCTGATCCCTTAACCCATCATCGAGTGTCGCCTCCCCGTCTGTGATCGAAGCACTAGTCTCCGACCCGGACCTAACTGTTGGAATATCCATCCAATAGTAATAGCCCGCTATGAATCCAATAATCAGACAAAGTCCCATCATAGTTCGCAAAGCAGTTCTCCTGATTCTCCTTTATCGTGAATCGCAATTCGAAAACAGGACTCAACCCTATATACTATGCTGAACCTTCACAATTACTGACCAAATACCAATCGTTTACCTATTACCCGATCCGTCTATTTTTCGCTATCCCGTTTTACCGTTTCGTGTTCAACTTCAAAGAAGACCTGAAGGATTACCTCATGCATAATCATTTGAAAAGAAAACTTCAAGCCGGAGATACCGCCCTCGGATGTTCCATTAGCCTCACTTCACTGGATGCAGTGGAAGTTGCCAGCCAACTGGGTTTTGACTGGCTGTGGTTCGATACCGAACACGCCCCCCTAGACATTGGCGCGCTACAACCCCTGATGCAGGCCAATCGTCGCGAAAACGTCACTCCCATCATCCGCGTTGAATGGAATGACCCCGTCCGGATCAAGAAAGCACTCGATATCGGTGCTCACGGCTTAATCATCCCCTGGGTTAACAATGTTGAACAAGCTGAATCCGCAGTTCAGGCCGCAAAGTACCCTCCTCGCGGTTTACGGGGATTCGGACCAAGACGTGCGTCGAATTATGGCATGGACACCGATTATGTCTCCACAGCCAACGACGAAGTGATGGTTATTACCCAGATTGAAACACAAGAAGCCGTCAAGAATTTTGAAGACATCCTCGCGGTGGAAGGTGTCGACGCTTATTTAATTGGTCCAAATGACCTTGCTGCATCCTACGGACACTTGGGAAACCCCGGTCATCCCGAAGTGGAAGAAGTGATTGCTGATCTTGTTGAACGCGGCAAAAAGGTCGGGGTTCCTGCTGGCATCGTATCCTTTACGGCGGAAAACGCTCAGCACCGTATCGACCAGGGTATTCAACTGGTGAATATCGGAAGCGACATTCTGTTTCTCAAACAGGGTGCTGAAACCATGCTTAATGCCCTGAAGCGATAATGCCTTTTCCTTTGCTTACAGACCTTCTGTAAATCATGGTCTATGGCCAACAGGCTACATTCTATCTAAACGGTGTGCAAAACCCTCTATCAACAACACCCGTGCTTGGATCG
>Ga0310344_10001602_pt1 | contig 17231 bp, 18 predicted proteins | sample HC15DNA20200_MG_FD_203801 | JGI IMG/M metagenome (GOLD analysis project Ga0310344, IMG submission 203801) | Marine microbial communities from station ALOHA, North Pacific Subtropical Gyre - HC15-DNA-20-200_MG | ecosystem: Environmental > Aquatic > Marine > Oceanic | place: Pacific Ocean: North... | reverse complement strand
CTTAAGTTCGGAAATACTACCTATTTTTTAATTATGATAAAAGTTAAAATACTATTATTTTTGTCTTGAATCAGCCGCCAATATAAAAGCTTTTAGGCTATTGCCCGTAAATTAGGGTCGGTAACCATAAAACAAGTTTTGGAAAAACAATAATTAAGATCAAACCTATAATTTGCAAAACCATAAACTGCATCATTCCAATATAAATATCTTTTAAATCCCATTCGGGAACCACACCCTTTAAAAAATATGCGGAAAGAGCAACTGGAGGTGATAACCAGGCGGTTTGGAGGTTGACAGCAACTAAAATTGCAAACCAAGTTAAATTAAATCCTAAACTTTCAATTAAAGGAAGAATAATTGGAATGATAATTAAAACTATTGGCACCCATTCTAAAGGCCAGCCTAGTAAAAAAATCATTGCCATTACAATAAATAAAATAAAATACTTATTTATTTCTAACCCTAAAAGAAAATCGGTTAAAACCATTGGTGTTCCTAATCTTGAAAATACGGATCCGAAAAAATTTGAAGCAGCAACTAATACCATGATTAGAGCGGTAATTTCTAAAGTTTTAACTAAAGATTCTTGAAGTTTATTAAATGTTAATTTTTTATAAGCTAAAGCTAATAACATTGCTCCCATAGCACCGCAGCCAGCAGCTTCGGTTGGTGTTGCAAAACCAAATAATATACTTCCTAAAGCAGCAAAAACTAAAGCTGCTGGAGGAACTAAACCTAGAAAAAATTCAATCCAAACTTCTTTCATACTTGTTGCTCGCATTTCTTCTGGTAAAACCGGTCCTAAGCTTGGATTTTGCCAACAACGAAGCGTTGTATATCCTGCGTATAATAAAGCTAATAATATTCCTGGAATTATTGCTGCTGCAAATAAATCGGTAACTGGAATTTCCATAATTGGTCCCATAACTACCAGCATAATGCTTGGAGGTATTAAAATTCCTAAAGTTCCTCCCGCAGTAATTGTTCCTGCGGCTAAACGAACATCATAGCCTGATTTATTCATCGACTTTGCTGCCATAATTCCTAATATTGTTACTGAAGCTCCAACTATACCTGTGGCTGCTGCAAATATTACAGAAACAAAAAGTACAGCATAGTATAAAGAACCTCTAACTCTAGCTAACATAAGTTGAACGGATGAGAATAATCTCTCCATTAAACCTGCTTGTTCCATCATAATACCCATGAAGACAAAAAGTGGCACGGCGGCTAGGGCCTGCTCGGTCATAACCATGGAAAATTGTAAAGTCATTAAATAAAAAACTAATGGTCCAAAACCTAAATATCCGAAAACGAATCCTAGAAATATTAAGGTAAATGAAATAGGAAAACCTACAAAGATTGCAAATAGCATTACTGCGACTAAGATAAAACCTAAAGTAGATGGACTAATTATTTCTGCTATCATTTTTTATCAGGCCACCTACCCCGTGTAGCTGCATAATAACCTTTTAAAACTTCTGAAATTCCTTGAATAAGCAAAAATAATATACCGAACCATAAACAAGCTTTGATGGGCCACATATATGGCATCCAAGCTGTATCCATTCCACGTTCACTTCGCATAATAGATTCTTGAACGAATCCAGTTGTCATGTAAAAAAAGAATAAGAGGCCTGGAAAATAAAATAAAATATATAATGCTGTATCAACTATACCCTGAGTTTTAGCTTTAAAATTTCTGTACAAAAAATCTGCTCTTATATGAACACCTTTAGATAGAGCGTATCCAGCACCTAACATAAATAATGCTCCATATAAAAATCTACTCATATCATACGCCCACATAGTTGGAGCCGTAAAAAGTTTTCTAGCTAAAACTTCATATACCATGGCTAATATTAATGGCACTGTTATCCAGCACACAATATTACCGGTCCATTTGCTAAATAAATCTATTTTTATTATTAATGATGCCATCCACTTAGGCATATCTTCAGGCAACTTTCCGGAACCAGATCTTCGTTCCGCAATCATTTCATCGGAAATATCTAATTTTGTAGTTTTGTCACTCATGTTTATCTCTAAAAAAATAAAGCGGACCGTAAAGTCCGCTTTATTCTAAATATTTTTATAGTCTTTAAAACTACTATTTTAATGTCGCTGCGTGAGCCATTCCTAGCTTAGCATTCGACATTTGAGCACCACTCCAGAATGGAACAGCTATATCAGCAAAGTCTTTTTGAGACTGCCATACTTTAGCAAAGAATTTATTCTTTGCGGCATTCGTCTCTAAACTTTTCTTCGCTGCAGCCATATATGCTGGAAAGTAGTCAGCTGGAGTATCATGTAAAATTACTCCATGTTTGCCAGTAAGTTCAGCAAGAGCTTTTCCGTTTTCATATATTCTATAGCTCATTGATTTACTTAAAGAAGCATTAGACGCCACTTCAAAAGCTTTCTTTTGAATATCAGTTAAACTTCTATAAACCTTACCATTTATATATACATCAGCATTTACCACTACTTGGTGCAAACCTTGAAGGTAATAATGTTTAAGAACTTTTTGGAAACCAAACGTCATGTCCGGTTTTGGACAACACCATTCAGCTGCATCAATAGTTCCTGCTTCAAGAGCTGGAAGAATATCTCCACCACCCATTGCAACAGAAGCTACACCAATATCTTTATAAGTTTGTCCTGGAATTCCTGGAGGAGTTCTGAACTTGTACTTTCTAAAGTCATCCATACTATTAATTGGTTCTTTGAACCAACCAAGAGCTTCTGGACCAACTGGTTGAAGCATAAATCCTTTTATATCTCTTTTCATTTCTTTCCAAAGTTGGTCGTAAAGTTCTTTACCACCACCGTATTGGAACCATGATAAGAAAGCGATATTATCAATTCCTACACCTGCTCCTGCTACTGGAGATCCAAATAACATAGCTGCTGGGTGTTCACCTGACCAGTAGTGTGTCCAAGCAAATCCACAATCGATCAGTCCTTTATCAACAGCATCTAATGTTTCTTTGACCCCAACTACAGTACCTGCAGGAAGAATTTCAAATTTAATTTCGCCATTTGTAAGAGCGGTAATATCATTACCCCAATCTTTTAACATTTTCACTTCATCAGCTTTTGCACTGATAACAGTTTGACATTTTAATGTCTTTGCAGCATTAGCTGATACCGTAAATCCGATAAACAGAGCTATGCCCAAAAACAATGATATGATTTTTCTCATATTCCCTCTTTTATATTAATTAATAAAAAAAATGATTGGACTATAATGATTTAGATTTTTCAAGTTAAAATGTGTTAAAAAATGTTTTAGCATAAAGTTTGAAATATTATTTCAACCTACAATGGAAGAGTTTGATTACATAATTATTGGAGCAGGATCGGCGGGATGTGTTTTGGCAAATCGATTGTCATCAATTTCTTCGAATAAAATTTTATTAATTGAAGCTGGTGGAAAAGATACTTATCCATGGATTCATATTCCGGTTGGTTATTATAAAACTATGCATAACCCAAAAACCGATTGGTGTTTTAAAACTGAACAGGACGAAACGATGAATAATCGCTCCATTAATTATCCCCGAGGAAAAACTTTAGGAGGAAGCTCGTCAATAAATGGTCTGTTATACATAAGAGGACAAGAACAAGATTATGATATGTGGAGACAGTTAGGAAATGTAGGTTGGAGCTGGAAAGATGTTCTTCCTTATTTTTTAAAATCTGAAAATCAGGAAAGAGGCAAAAGTGAATTTCATGGAGTTGGCGGGCCAATCTCAGTTGAAGATCAAAGAATACAATTAGACATATTAGATGTTTTTATGAATGCAGCTGAAGAAGCTGGAATACCGAAAGTTAATGATTTTAACAAAGGAGATAATTTTGGTTGCGGCTATTTTCAAGTAACGGAAAAAAAAGGACTAAGATGTAGTGCTGCTGTTGGATATTTAAAACCAATTAAAAACCGGAGTAATTTAAAAATCATAACAAAAGCGCATGTAAAAAATATAAATTTCAATAAAAAAAAGGCTATTGGTATTTCATATTGGAAAAATAACCAATTAATAAAAGCTAAAGCAAAAAAAGAAGTTATATTATCAGCTGGATCTATAGGTTCACCTCATATTTTGCAAGTTTCTGGTATAGGGGATCCTTTCAAAATTAAAAATCATGGAATTGAAGTTATAAATAATTCTCCAGGAGTGGGAAAAAATCTTCAAGATCACATAATGATGAGGCCAGTTTATAAAGTAAAAAACATAAAAACACTAAATAAAAAAGTTAATAGTTTTTTTGGATGTATGTTAATTGGTATGGAATATATTTTTTTTAGATAAGGACCAATGACAATGGGAGCAAGTCAACTATGTGGATTCGCAAAAAGCGATCCTTCTAGAGAAACTCCAAATTTACAGTTTCATATTCAACCAATAAGTACAGATAAATTAGGTGGTGCCAATTTACATAAGTTTGATGCATTTACACCTACCGTAGCTAATATTAGGCCGACGAGTAGAGGAGAAATAAATATAGCTAGCGCTGACACTAGGGATGATCCAAAAATTAAAATGAATTACCTATCTACGTCAGAGGATAGAAAGGTCACCGCGGAGGGATTAAAGTTGATAAGAAAAATAGTTCTTGGAACAAAAACTTTTGCAAAATATAAACCAGAAGAATTTAGACCTGGTATAAATGTCCAAGATGATGAAGAGCTAGTTAAAGCAGCAAGTGACTATGCACAAACAATTTTCCATCCTGTGGGAACATGCAAAATGGGAAATGACGAAAATTCGGTCGTTAATGATAGGCTAATTGCTCATGGGCTTAAAAATTTAAGAATAGTTGATGCATCTATTATGCCAAATATTACTTCGGGAAATACTAATGCGCCCACTATTATGATTGCAGAAAAAGCCGCCGACATGATAATAGAAGATAGTAAGACATGATCGAAGAGATAGTAATTTTTTTCCAAATAGTACTTATTGATTTAGTTTTAGCTGGTGATAATGCAATTATTATTGGGATGGTAGCTTCTCAATTTAAAGATGAAATAAGAAAAAAAATTATATTTTGGGGTATTGCAGCTGCAATTATTTTAAGAATAATATTTACTTTAATAACAGCTTATCTCCTGCAAATTAATGGGCTTAAAGCTATTGGTGGACTGCTTCTACTCTACATTGCTTATAAACTTTATAAAGATGTAATTAAAAATGGAATTGATGATGATAAAAAAATCAAAACCGATAGTTCAACTTTTTTTAAAGCAATAATGACTGTTGTAATTGCAGATGTAAGCATGAGCCTTGATAACGTTTTGGGAGTAGCAGGAGCTGCCAGAGATCATTACTTTTTATTGGTTTTTGGTCTAATTTTATCAATTTTACTTATGGCTACAGTTGCTACTATCATTTCAAAATGGATCAAAAAATATAAATGGATAGGATGGCTGGGATTGTTAGCAATACTGGCAGTTGCGATTGAATTAATTTATAGTGATCTAAAAATATTTATATAAAACTATGTATCTTAAAAAAATTAACTTAAAAAATAAAACAGCTTTAGTTACGGGAGCTGGAAAAGGTATTGGTAAAGCATGTGCTATAGCTCTTGCCGAAGCTGGGGCTAACCTTATTATTATTAGTAGAACACAAAAAGATCTTGATTCTGTCTCTAAAATTGTCAAAAAATTTAAATCAAAATGCACAACTTATGTTTGTGATGTTACCAACTATAATCAAATAAAAAATATTATAAATAGGCAAAAAAAAATTGATATTTTGGTTAATAATGCTGGTAATAATATTCCAGAACATTTTACAAAAGTTCAAAAAAGAAATATGGAATATTTGGTAAAACTTAATACTGTATCTACGTTTCATATAGCTCAATTATGTACTCTTAAAATGTTAGAAACAAAAAATAGAAAAAAAATTGGTGGATCTATAATCAACATGTCATCTCAAATGGCTCATGTGGGTGGACCAATTAGAAGCGTATATAATATGACCAAAGCTGGATTAGAAGGATTAACAAAGGGTATGGCTATTGATTTAGCAAAAAACAACATTAGAGTAAACACTGTGTGTCCAACTTTTGTAGTCACTCCAATGACAAAAAAATTTTTAAATAATAAAAAGTTTAAGAACGATACACTTAAAAAAATCCCTATGGGAAAATTTGCCGAACTAAGCGATGTGGCCACAGCAGTTGCTTTTTTAGCGTCTGATTCCTCTAAAATGATTACTGGAACTTCAATTTTAGTTGATGGTGGTTGGACAGCAATATAAAGGAGAAAATAAAAATGAGTAATTTTGAAGATGTAAAAAAATTTATGAAAACATTTGGTCAAAAAGTAATAATTAAACCACAATTTCCTGATGAAAAAACTATGAATTTAAGATTTGACTTAATTAAAGAAGAATTAAGTGAATTAGAACATGCTATGAAAGTGAAAGATTTAAAAGAGGTAGCTGATGCTTTAACTGATATTCTATATGTTACTTACGGAGCTGGTTGCGCTTACGGAATTGATTTAGATAAGTGTTTTAAAGAAGTACAAAGAGCAAATATGAGCAAATTGGGTAAAGATGGTAAACCTATCTATAATGACAAAGGTAAAGTAATGAAAGGACCTAATTATTCAGGTCCCAATCTAAAACAATTCGTAGAATAAATAATAAGTAGCTGTACATTTTGCACTAATTAATTATTTAGTTTTTGTAGTTTCGTATCATTTTTATGAAATATCTTCCCAGGATCTTCTGGAAGGCTTTTGTTCTCTAATTTTCTTTGCAGTATCAGGAAGTACATTATTCTTATCATTAAATTCAATAGGTATGTGTGACTGTTGAAAATTTCTATACCACTTCTGGAGACGTGTTTCATAAATTAGCCTGTATATACCGTCAGTATGATCCCTGTGTAAGTAGAGTCCATTGCTAATTTCTCTTTTCTGCTCATTATTGTGGAAAAACTTTAAATGTATGGGTTTATTAAGACGCTTAACATTTCGGGGATCTATCTTATAATTCAAAACATCGATTGCTTCAAAATCATAATCAAAACTCTTTTCTAATAACAACTCAAATTTATTAAACTCCCTTTTCTTACACAATATAAAATTTCCTAATTGAGTAAAATAATCTTGTACTGAGGAAGTTAATAATTTTTTTTCTAAGAGAAACATTCGTAAAGCTTCAAGCATAATCGATAAAGTTTCCTCCATATTAAAATAAAGTAGTCCATTGCATGTTAGATGTTCGTTAAACCCTAACTCGCCAGATATATATCGATCAACTCGATCAGGCCTTAGGGCCATCTTTTCTGCTTCTTCAAAAGTATCGTATAAATTTTCTTTTAAAGCCGAGGTATATTTTTTAATAATTTCTTTGACTTTCGGTGTATACAACTCGTTATGCTCGTGAATGTGCTTTACTAAATCAAATTCTGAGAGTCCCATCATCTTTATCGCAGCAAAGATCTCTTCAAACTGAGATTGATTATAATAAGCTTCAAGGAGTAAATTCATGACTCGGCAGGAAACATGGTCATCAAAAGACATATCCTTACTGGCAACAATAATTTCATGCATCTCTGCTACAGGAGTTGTTTCTTCACCAAATTTGTAAATGCCAACACCTCCAGCCCCTATCCTAAATTTAGTTACGAGTTTATATTTGTCTCGTGTTTCTTTAGATGCCATTTCAGTTCCGGGAAGCAACATACACCCAAATGATTTTATTCTAGTCGTTTGACTGTCAATCGCATATCGAAGAGTTTCGAAATGTTTTTCTTTCGTATCTCCTGGCAACCCTAGTATTATTTCGGTAAAAACTTGAGCTTTTTTATCTAATTTTTTCATATAAGTCGAAAATTCAGAATATGCATCTACAGATATATTAGAACGTTTAATATTTTTTAAGACTTCTGCATCAGAGGACTGTATAGCGTGCCCGGTTATCCAAGAACCTTTGAGTTTTTCTGCTATCTCAATCATTCTTTTGGGCATATTTTTCCCTGTAGTCGCTTTTAACCGCGCAGGCCAGTTAAATTCACTTTGAAGTTTTGAAATAATTTGAGCAGTTTCCAGGTCTCGTTTATACATCCCAAAATTCAGATCGGATAAATAGATCTCATCAACATTTTTGACATGTTCAGCTATGTAATATAACTCATCTCGTACTCGATCTGTAGTAAAGGCTACAACTTTATTCTTACTTACGAGACCATCGGCACAAAACGTACATGAAAATGGACAGCCCCGAGTCGTTTCAACTAAAGGAGCCAATGGAAGGTTAAAATAATCATCTAGAATACCTGTCAGATACGGTGAGGGTATAATATTAACATCCTGTATCCGAGCTATTCCACCCACAATTATTTCTTCCCCGTTAAGATACGTGCAGTTCGCGATCGGCTCTTGAGAACGTTTAAAAGCTGTTGCATTAAAATTGTATTCTTCCAACTTCATCAACAATCCTGCAAATCCAGTTTCTCCTTCGTTTTCTATGTAAAAATCTATCACTGGTCGCTGTTGAAGAAATAGCAACTTTTCTTCTTTATTGATTGGGAAATTAGGTCCACCAAACACAACTATCAAATTAGGATTTTGGCGTTTTGCCCAAGCACTCAATTTAGAACTAATTTCCAAGTTCCAGGTATAGTTGGATAGAGCTAAAATAGAAGGTGGATTTTCACTAATTGCCCGAGTCAACTGGTCGTGAAACTTAAAAATTCTAAACTCAAAACTGTCATTACAGATATGTTTAGCATAAGAAGTAACTAAAGCTGTGCCCAGAGGAAAGGTAATGGACGTTAGTCCACTAGCAGTGTGTGTTAAATCAGCAATATAAATTTTTTTTTTCAAAATTTAAGACTGTTGCGGTTTCATATCCTTTGGGTTAATACCTGCCACCTTTACTGGCTTTTTCATGGCATCACGTCTAAATGGTTCCCCAAGTTCTTGATTTAAAATAACTTCAATAAAAGTTGTAATTCCTTTTTTTTGATCTTCACATGATTTTTTTAAAGAATTAGTTAACTCTTCCTGTGTTTTAACCTGTACACCTTTTAAACCACATCCTTCTGCTACTTTTGCAAAACTCAAGTTTTCATCTAATTCTGTGCCAACAAAATTATCGTTAAACCAAAGAATAGAATTTCTTTTCTCGGCTCCCCATTGATAATTTCTAAAAATTATCATGGTAATTGAAGGCCATTCTTTACGATTACATGAACTCATTTCACTCATACTTATGCCGAAAGCTCCGTCGCCTGCAAAACCAACCACCGGAACATTAGGACAACCAATTTTTGCTCCCAGAATTGCAGGAAAACCATATCCACATGGACCAAATAGTCCTGGTGCTAAATATTTTCTTCCTTTTTCAAAAGTTGGATAAGCATTTCCAATTGCGCAATTATTTCCTATATCACTTGAAATAATTGCTTCAGATGGAAGACCAGCTTGAATAGCTCTCCAAGCCATTCGTGGCGACATTCTATCTTTATCTCTTTCACGCGCATCTTTATTCCATGTTGTTCCAGGATCATCTTCTTCGTGATCTAAGCTTGTTAGAGTTTGTAACCATGCAGATCTTGTTTGATGGATAAACGCTTTACGTTTTTCTCTATCATTATTTCCTGCTGATTTAGAAAGTTTTTCTAATAATTGTTTTGCTACTAATTTTGCATCTCCACAAATTCCTACAGTAACTTTTTTTGTTAATCCTATACGATCCGAATTCATATCAACTTGAATAATACTTGCTTTCTTTGGCCAATAATCAATTCCATATCCAGGTAAAGTTGAAAATGGATTTAGTCTTGTTCCCAAAGCTAAAACAACGTCTGCTTTTGATATTATTTGCATCGCTGCTTTTGATCCATTATATCCTAAAGGACCGACTGCTAGCGGATGGCTTCCAGGAAAACTATCATTATGTTGATAACCACAACAAACTGGTGCATCTAAACGTTCTGCTAATTTTTTACAATCTTCGATCGCATTACCTATAACAACTCCAGCTCCAGATAATATTACTGGAAATTTAGCATTAGATAATAATTTGGCTGCTTCTGTAATTGCCGAAGCTCCTCCTGCTTGTCTTTCTAAACGAACAATTGGTGGTAATTCGATATCTATAACTTGTGTCCAATAATCTCTTGGAATATTTATTTGAGCTGGAGCAGAACCTCTAATTGCCTTTTCAATTACTCTATTCAACACTTCTGCCATTCTGGACGGATCACGAACTTCTTCTTGGTAGCAAACCATATCTTTAAAAAGATTCATTTGCTCTACTTCTTGAAATCCACCTTGTCCCATTGTTTTATTTGCTGCTTGAGGAGTTACCAGAAGCATAGGAGTATGATTCCAATATGCAGTTTTAATTGGAGTTACAAGTCCAGTAATACCGGGTCCATTTTGAGCAATACACATTGCCACCTTACCTGTCGAACGAGTGTATCCATCAGCTATTAAACCTCCGTTTGATTCGTGAGCAACATCCCAAAATGTAATTCCTGCTTTAGGAAAAAGATCAGAAATTGGCATAAAAGCCGATCCAATAATTCCAAAAGAATGTTCTATCCCGTGCATTTGAAGAACTTTTACAAAAGCTTCTTCTGTTGTCATTTTAGTCATGATAAAATACCTAAAAAATACTTTAATTATATCAATTTTAAGGCTATATCCAGTAAGAAAATGCCTCAAACAGATTTGATTATTCACGATGAAAAAGACAACGTCGCTGTGGTTGTTGTCGATAAAACTTCAAAAAACCAAGAATGCATTGGTTGGATAATGGAAAATGATAAAACAGTTAAAATAAAATCAATTAATGAAATTCCGCTTGGTCATAAAATTGCACTTCAAGATTTTAAATCAGGTGATACAATATTAAAGTATGGACATGATATCGGTAAAGTGATTGCCCCAATTAAAAAAGGTGATCACGTTCATGTTCATAATGTTAAAACTAAAAAGTGGTAATTGATTATGTCTATTCCAAAAACATTTATGGGTTACAAACGTGAAAATGGCAGAGTTGGAGTAAGAAACCATGTGATAATTTTACCTGTAGATGATATTTCAAACGCATGTGCTGAAGCTATCGGAAATAATATTAAAGGAACTGTAGCTATACCACATTCTTATGGAAGATTGCAGTTCGGTAAAGATTTAGAATTATTTTTTAGAACAATAATTGGTACTGGAAAAAACCCAAATGTTGCAGCCGTAATAGTTGTGGGTATTGAACCTAAATGGACAAAAAAAGTTGTAGATGAAATCGCAAAAACTGGGAAACCTGTCGAAGGATTTAGCATTGAAGGACTTGGCGATATTGGAACTACAATGAAAGCATCTAAAAAAGCTCAAGAATTTGTGCAATGGGCCAGTGAAAAACAAAGAACTGAATGTCCTTTAAGTGATTTATGGATATCAGTAAAATGTGGAGAATCTGATACAACATCTGGTTTGGCTTCAAATCCTACAGTTGGAAATTTGATGGATAAATTAGAACCACATGGTGTTCACCTTTGTTTTGGGGAAACATCTGAAATTACTGGAGCAGAAATGGTTTGCGCATCCAGAGGAAAAGATGATAAGGCAAAAAAGAAATTTTTAGATACCTGGAATAATTATAATAATTTTATTTTAGAGAATAAAACGAATGATTTATCAGAAAGTCAGCCGACTGCTGGAAATATAAAAGGTGGTTTAACTACGATAGAAGAAAAAGCTTTTGGAAATTTACAAAAAATTGGAAAAAAAGTAAAATATGTTGACGTTTTAGAACCTGCGGAAGAACCAACTAACGGTAAAGGTTTGTATTTTATGGATACTTCTTCAGCAGCTGCAGAATGTGTAACACTTCAGGCAGCAGCAGGTTTTACTGTCCATTTATTTCCAACTGGACAAGGAAATGTGGTTGGTAATCCAATAGAACCTGTTATTAAATTAACAGCTAATCCAAAAACAGCCACAACGATGAGCGAACATATTGATCTAGATGTTTCAAAAATTTTAAAAAGAGAAATGAATTTAGGTCAAGCAGGTGATGCTTTAATAGATATCACTGTAAAAACTGCAAATGGAAGAATTACATGCGCAGAAGCTTTGGGTCATAAAGAATTTGTAATTACAAAACTTTACAGAAGTGCCTAAATGCTAAATACACAATGGATGTAAATTATTTTTTAAAAACTAGAATCTTAGATGGTGGTATGGGGCAAGAACTTCTTGCCAAAGGATTAGAAGCCCAGGGAAGTCTATGGTCGGCAACTGCACTAATAGAAAAAAAACATCATCAATTAATAATTGATGCTCATTTAGATTTTATTAAATCGGGTGCTGATGTAATTGTTACAAATAATTTTTCGGCGAGAAGAGTAAGAATGATAGCAAATGAAGTGGAGAAACACTTTAATTATGCTAACGAAAAAGCTGGAGAACTTGCTTTAAAAGCTAAAGAAATCTCAAAAAAAAATGTTTTAATTGCTGGAAGCTTACCAGCTCAAAATGATACCTACGTATTAGATCAAAGAGATAACAAAATAATTGAAAAAGGATTTTATGATCAAGCTATATTAATCAAGCCTTTTGTTGATTTTTTTTACTTAGATGTCCTATGTGGCAGCAAAGAATGTGAAATAGCACTTAGTATTACAGAAAAACTAAAATTACCCGTACTGGTTGGTTTGCATATTAAAAAGGATGGCAAACTTCCATCGGGCGAAACTATAACTGAAGTATTTAAAAAATGTAAAACCAAAAATTGGCTAGGATTAATTGCTGCTTGTGTATCTCCAGAAATTATAGAAAATACAGTTGACGAAATTAGACAATTAAAAATACCCTTTGGTTTTAAAGCAAATCTTTGGAAAACAGAAGAACCTGTGCCTGTACATAATTTTGCCTCTCCTACAGATAAAATTGGAGCTAATCCTGTTGAAACTATGGGAACAAGAGATGATTACACAGACACAAGATTTTTAGAATTTTCCAAAAAAATGAAGGCTAAAGGTGCTACAATTTTAGGTGGTTGTTGTGAAACAAAACCCTCGCATATTAAAAAGATTTCAAGTTTAAAGAATTAATTATTCTTTTGTGCTATTAAAAACATAATAAGCTACTGCTTCTATTTCTTTTTCAGTTAAAATTCCTTCCCACGATTGCATAACTCCGATACCGTTAGTAACAGAATTTATAATTTGTGCTTCTTGAGGTTTGAGTTGATCTAAATTAGGTCCTATATTACCTGTTGACCCCGCTGCTTGCATTGTATGACAGATACCACACTCTGCTTTATTTTTGTAGACTTCCATTCCTACCTCCATCAGAGAATTGGCAAAAACTGAATTAAAAAAATTTGAAAATATTAAAACTAATAATAGTTTTTTCACTAATTGAACAATATAAAGGTGCCACCAATAATTATAACCCAACTAGTTAGCAATACTGTATAAAGTAGCAATTTCCAAGCTTTTACACTTAATTGTTGGGGTATTCTTTTAATGGTTTGTATCATTGTTTTTTTCGTAACATAACTTTGTGTCTTTTTCTAGATTTATTGTTATTTTAAAGATTTAAAAAATTGTCGCACCAAAGACTTTTATCTCGCTACCTTCAACTCCTAGTACTAGTCGTCCCAAAAAATCTCCAGAAATGGTATTGCTCTTCTGTTTAATAAGTACAGTTACAAATTCATTTCTTCTTAAACATCCTAAAAATTCCTTCTGTTGGGATAAATTAGTCAATAATTTATTACCTGCCCACTGTTTTCCTAATTCTACTTCATTGGCGCCATACAACATCTGGGATGAAAAATCTTTAGTAAAACTACCGTAATCTTTCATGTTAGATGATTTTACAAGATTATCCCAAATAGGTTCTGCTATTTTAAATATTTCTTCGTCTTTTTTTTCCAGAAGACTCATTGTTTAAGATTATGAGGCCTTTTTTTTCTCTTCGTCTCCAATTATATGATAAACCGGCATCTTTTCCATTATAAACTTGCCAGTTTTAGGATCGCGACGGGATACGGTTAAGCAATGCCAATTTTCATCATCTAGTTTCATATGATCACCTCTGTAATAATATCCTGGCCAACGTGTTTCCTTACGGAATAAAGTATGTTCTGTTACACATTGTGATGTTATTGCACGGTGCTTTAATTCCCAGGCACGCATAAGCTGGTGATAGTCTTCAGCACCAACATGTTCTAAATCTTCCTCTAACCATTTTAGTAAATCCAATCCTTTTTTAAGTAGGTTTTCGTTAGTCATATAATTTACCGAAATACCCCCTACATATTCATCCATAATTTTTTGAAGACGTTGAAGACCTTGAATCGGAGAGAAATAACTTGGTGAAACTGTTCCACCAGTAATCTCATTTCTGCCAACTGTATAATTTTCTAATGGTTTATATATAATTTTTTTAAAATCTTCGCATTGTTTTTCACTCACTTTAATATTTTTTGCTTTTTGATCTTCTATATATTTAACAGCAGCTTTGGCAGCTAAACGACCTTCCGTGAAAGATCCTGAAGAAAATTTATGTGCACTTCCTCCAACTGTATCTCCTGCACCAAAAAGACCTTGGATTGTTGTCATTCTATTGTATCCCCAAAAATATTCTGGCGGGGAAATATCTTCTGGACCGCTTACCCAAGCTCCTGAACATGTTGCGTGAGAACCCATTACATACGGTTCTGAAGTTGTTAGTTCAGGATTTGTATATTTTGGATCTATATTTTGAGATGCCCAAACAACAGCTTGTCCAACTGTCATACCAAGAAAATTTTCCCATCCTACTGTTTCTAAGTGTGGATCTTGAAAAGCTTCTTTTGTTACCATTTGAATTGGACCGCGACCGGCCATAACTTCTTGAACAAAAGCATGATTTCGTAAGCAAGTTGGTGTTGGATGATGATCAATATATTCACCAACTAATTTTTTTGTTTGTTCATACCATTTTTTCTCATAATTCTCGCCATTAGCATTTTGTGTATAAGTTTTTAAGTGCAAGAAATATGCTCCTACTGGACCATACCCATCTTTAAATCTACACAAAACAATTCGATTTTCCATTTGAGTCATTTTTGCACCAGCAGCTATTGGTAAAGCATAAGCTGAACCATTACTCCAAGGAGCATACCAAGTTCTTCCCATGCCTTCTCCGACCGCTCTTGGTTTAAATATATGTGATGCCCCACCAGCAGCCACAATTACAGTTTTAGCTTTAAACACATAATAGTCTCCTGTACGCATATTAAACCCTACTGCTCCACCAACTCTATTTTCATCATTCTCATCCATTAACAAATGTGTAATCATTATTCGATTATAAATTTTATCGGCAGATTTTTTGGCTGCCTCAGCTACTATAGGTTTATAACTTTCTCCATGAATCATTATTTGCCATTTACCTTCTCTTTGATAACGTCCAGTTTTTGGATTCTTCATCATAGGTAAACCCCATTCGTCAAACATATGAACTGTTGAATCCACATGTCTAGCCATATCATAACCAAGATCTTCTCTTACTAATCCCATTAAATCATTACGGGCATACCGAACGTGATCTTCAGGCTGATTTTCGTTCCACTGCATTCCCATATAACAATTAATTGCGTAAAGACCTTGAGCAACCGCTCCACTTCGATCGATATTTGCTTTTTCAACACAAATAATTTTTAAATCTCTGCCCCAATGTCTAGCTTCGAACGTAGCGCCTGTTCCAGCCATTCCTCCACCAACTACAAGTATATCGCATTCTTCGCGATGAGTTTTACGTTTTGCCATTAATAATAAACACCTTTTTTAAATAAACTTTTATCAATTGTTGGTAATTCTTTTTTTGTATTTAAATTCTCAGGTTCAGAATAAAGAGTTTGAGATTTAATTTCTCCTTGATTTGGTTTGTCTGCTTCAGATAGTTTTGGAATAAATTTTCCCCATGGTTTTGTTGTTATTGGAGAAACAAAATCTTTTTCTGTTCCGTTTCTAAATTTAATTTTCCAAGATATAGTACCTTTTTCTTCTTCTCTTCTAACTCTTACGCTATGACCCATGGGAGCAAAATCTGCATAACCACGAACATCTATTGCATGATTTGGGCAGGCTTTTACACATGAATAACATTCCCAACAAAAATTGGGTTCTATATTTTTTGCACGTCTAATAGTTTCATCAATATGCATAATATCAGAAGGACAGATATCAACGCAGTGTCCACATCCATCGCAACGTGTCATATATACAAAAGTTGACATAATTATTTCTGTTCTCTCTTTATATAATTTATATACATATTAATAGTGTTTTGGTGTCTCACGTTTAATACCTAAGCCATATTTTTCAGGTGCATCAGCTGGTGGTGGCAGATTATCTCTTGAGCCATCTGCTTCAGCTAGGTTTTTTTGAATTGCGGCACCAGGTTTATAAAACATATGTGCAAACTTCGACCAATATACACCACCGAATAAAACAACATTGGATAAAACAAATAAAAAGAAAAATAATTTATCATCCCATCTATTACTTAAATTTAATGACTGTAGAAATGACCAAATTAAACCAAATGTAGCTGACGCAAGAAGTGCAAGTACGAACAAGTCTGCTTTAATAATTCTATACCAAGGATGAGCTTCCGAATAAACATCTACTCTTAAAAAAAACCAAAACCAAAATCCTCCTAAGACAGTCATTATGGCACCAACATGCCAAATGATAGGCCATACAGATGGTGTATCTGCAGACGGAGATGTATAACAAAAAATCATTATCACCGAACCAATCCAAAATAAAATAGTACCATACATACCAAGAAGATGTGCAGCTCTCCTTTTGCCAGCTCCTAGTTCTGATGTGGTTGCAACGTCATAAGCAATTGTTTTAATGACAACTGCAGTTTTTTCTCCTGTTGTAAGTATTTTTTTTGCTGATTTTTTTGCCTTTTTTGCGTTTTCAAAAAAATATTTTACATTTTTTTTATGAATTATGTCTATTAAAGTTCCCAAGACAACTAGAAGAGCCATCGCAATAACAAAAGTTTGCATTGCGTTCGTTGGTATAGTTTCAGATATTGATAAAAATGGATTATTAGTAATCAAAACTTTCCTCCTATTCAAATCTTATTATAGATGGTTCTAAGAAGAACCATCTATAATTTTATAAATTAAAATTCCTTTTTGATTAAGCAGCAACCTGTCGCGGTAAATTGTGCTTTTCAG
>Ga0310344_10001601_pt1 | contig 17239 bp, 16 predicted proteins | sample HC15DNA20200_MG_FD_203801 | JGI IMG/M metagenome (GOLD analysis project Ga0310344, IMG submission 203801) | Marine microbial communities from station ALOHA, North Pacific Subtropical Gyre - HC15-DNA-20-200_MG | ecosystem: Environmental > Aquatic > Marine > Oceanic | place: Pacific Ocean: North... | reverse complement strand
GGGAGCTCACCAATCCCAATTATCGCGGCTGCGCCTCTTAAGGTCATTGCTTACCTCTCAATATTACGACAGTTGATAAAACTATTGATTGACCTTACCATTGCCAATCATAAATCGCAAGGCACATTTATGCGATTATCCGTATATTACGTGCAATAAAAAAGAGTTCACTATAAGTCCTGTTTATTTCAAGTTGTTATTTTATTTATAATATGCGAGCACAGCGACGATCTTCGGTGAGCATGCTAGACTTCATTCATCAGTTCTGGAGGGGTCAAATGAGGATTTTAGTCACAAATGACGACGGTATTAACTCATTGGGCTTGCGAGCTCTTATCAAGGGTTTAGCGGGCCTCGGAGATATAACTGTAGTCGCTCCAGACAGAGAGCAAAGTGGAGTTGGAGCTAGTTTTACCCTACACCAACCCGTACGGATAAAAAAAATCCGCTCGCGAGGAATAAAAAAATATACTGTTAATGGAACACCTGGAGATGCAGTGATCATTGCTCTAAATCACATTTCAAAGGAATCTCCTTTTGACTGCGTAATATCCGGAATAAATCAAGGGACCAACTTAGGCTCTGACGTTTTTCTTTCGGGGACCGTCGGAGCCGCAATGCATGGACATCTACATGGAATACCATCAATCGCAATATCAATGCCTTTGCGAAAACGTTTAAAGTGGGCGACCGGAGCCGTTGTAGCCAGAAAATTAGTGAGTGAGATAAATTCAAATAAAGAGGATTACAGGAACCTTTTGCTTAATGTAACGGTTCCAAACGTATCGCTAGAAGGGGTACAAGGAGTTGATATTACTAATCTAAGACCTGCTTCTTCTCAGCTGGAAATCACATCTGGGAATGATGGCAGAAGCGATTACTATTGGATATCCGTAAAAAAACCCAAAAAAGAAACTGTTCAACCAGGAACAGACCTTTCGGCCTTACAATCCAAACGAGTATCGATAACACCTCTTTCTACAGATATCACTGATTATTCTGTAGTGGACCGCCTGGAATCGCTTAGGAAAGCAACCTATCCATTGGTAAATAGAGAAACTTAGGTACATGTAAATCGTAGTTGATTAGATGACTCTCCACATAATTTGACTCAACAATATATGATCGACACTTGACTCTTGATGGATATAGATGCTACTTTTCGGTCTAGATTACTGTAACCATAATCAAGAAATAAAAAATATAATTGCGAGGTATATTGATGTCAACAGAATTTCTAGCGTCCCTAGCCGCAGGTGTTTTAGCCCTTTTGGTAGCGGCCTTCCTTACAAAGCGAGTAATGGGCCAAGACGAAGGTAACGAAACAATGGCTGGCATAGCAAAGGCTATCCAGCAAGGTTCAATGGCTTTTCTCAAGAGGGAATACACTTACCTCGCTATTTTCGTTGTCGTTGTGACGATCGTTGTAGGAGCTTTAGTAGGACCAAAAACTGCAATATCTTATGTACTAGGAGCAGTTATTTCAGGAGCAACAGGCTACCTAGGAATGACCGTCGCAACTCGTGCCAACGTGCGAACTGCTGCGGCGGCGATAAAGGGACTAAACCCTGCGCTGCAAGTCGCGTTTTCAAGTGGTGCAGTAATGGGCCTTTCCGTAGTAGGTCTTGGTCTACTAGGGGTCGGCTTACTATATATGACATATACCTCTCTATACGCTACAGCTTCTGCTCCAGAAATCATGAAGTGGGTAGCAGGATTTAGTTTTGGCGCATCTTCTATAGCGCTGTTTGCGCGCGTTGGAGGCGGAATATATACAAAAGCCGCTGATGTCGGAGCCGATTTAGTAGGAAAAGTAGAACAAGGGATACCAGAAGATGATCCAAGAAATCCTGCCACAATTGCTGATAATGTTGGAGATAACGTCGGAGACGTAGCAGGTATGGGAGCTGATCTATTTGAATCTTATGTGGGCTCGATTATAGCTGCAATGGCAATAGCTGCCGTAGCTTTCAATGTCGAATCTTTTAACTCCGCTTATATGATACTTCCACTAACCATCGCAGGTGCTGGAATACTGTGTTCGATTATTGGAATTTTCTTGGTCAGGTCTAAAGAGGACGCAAGTTTTGGTAGCTTATTATGGTCGATAAGAAGAGGTATATTCGCAGCCGCGATACTGGTAGCGATAGCAACTTATGGCATCGTAAATATACTAAGTTTTCCTGCCGGCGTGGGTATGGATCTATTCTTTGCAGTAGTTACAGGGTTAGTTGGCGGAGTAATAATAGGTTTAGTAACCGAATACTATACTTCTTACGAGTACGGTCCTACCAAATCAGTAGCTGAAAGCTCAGAAACAGGACCTGCGACCGTGATTATCTCGGGTTTCGCAATCGCAATGCAAAGTACCGTTGTACCAGTCTTGGTAGTTAGTGCGGCAATTTGGATTGCTTATTCTCTGGCAGGATTTTACGGAGTCGCCATATCTGCCGTTGGTATGTTATCAACCTTGGGCGTAACTTTAGCAACTGATGCTTATGGACCTGTGGCAGACAACGCTGGTGGAATTGCAGAGCAATCTCAATTAGATCCAGAAGTTAGAGAAAGAACTGACGCATTGGATTCTCTGGGAAACACGACAGCCGCCACCGGCAAGGGATTTGCTATCGGTTCAGCAGCTTTAACATCTCTTGCTCTTATGGCTGCTTACGCACAAGCAGTTGAACTCACAAGTATTAACTTATTGGATCACACAACTGTCGTAGGATTATTTATCGGTGCCATGCTACCTTTCCTATTCTCAGCATTCACCATGTCAGCAGTTGGAAGAGCAGCTTATGCAATGGTTACTGAGGTTAGACGCCAATTCAGAGAAATACCAGGAATTATGGACGGTACTGCAGAGCCAGAATATGCTCGATGCGTTGACATCAGCACCCAAGGGGCTTTGAAAGAAATGGTTGTGCCTGGAATTCTTGCTGTAGCGGCACCCCTCCTCGTAGGAGTCATATTAGGAAAAGAGGCGCTTGGTGGCTTGCTTATTGGTTCAATCGCAGCCGGTTTTATGCTAGCTGTTACGATGGCAAACGCCGGGGGAGCCTGGGACAATGCCAAGAAATATATTGAATCAGGCAACCTAGATGGAAAAGGGTCAGATGCCCACGAAGCTACTGTAGTCGGAGATACCGTTGGAGACCCATTTAAAGATACCTCAGGGCCATCTCTAAACATACTATTAAAATTAATGTCTATAGTTGCCTTAGTTTTCGCACCAATATTCATAGGGTAAATATTTTGAACCATGACCTCTACAGCTAAATTAGAACCCGTCATAGGATTAGAGGTCCATGTTCAACTGCTCACAAACAGCAAAATGTTTTGCAGTTGCAAAGCGGCTTATACAGGAGCAGAACCGAACACGCACGTATGCCCCGTATGTTTAGGTATGCCAGGAACTTTACCTGTCATTAATAAAAAAGCAATAGAGCTAACAATAATGACTGCGCTAGCTTTGAACTGCTCTATCGCTACCGATAGCAAGTTCGATAGAAAAAATTATCCTTATCCAGATCTTATGAAAGGATACCAAATATCACAATTTGACCTTCCAATAACAAATAAAGGTTGGTTGAGTATTGAACCGGAAAATAGCGGAACTAGGGAAATAGGCATTACTAGAGTGCACCTAGAAGAAGATACTGCGCGTCTAATACACAGAATCGATGTAACAGGGGACACTTACTCGCTTGTCGACATAAACCGCTCGGGGGTACCACTTATGGAAATAGTCGGGGACCCAGACTTGAAATCAGCAGAAGAAGCACGATTATACCTAACCAAGCTACATACAATTCTTCAGTACTTGGGAGTTTCGACAGGAAACATGGACGAAGGAAGCTTTCGATGTGACGCAAATATCAGCCTAAGAGAAAAAGGCGACCCTTTGCCAAATTGGAAAGTCGAAATAAAAAATATGAACTCCTTCCGTGCCGTTTTTCGAGCGCTAGAATTTGAAATAGAACGCCAAACAAATCTCTTTGGAAATAACGAACCAATCGTTCAAGAAACCCGAGGTTGGTCTGAAGAAACCGGCCAAACAGTGTCTCAAAGGACCAAAGAATACGCTCATGACTATCGCTATTTTCCCGAGCCTGATTTGCCTCCATTGTTTGTTGAAAGAGAATGGGTTAACTCTATAGAAAGCAATTTACCAGAGCTACCCGACGCCAGAAGGGACCGATTTATTCAAGAATACAATTTACCCACTTACGATGCTTCGATTCTAACTTCAGGAATAGAGACAGCAAACTATTTTGAAGAAGCGATAAACGGCACTAACCTGGAAAAAGAGAGGCTTTCCGATCGCGCTAAAGCAACGGCAAATTGGATCATCGGTGACTTGACCCACTTATTAAATAATGCGGGCGCTAACATCGACGAATCACCTATAAAGCCTGACAATTTGTGTGAGCTACTTGACCTGATGGATGAAGGAAAAATAAGTGTAAGAATGGCTAAAGAAATATTCGAAGAAATGTACACTACTGCTAAAATGCCATCATTAATAGTAAAAGAGAGGGACATATTACAGATTAATGATGAAGATCAACTAAAATCTATAGTTTTAAAAATAATAAATGCTAACTCAAAAGCCGTAGAAGATTACAAGAAAGGAAAATCCAACGCAGTTGGATTCCTTGTAGGACAATTAATGAAAGAAACGAAAGGACAAGCAAATCCAAAAACGGCCAATGAGCTTGTCAAATCTGCCCTGGATCAAGTTGAATAAAAAAAGATCTAGGTTTTCGATAATCGCCCGTTAATGTATTATCATCCAAAAGGAGATTGATTTGTGAATATTATCTATGTAGTTCAAATTATCGTAGCGATAGCTTTGGTTTTCGCTATTTTGCTGCAGGTAAGAAGCCAGGATATAGGTCTTTTTGGAGCATCTACTTCGGTATTTCGAGCAAGACGAGGATTTGAAAAGCTATTGTTCCAAGCAACCATAGTACTCGCAATAATATTTATTGTTTTATCTATAGCTGGAGTTCGTTTATCGCAAACCAACTTATGAAGAACGATTATTCAGATTGGTAGGACATTTCCAAGATCATCTCCGTCCACGCGCCCAGAGCTGGCATATTCATCATATTTAGAAATATCTTCTTGTTTTCTCTCTTTTGATAATGCTTGCATGGCTAATCTTCCCAAAGCTTCTGGATCACTAAATAATTCTTTATAATTTTTCTGTTTAGAACTGGCAAAGGATCCATCAGTAAAAACTTCATTAACAAAACCGATATCAGGAACTTGATCAGGCCAGAAGAAAGTAAACCCAGCGTTTGAGGCAATTTGCTGATCAACTGGTCTATCTCCAACGTGCCAAAAACTTTTGCACTGAGTGTACTCTTCCATCAACTCAGGTATTTTATGCTTTACTATCGCAAAATCCACTTGGAATCCAAAACTGTTCCACATATTGAGTTGCGTTGATTTAGTTCTATCAGAGGCGCTTCCAACTAACACTCCATTATCACGGTAAAATTGGACCACCTCTTTTGTCACTACACCAACGGGATCACCAAATTCCATGGTCCCATCAATATCGAATGTAACTAATAGCATCTTAGTAGCATTTTAAAGGGGTCTAAAACCCTCCAAGATCTCCAGGTAAGCGGCCAGCTCCTTGATTAATATTCTCAGATCTATCTTGTGATGGATCTCCACCAGCGAGAGCATAATTTGCTAGTGATTCTACAGCATTATTGATATATTCAATTTTATCCGAATCGTTCATAGCAGCGATTGCCTCGAGACTAGTAAAAAATTCCTCACCTTGCTCAATTGTAGGAAATTCGTCCACCCAAAAAAACGTGAACTCAGCCTCTTTAGCGTTTTGCTGATCCAGCGGTCGATCCCCAACGTGCCAATAAGAGGTAAATTCTGGATATTCTGTACGCAAGGTCTTCATATGGTGTTTTAAAATAGCGAAATCTAGTTCAAATCCGTATTGTTTCCACATTGACCTTTGCGAACTCACAGGCCGGTCAGATGCGCTACCTACCATTGCACCTCTATCACGAAAATAGTTGACGACCTCTTCAGTAAGAATTCCCGGAGGATCACCAAATTCCATCGTGCCATCAATATCAAAGCTTATTAGCCACATTAAAATAAATACTCCAAATTGTTATTACGCGGTAATGCGCGGGAGTCACCACTTAAGGCAACCTAATTAACTTAAGGATATTTCGCTAGAAGGTCAACCTAAGTAGACAAATTCGCATATGAGTATATTACGATTCTCTAATATATTATTTGTTTTTATCAAACTATTGTTGATTTCGTGATTGGAAATTCCATTTAGTTCCAGTTTTCGAGTCCTCAATGCTAACACCCAAATTTTCAAGGCTATCTCTAATAAAATCTGCCAATTCATAATTATTTTGAGCCCTTAAACGATTTCTTGAGTCAAGTAGTAATTCGATAAAAGGTTCAATTTCAGCGTCTAAGGTTTTATCAGAGGACAATTCAAGACCAAGAATATCAGCTAAATACCTAACTAATTCTCTAGCTTTCCTCACATCTTTCCCATTTTGGTCAGCACGGTTGAGATCTCTAGATAAATCAAATAAGACAGCAAGTGCCTGCGGAGTATTAAAGTCATCATCCATTGCTTCGGTAAATCGATCCCTATATGTGCCATCATCAAATGAGTTAGCAGGGTTTTCCGAATTAGAACCCCCGTTTACAGCTCGCTCTAGCCTGGCCGCAGCTGTTCTTGCGGCTAAAAGTGCCTCTTCACTCCAGGTCAAAGGATTACGATAATGAGAACCTAGCACAAATATCCTAAAAGCGTCTCTGCCATAAGTAGAAACCGCATCTTTAATAGTCACCAAGTTGCCTATGGATTTACTCATCTTTTCGCTTCCAAGTTGCAGTAATCCATGGTGGATCCAATACTTCGAAAAAGGTTTTTCGCCGGTAAACGCCTCGGATTGAGCGATTTCATTTTCATGATGAGGAAACAAAAGATCAGCCCCACCTCCATGGATATCTAAACTCTTACCCAAATAACTGAGCGACATTGCAGAACACTCAATATGCCAACCGGGCCTCCCAGCACCCCAAGGACTTGACCAAGAAGGCTCTTCAGGCTTTGAACTTTTCCACAAAGTAAAATCCAAAGGGTTTTCTTTAGCTTCAGATACTGCAATTCGAGACCCTGCAATCATTCCATCTAAAGATCGATTAGATAATTTACCATAGTCGGCAAAAGAATCCACTCGGAAATATACATCCCCTTGTGATTCATAAGCGAATCCTTTCTCAATTAGCCCTTCAATCATTTCAATAATTCCTGATATTTCCTCAGTAGCCAAAGGATACTCATTCGCATCTTTAACACCCAATAAAGCCATATCCTCAAAATATGCATCTATAAAATTTTTGGAAAGATCTGAGGAATTAGTCTGATTTTCATTCGCCCTCTGAATAATCTTATCGTCTACATCAGTGAAATTTTGTATGTGCCTTACTTGGTATCCTTTATGTGTTAGATATCTTTTCATTACATCAAAGATGACATAACTCATACCATGCCCTACATGAGAATCAGAATAAGGGGTTATACCACAAACATACATAAGCACTTCATTTTTATTGATTGGAACAAATTCCTCTTTTTCTCCAGTCAAGCTATTAAGAATTTTAAGCATTATCAACAAACTCCAGTGAAACAATCGAATGAGAGGCGACTATCTTCTGATCACCTACCTTTGACGGAAACGTGAGGCCTTCTAAAGTTTTAAATTTCAAATTAATTCTCCCCAATGTAATCCCCAATGCATCCGCCAAATTAGACTCTATAGTTTTTCTGTGCGGTCCCAAAGCAGGTTCATCGGCGTAGATGGTAGCATCCGCGTTGTTAATGCGCAAATCTCTCGACTGGATAACCTTATATGCATCAATTAAAAATTTAATGCTACTCTCCCCTTCGATCGATGGGTCGGATTCTGGAAACATCTCTCCAATGTCCCCCAGTGCTGCTGCACCAAGCATCGCATCGATCAGAGAATGAGTGAGGGGATCGCCATCAGAGTGGCCTTGTGGACCCAAGGGGAAATCTATGACTATCCCTCCCAAGACAAAATCACGTCCGGGAACGAGAATATGACTATCAAATCCAATCCCGACTCTATTACTCAATTACTGTACCTTTCCTTCATAATGATTCTAAGCCTCTCGACCGCAAGATTTTTTCTGCCAAGGCAATATCATCGGGAAAAGTAACCTTTAGATTTTCGACCTCTCCTTCAAATCTAAAAACCTTCAGGCCTAATAACTCGTACAAAGAAGCATCATCTGTTGCTTCTAAGCCGTCATTTTCCATATAAATTTTGCTTATTTGATCTCTATTAAAAACTTGTGGGGTCTGAATACTAAAGAGGTTTTCCCGATCAATAATTTCGGAATGACTTCCATCTTGACTAAAGCGCCTAATAGTATCGACCAAGGGAATGGCGGGAACACCAGGAGTTTGTAGTTTTGCAGATTCCAGTGCTTTCAAAACCAAATCAGTTGTTAAACATGGCCTAGAGGCATCATGAATCATCACCAGATCTGAATTTGGCGCGGATTGGACCCCTAATGCTGCAGATTCACTTCGCGAATTACCGCCTCCAATTACAGTTACAAAATCAGTCAATTCATATTTTGCCAGTTGAATCTGCACCTCCTCTATCGCTCCAGGCGGCACTACCAAAACCGTGTGCGCTATTTGACCAGAAAGAACAAAAGATTGCACAGAATAAAAAAACATAGGTCTACCTAATAAATCCAAAAGAGCTTTAGGTCGGCCTCCCATCCTTTGGCCGGAACCTGCTCCTAGAACTATGGCGACAACTTCCATATTATTTTAATTCCATCTAAATATTGCTGATACTCAATTATATATTAGCCGACTGTAGTGCTCATATTACTTCAGAAATATAATTATTGCTTGAGAAGCAAATATAACAAAAAATGATTACCCTTTTATCTTGCCAAAAAGATTCATAATTTAGTTCTACGCTGCTATACTTCCCAGGTAATGTTACTGCCGCGCCGGGGTGGCGAAATGGCAGACGCGACGGACTTAAAATCCGTTCTTCGGTAACGAGGGTGTGGGTTCGAGTCCCTCCCCCGGCACGCGATAAATATGGTATAAATCTTAATTATCGAATTTATTTTAAGAGAGGCGCAATTATTAATAATAATCTTCGGATTCTGGCTACCTCAGATGTGCATATAGGTGCATTTACAGATAAAAGGTCCCCGCATCCCAATAAATGTATGTACGCTTTTAAAATAGTCGTAGATAAAGCAATTGAAGAAAAAGTAGACCTTGTTTTGATTGCTGGCGACTTTTTTGATCATAATCGTATTCGTAAGGATGTATCGGACTATGTTCTCGACCAATTAGCTCGATTACCGATGCCCACGGTAATACTGCCGGGTAACCACGATCCATTAGATGAGAATTCCGTATATTGGAGAATGGATCTAAAAGGAAAAGCTCCAAAAGTGCATTTGATAACTACAAAGGGTGGTGAAACTGTTTCCTATCCAGAATTAGATGTTGCAGTCTGGGGAAAGCCTCACGTTTCATACGATGATATAGATCTATACCCTTTGAAAGACCCCCCCAAAAAAGGTAAAGAAACGTGGCAATTAGGTATTGGGCATGGACACTTCATCAGAGATCAAGGTGATATGGGTAGATCGTACCCAATAGAAAAAGAAGAGATAGCGCAGTGCGACAGAGACTATGTTGCTCTAGGACACTGGGACGCGCATATGAATATCAGTCAATCCGAAGTCGTAGCATATTATGTAGGCTCACCAACATGGGTTGGAACAAGTTCGATTGTGGAATTCACAATGGAAAACGGCGGGAAAAATGTCAAAGTAGAACCATTCCCAGTAAAGGTCGATCCTCCTATGGAAACCCCTCAAATCAATAACAGGGGCGCCGCTTTCTGACTGTTGCAATACCTAGATATGACGCCTCATGTATTGCAACAATTTGATAAATCAATTGACACCGCAAAAGCTTCATAAACTACTTTATTAACATAACATTCTCAAAGAGGTATAATTACCGTTAAGACATGTTTACATAACATAGCTATTGAGAACAACAAGGAGGTGCCGTACGGTACGTAAACAAAAAAACCAGGTTCAAGCCACCGAACCGAAATCAAATATGAATTCTTTAGATACTTTAGATACCTGTAGAGTGGCAATATTTATTGATGGAAGTAATTTGTATCACGCGTTAGAGCAATCTTGCGGTAGAAGCGATCTTAATTTCGCATCTTTTATTAAATGGTTAACTCAAGATCGAACTCTTTATCGAACTTATTATTACAATATTCTCCAAGAAGAAAAAAGACGACCCGCAGATCATCGTGAACAACAAAAGTTCCTTGAAGCTTTGAACCAAGTCCCTTATTTAGAAACGAGATTTGGAAGCGTTCGCTATCGAGAAGGACAAATGGTAGAAAAAGGTGTAGACATAATGCTAGCAACAGATATGTTGCATTACGCCTGGCAAGACTACTACGACATGGCTGTATTGGTTAGCGGTGATGGAGATTATGCTTATGCACTGCAAACTGCGAAAAATATTGGCAAATATGTTCAGGTTGTAGCATTTGAGTCAAACCAGTCGCAAGATTTATGGAAAATTGCCGACACAACTACTCTGCTTACAGGTGAAATGCTAAGTAAAGAAAAATTATGGCTGAACAACGACGATAAACCAAAAAGGAAACGTCGAAGACCAACATCAACTTCACGTTCTGCTGTAAAACAAAAAAAAGAACCAGCTAAAGTATCTAAAAAATAGATTGTCATAGAACAATTGTTTATTCATATAAGATTTAGGCTAATGCCTATTATATAGGTGGGGTGAACTTAGAATGAATGGAACATCAGGGGCACTTTCAGGTTTAAGAATCCTCGAATTATCTGGTCCTGCCGGACAACCTTGTGGACGAGTACTAGGAGATCTTGGGGCGGACGTGATACTGGTGGAACCTTCTAATGGAACTCCATCCAGATACTACGAACCATATGCTTCTCAAGCTCAAGATCCAGAAAGAAGCATCTATTTTCTTCACTTCAACACCAATAAACGTAGTATAGCAATAGATATTGAAACCAAAGCCGGAAGAGAAAATTTACTTGCTGTTTTAGAGACTGTAGATGTAGTGATCGAGAGTTTCGACCCAGGTTACCTTGAATCAATCAACCTGGGGTTTGAAAAAATGAAACAAATTAACCCAGAAATAATATTGGCATCTTTGTCTCCTTTTGGTCAATCAGGGCCATACAAAGAATTCAAGGGTTCAGATATCACGGTAACTTCTTTATCGGGCTTAGTACTAGGAGAAGGAAACCTGGAAGGCCCACCAATCAATATGCCCAGATACCAAGGTTATCAAATGGCGGCTCTTCACGCAGCTTTTGGGATATTGATAGCTTTAAGACGAAAAAATAATACTGGAGAAGCACAACAGATTGACATAGCCAGATATGAAGTACTAGCAAATTTTTATTTGAATTTTGTTCGCTACTCTAGTCAAAAAGTAAATACGAAAAGAAGAGGGCCTGAAGGAGGTAATGGTCCAACTCAATACTACCAAACTAAAGATGGATGGGTTCAGTTAGCATTAACGACCGAACGCCAATGGATTGAATTTGCAAAGTGGATCGATGATGAACAATTACTTGACCCTAAATATAACATCCTCCAAGTTCGTGATGCCGATGGTTTGATGATTGTAGAAAAAACGAAGGAATTCATCCGTAAATTATCGACAAAAGAGTTCTTAGATGAGGGTGAAAAACGCAAGGTTACAGTATCACCAGCACATTCTCCATCCGATTTTTATGAACACCCACATACTCAAATTAATGAATACCTTACAAAGGTAGTTCACCCTATTATTGGAGAATATGATGCTCCTGGGGCTCCGGCTGATTATTCTGCGACACCTTGGAAAATCACGTCGCCAGCTCCAACTTTAAACCAACATGGCAAAGAAATTATGAATGAACTCAAGTCTTATAAACAGCGTAAATCCCTAACAGAAGATACTAAAAAAGAGACAGGATTACCCTTAGAAGGCATACGCGTATTAGCATTTGAAAGGGTTTGGGCAGCGCCTTTTGGTACAAGATACCTTGCCGATTTCGGTGCCGAAGTGATCAAAGTAGAATCGACCCGGTTTTCCGATGGTCGCGTATTTGATAAATCAATAAACCCCTCTGCTTGGCTTAATACCAACTCGACTTACGGCGAAATCAATCGAAATAAAAAATCGATTACCCTAGATTTGCATACTGAAGAAGGCCAGAAGATATTTAAAGACCTAGTCAAAGTTTCAGATGTAGTTGTAGAAAACAACGCACCGGGAGCAATGAAAAAATTCAACCTCGCCTATGAAGATCTAAAAGAGATCAAGGAAGATATAATAATGGTTAGCTGCCCTGGTTTTGGTTCAAAGGGCCCTATGAGCAGTTACGTTGCAGTAGGACAATCAATAACAGCATTTACTGGATTAGGTTATTTATGGGCTCAACCCCAAGCAGAGTGGTCATCAAGAGGAAAGAATGCCTACCCTGATTTTATAACAGCAAGTAATCTCCCACTAAGTGTTCTGGCGGCTCTACACTATCGGGATAGGACTGGGATAGGGCAACATATAGAAATCGCTCAGTTTAAATCTGCGGCAAGCACCATTGGCATTGCAACTCTCGAAGACCAATTATCTGATGGCGAGGCAAGCGCTTGGGGGAACAATAATCCAAACGCTATACCGCAAGGAATTTACTCTTGCAAAGGTGACGATCGTTGGGTTTCCATATCCTGCCCTGATGACACATCGTGGTCTTCTCTTGCATCTCTGATTAACATGGATACATGGTTGACCGACTCAAATTTCACGTCCAAAGATAAGCGCAGAGAGCAAATAGAACTAATAGATAGAAAAATTTCGGAATGGACAAAAGATTTCACAGCGGATGAGATTATGTATAGGTGTCAATCTAATGGAGTGCCAGCTGGAATCGTATCAAATGGAGAAGACCTATATAATAGCTCCCAATTACGAGCCCGCGATTATATAGTCGAAATTGATCACCCAATGCCCGGGCTCATAGAGCACCCAGGGCTTACGGTAAAGATTAGCGGATTAGGAAAAGGAACATTTAATCCTGCTCCAACTCCAGGTCAACACACAGAGGAAATTTTGAGAAATATTCTAAACCTAAATAAAGAAGATATACAAAGATTGCATGAAACGGGTGCACTGAGTTAATCCAATACTCTAGATATTTAAATAATATGAGCAACACTAAGTCCCCTTCCTTCACAATTATCGAAGCATATAAATTAATGGGGTATTTTGCAGAACAAGCGTTGGAAAAGCAATCCGATAATGCATCAGCTTATTTCCAAGAACAGTTGCGAACATATATGAGAGGAATACTAACAAATATAGATCCTTCTTTAACAAAAATCGCCGAATCCTGGGTTATAAGCCAAACTATGGAGAGTGAACTTGGAAGTTTACAGCAGATGGTTAATGTGGCAGAAAATACTAAAATTAAACAACTGGTAAACCAGGTGCTATTACAATGCATCGATATAGTTAAACTAAACAATATAAATGCAAGAATCGTCTTAATAATCGGAGATGGCAACAATCAAACTTTAACTCAAGCAATGCAAAATGCTATAGGGGTTAGCTTTGGTAGCAAAATCAGTCTTATATTCTTTTGGCCGGAACATCAATGGAAAAATTCCCTCTCTTTTGCTGTCGCTCACGAATATTCGCATTTATGCCAAAACAGTTATGTGGAAAAGCAGTTCATCGACGGGAAAATGATCAATGGTAAAACCGGAAAGCCTGACACTCTGCTAGACGCAGTATTAAACGAAGGCATATCGGACGCGTTTGCGATGTCACTCCAACCATCTTTCACACCAAATTGGATTCATCCTTTAACTATTCAAGAAGAAAATCTCGCTTGGGAGACAATGTCTGAATTACTCGATTCAGAAGATCCCATCATAATACGATCTTTTCTTGCAGGATCAACGCCGAACCTACCCGATTGGGCAGGCCAGTACCTAGGTTATAAAATAGTCAAACAATATATCATCAACAACCCAAAAGACGATTTCGAAAATCTATATACCTTGGGTTCTGATTTCATTTACAATAACAGCGGTTATAAACCCGGGTTGTAGCACAATATTTCAAAATCTATTTATCTAAAATAAGGGCGGTTAGCTCAGTTGGTTAGAGCGCTGCGGTGACATCGCAGAGGTCGCTGGTTCGAATCCAGCACCGCCCACCACCTCGTTTTTAATATAAATTCAACGGTTTTAGTTAACTTACTCTACGTTCTTATCTTGTTCAATCACCATCGTGATAATATTCGTGTATGAAAAAAGAACTTTCTGAATGGTTAAAAATTATATTACAGCTAAGCATTTTTGTTGGAATACCTTGGGTTCTATATAGTCTCACTGGAAGTATTTTTGCTACAGTAACCGTTTCATTGACGCTAGTCTACGTTTTCTGGCAACGCCCTTACAGCAGATGAGTCTCCAGCTACAAAAAGAGAGAAAGGAGTTACTGGAATACATTAACCTGCCGGAGTGGTTATTTTTTTGTAGCCCAGTATCAAAAAGCTTGTCCTTATGCTAAACCAACTTAAATTTATCCTCTATGCTTCATTATTAGGTTCATTAGTATCAATTTTATTCATGCTAGCTCACAATTTCCTTAGTCAGGATAATGTATTTGAATTTCGGGAATTTCTTTTGACGTTACTTATACCATCATCGACAGCTATTATTTTTGCCAAAATATTTAGGTTAAAATTAATACCATTTTTAGCAATTGGTAATTTAACCTTTATAATTCCAATACTAGGCGCTTCCTTCGGAGCTTCAGGCTCTGAACCACTTATATCTTATGTTTTATTGGGGTTAGCAGGTGGAGCTTTTTGGAGTTTTCCATTTACAATTATATTTATGATTTACAATTATATAAAAAAATAATGGTAGATATTGATAAGGATTAATAAATGGACACTTCAAGATTCATTCAAATGGCTGTAAATGAGATAAATCGGAGTTTCGTTATTGAAACAGAAGATCTGACGCCGGAGCAAATGTTATTTCGGCCAACCCCTGAAGCCAATCACATTACTTTTCTTCTTTGGCATTTCGCAAGAGTGCAAGACAATGTATGGCATAGCGTTTCCACGCCTGCGGGAACGGAACCACTCTGGATACGAGACGAATGGTATACAAAATTTGGTCTTACAGAAAAGGATTCTGGGACAGGGTTCACGCCCGACGAAGTGGAAACACTCGCCCCGGATTATGAATTATTAACATCTTATGTAGAGCAAGTTTCAGCAGCTGTCTGGGAAGGGATTGGGAAGTTAAAAGAAGAGGATTACGATCGCCCCTTAGACCCCGATAATCCTCGCCAAACAGTTGGAAGACGAATTCAAAGTATTATCGTAGGACACGGCTACTTTCATCTAGGCGAAGTTAGATTCTTAAAAGGGCTTCAAGGAAAACCATTTGCACGCTAAGAACAAACAAATATTATGTTTCTTATACTATTAAAAATAGCATGTGTATCACTAGCGTTGTTTTTGTTTTCTTCTTGCAACTCTTCAAATACAGACGAGTCTACACCCAAGTCAGTTGACTCCTATTCGAAATCGACAACCACCACGACTGAGGCTCCAAACCTTAATCCTATAACTACTATCAGTACCACAACCCCCGCATCAATGACTCCAGTAACCTCCACAGCAGCTCCTAGTGATACAAAAGATCCCAAGGCAGCGACAGAGAGTGTTAATCCTTTCCTAATGTCGCCTGACCTATGTAATGATAATAATGGTCCCAATTGCAGTAAGCTGCCTCTAGGCGATGGTTATTTGACTACTACCAGTCCTGCTCAAGACTATCTATATTCATGTTCCGGGCCAAACCCAAATGCGCCAGGTGCAAATGAAAGCAAAATTAACTGGATCGATTTTAATGAAAAAACATGGAATTTTTTCGAAAAACTTTGGTTACCATCGGGAGTTTTCAGCCCAGGTATAGGATTATACCTAGAAAGTATATTAAGCGGACAGCGCCAGGTTCAGATAAATAACCTGCCAGTCGATGGGAAAATAGGTGATTGGCCCATGACACAGTACCCGCAATTAACCGCAATAGATAGAAACCCAGGCGTACCCGCTGCTATAGATCAATCTTTTTCTTATACTAATAACCCGACTGTAGCATCATCACCAAACTGTGTGTCTCTTGGTGCTATCGGAGTCACAAAAAATGGGGTTGTCCTTTATAACGCTTCCGACGCGCGAGGAGAAGATGCACTTGCGAGAGAAATTGTCGATATTTTCGGAGGGCACCCAGCGAAAACTAATTATCATTACCATTTCATTCCTTTTCGATTGGATAACGAGACCTTGGAGAACGGTCATTCAGGCATCGTGGGGTATATTAACGATGGGTTCCCCATATATGGGTATAATGGAGTGGAAGGCAAAGAAATGTCCAATGAAGATTTAGATGAATGTCATGGTCACAACCATGGAACACTCGGTTACCATTACCATGCGACAATTGAATATCCTTATACCATTGGATGTTACAAGGGAACACCTACTACCACTGTGAGAAAAAGACCTATGCCTTCTAGATCTCAGAGATAGTAACTTATTCAAAATAAATAAGAGATTAATATAACATTATGAGCAATTTATCTTCTGACTTTTTAGAAGGCACTAAACATCTCGGCCTGGCCTTAGATGATCTACAAAAAGCATCATTTATAAAATACAGAGATGAAATTCTCGAATGGAACGATAAAATTAATCTAACAGGTCTTAAGACTCCAATTGACATAGAAAAAGTCCTATTTTTAGATAGCCTTGCAATTATAAATACAGTTGATATTCCAAAAGAAACAAAGATACTGGATTTAGGAAGTGGTGCCGGAATCCCAGGCATACCTATACAAATACTGAATCCAAAAGCAAATGTAACATTAGTAGAATCGCAATCAAAAAAAACCAGGTTTCTAAAGCACATTTTGGATATTTTGGATTTGTCTAATTCTACATCCGTCGAGAATGAAAGAGCAGAGATATTAACCCATCAAGAAGAACATAGAGAAAAATA
>Ga0310344_10001600_pt1 | contig 17244 bp, 15 predicted proteins | sample HC15DNA20200_MG_FD_203801 | JGI IMG/M metagenome (GOLD analysis project Ga0310344, IMG submission 203801) | Marine microbial communities from station ALOHA, North Pacific Subtropical Gyre - HC15-DNA-20-200_MG | ecosystem: Environmental > Aquatic > Marine > Oceanic | place: Pacific Ocean: North... | reverse complement strand
TTTAATTTCCATTTTTATTTTTTGTGAAACTTTTCTATTATTATTATCTAATTTTTTATCTCTTATTAATCTTAATTTTTTTATAATAACCGCCATATCTGTAGTTTTATTTAAATTTTTATCATCTTTTATATTTAAATTAATTTCTTGATATTGTTTTTTTTTAATCTTCTCATTTGGTCTAACTTTAACTTCTTTTAAATTAGTAATTTTTTTTTTTTCACTAACTTTGTTTGTAAGTAGTAAAACATCATCCTTTTTTTTCTTTAATATTTTTTTCTTAGCTTCACCATTTCTTTTAAACAAATTATTTAATTTTGATTTTTTCTTATCATGTTTCTTTAATATATTTGAATTATGAGCAAAAATTTTATTATCACTTTTACCTTTTTTACGAATTTCAATTTCTTTCTCAATCATTTTAAGCGATTGTTCAATTGTGGGTGATATATCTTTAGTATCCATTAATTTATATTAGCAATTATAAAAAAAATATTAAATGAATAATAATAATAAAAAAAAAAAAAACTATTAAATGGAGGGCGATGGGGGAATCGAACCCCCGACACATAGATTAAGAATCTATTGTTCTACCCCTGAACTAATCGCCCAAATTTATCAAATATTATGTAATTTATAATCACGAAAACTATATCCGCTAAGTACAATTCCAAAGCCTATAAAATTAGAAATAATTGCTGATCCACCATAAGAACATAAAGGAAGTGGAACTCCAACCACTGGAACTATCCCTGTTACCATTCCTATATTAGTAAAAATAACTATAAAAAAAGAAGTAATAAAACTAATTCCAAAAATTTTTGAAAAATAATTCTTCGAATTTAAACTTATTTTAATTGTCCAATAAATTAAAATAAAATATAAAAAAAATAATAAAATAATTCCTATAAAACCAAACTCTTCACCTAAAACCGAAAAAATAAAATCTGTTTCCATCTCTGGGATGAAGTTTAAACGACTTTGAGTGCCTTCTAAAAAACCTTTGCCAAAAAAACCTCCAGAACCAAGGGCAATTTTAGATTGAGTAATGTGATAATTGGCTCCTAAAGTATTACTTTGTTGGTCAAGAAAGTTTAAAATACGTGATTTTTGATAATCTTCTAAAAATGTCCATAAAGCTGGCAATGAAATTAAACCTCCTATTCCTGAGTAAACAAATGTTTTAATTTGAACACCTGCTAGAAATAAAACAACAATACCAGAAAAGAATATTATTAACGCTGTTCCTAAGTCAGGTTGTTTAAAAATTAAAAAAACAGGTATGAATAAAATTAATAAAGGAAAAAAAATTTTCTGTTTTATATCATAACTTTGGAATTTAATAGAATGAAAATATTTTGCTAATGCAAGTATTACAACAACTTTTGTAAGTTCGGCTGGTTGGAATGAAAAAAAATAAAAATCTATCCATCTTTTGGCTCCACTTACTTCTTTCCCTAAAAAAAAAGTCAAAAGAATAAAAAAAATAGTCAATAAATAAAAAGGATAGGCAAATCTATACCAAAATTTTATATTGGTTAAAGATATTAAAATTAAAACAGTTAAACCTAAGAAAATCCTGATTATTTGATTTAATGCCCATGGTTCCCATGATCCGCCTGCAATTGAATAAAGTAGTCCAACACCAATAAAACAAATAGGTAGCAATATAAGAATAAAAAACCAATTAATTCTATGTAAAAAATCTATTAAATTCATTCTTTCCTATGATAATATTTTCTTCAAAATCTTTTTTGCAATTGGCGCTGCTACTTTTGAGCCACTGCCGCCATGTTCTACAACTATAGATACTGCTATTTTTGGATTTTTATAAGGAGCAAAGCCAACAAAAAGTGCATGGTCTCTTTTTTCGATTGGAAGGTCTTTATTTGGAATAATTCCTAATTTTCTCTCTTTTTCTGTAATAGTTCTAACTTGAACAGTGCCCGTTTTTCCTGCAAAAATTGGTTTGGTAGTTCTAGATTCATAAGCTGTACCAAATGGTTTATTTACTGCTGAAAACATACCATTTTTAATTAATGAAAAAAATTTTTTTTGATATAGAGTTTGAGTGGTAAAAACTTGATTATCTATAGTACTTGTTTCATCTGTACTTTTATAAATAGAAGGAAATATTCTTTTTCCATTATTAGCAATCATTGCCGTCATTACTGCAAGTTGAATTGGCGTGGTTCTTAAAAAACCTTGACCAACTCCAGTAATCATTGTTTCACCAATTTTCCAACCTTGTTTATACGTTTTTTTTTTCCATGATTTATTTGGTACTAAGCCTTCCTTTTCACCTTTTAAATTTAATCCGCTTTTTGAACCAAGACCAAAATTTCTTGCTGTTTCAACTATATTCTCTATACCTATTTTTTTTGCTAGTTCATAAAAAAAACCGTCACATGATTGTGCTAGTGCTAATTCTGGTCCAACATTTCTTCTATGACTTTGTGTGGCCCAGCAACCAGTTTTTTTCTTGTGACACCAACAGTAAAATTTTCTATCTCCATACTCTATATTGCTTGAACAATTAATTACACCATTAGGTTTAATTATTTTGTTAATTAAAGCAGAATACAAAACTATTAATTTAAATGTTGATCCAGGGGAATATTCTCCAGAAATTGTTTTGTTAACCAAAGGTGCCATTGGATTATTTATTAATTTATCCCATTCTTCTTGAGAAATACTTTTAGTAAATAAATTGGGATCAAAATTAGGTGAGGATTCCAAAATTATTATTTCCCCATTATTAACATCTATAGCTACAATTGAACCACTTTTGTCTTTTAATAAATTATTCGCATATTTTTGCAAATTTATATCTATTGTTAATTTAACATTATTGCCACTAACACTTTCTTCTTTATTAATTTCTCTTATTTCTCTACCACGCGCATTAACTTCTACGTATCTTGTCCCTGGAAACCCTCTTAGTTCCTTTTCGTAACTTTGCTCAATCCCTGAACGACCTATGTTTACATCCATCATTTCTAAAATAGGATTATTCTTAATATCTGATTTTTTTGGTATAGCAATATGGCCAATGACATGCGCTGCTATATTATTAAATGGATACTCTCTTTTAATACCTTGTTCTATAAATACATTAGGTAAATTCATTAAATTTACATTTAATATTGACAGCTCATTCCATTTTAAATTCTTTTTTATAATTATTGGCAAATCTGATTTTTTTTTAGCTGAAAAACTATTAAATATATTATTTATTTCTGTTTCATTTAAATAAATAATTTGGTTAATTTCTTTTAGAGTTTTATTAATTTCAGATATATTTTCAGAATCTTCTATGAGAACATTATAACTATTCTTATTTAATGCTATTATATTATTGTTTCTATCAAGAATTTTGCCTCTAAGTGGAGGAATTAATCTTAAACTTATTCTATTCTTCTCAGCGAGAACTTTGTATTGATCTGACTTAAACAATTGTAAATACACCAAACGAAAAAAAATTGAGGAAAATAATGCGCCCTTTCCTAAACTAAGTAAGAAAGTTCTCCTTGATAATAGTTTGTCAATATTAGGGTATTTATACATTTTTTTTTATAATTTTTTATTTAAATTAAGTTTCTTAAAACAAAGATGTAAAAAAAAATAATTAATAGGAAAAAAAAATATGTTTAATAAAATCTCGTAGAAAAAATTAATATTAATTAGTAAAAATTTTAAATTAATTAAAGAATTTAAAGCCCAAAGAATTATAACTCCTAAAGTAAATAAAATTATAAAACTTATAAATAATTCGAAAAAAGAAGGTTCTAAAAAAAATTTATTATATTTTTCAAATAAAAATATAAGTAATAAGAAAACCAAGGCAGTCGTTCCTACAGGTGAAATATAAATAATATCTTGAAGAACTCCGGCAATTAAAATTATATAAAGTGGGATAAATTTAGGCAGGTATAGTAACCAAAAAAAAATTGCTTGAAATACAAATAATTGTCCAAAATCAAAAAAGTTATTAGAAATAAATAAATTTAAAAAAGTCAAAAAAAATATTGTTAATGTTGGAAATGAAATCTTAAGAAAATATTTTATATCACTAAACATTTTTAAAAATCTTTAAATTGGTTTATAAAAATATTAATATATTGAACTTCATGCAAATCATTAAGAGGTTCTATATAAATAGAATTATTTTCTTTTTTTATACGACCAATTGGAATTCCAGGATTAAAATATCCTCCATCACCTGATGTATAGGCCAAATCTTCATCTTCAAAAGTTATATTTTCTTTTAAGTACAATAAATCAATTCTATTAGTATTATTTCCACTAATAATTGCTTTTTTATTATTTTTTCCTACTCTTACTGGGATTTTTGAATTTATATCTGTAATTAAAAGAACTCGTGAATATTTTTCATACACATCAACAACGCTGCCTATCAAGCCTTTAGATGTTAATGCTGCATCTCCCTTTTGAATATCCATATTCTTACCTGCATTAATAATTATAGTTTTGTTATAATGTGTTTGTGTATCAGCAGTAACTTTAACAAAAACATAATTTTCTAATACCGGTGGCAACAAAGATAATTCTTTTCTTAAAATATCATTTTCTATTCCTAGTTTGTCAGACTTTAATTTAAATAAATTACCTTTCTCTATTTTTTCTTTTAAAAATTTATTTTCTATCAACAATTCTTCTTTTGAAAGAAAAGATAATTTTAATTTGTCTAGATTGGGTAAGTTAGATAAAAAAAAATCTTTTGTAACAAAAATTGAATTGACAATTTGAGAGCGGATAATCGTTGAGTTAATAATATTTTTTATATCAAAGGTTATTAAAGTTATTGAAAAAATAATAAAAAAAATAAAAGAATGTCTAGAAAATAAAGTTTTTTTATCTTTTATTTTTAAACTTAAAAAAGAATTCATTCCGCCAATTTGCATATTAACTGAATGATATAAAAAAAAATTAAGGAAATAAACGCTTAATACGCTGAAGTTAACAAGTTTTTAACTTTATCCAAATTGTCAAGACACTCTCCACAGCCCAAAACAACTGTATTTAATGGATCTTCTGCAATTGAAACAGGTAATCCTGTAGCTTTTTTGATAGTAGTATCAAGATTTTTCAATAAAGCTCCTCCTCCAGTAATAACAATACCGGTATCAACTATATCTGCAGCCAATTCAGGATCTGTATTTTCAAGAGCCACTTTAATAGCCTCAACAATCGTAGATACAGGTTTTGATAAACCTTCGCAAAGTTGTAATGTGTCAATTTTTATTTGTTTAGGGATCCCATCATGTAAACTTCTTCCTTTTATATGAAAATGTTGTCCGTTCATACCTCTTGTTGGAATAGCTGATCCATATTCTTTTTTTATATATTCTGCAGTTGCTTCCCCTAGGAGTAGATTATATTTCTCTTTAATAAACTCTACTATTGCTTTATCAATTTTATCTCCGCCTACTCTTACAGAATTTGTATAAACAATTCCCCCTAATGACAAAATAGCAACTTCTGTTGTTCCACCTCCTATATCAACAATCATTGATCCACGTGCATCTTCAATAGGTAATCCGGCTCCAATAGCTGCAGCAATTGGTTCTTCAATTAAAAATGCTCTCCTTGCACCGGCTGCTTCGGCAGATTCATGTATTGCTCTTTTCTCAACGGGCGTAGCTCCTGATGGGACACAAATTACTATTTTAGGACTTACAAAACTTTTACGATTATGAACTTTTCTTACAAAATATTTTATCATTTCTTCAGCTATTTCGAAATCTGCTATCACGCCGTCTCTAAGTGGTCGAATTGCTTTTATAGTTCCTGGGGTTTTGCCTACCATATTCTTAGCTTCTTTACCAACAGCAAGGACTTCTTTTTTTCCATCTCCTGCATCGCTGATAGCTACTACAGATGGTTCGTTTAAAACTATTCCTCTACCTTTTACATAAACTAATGTATTGGCTGTACCTAAATCAATTGCCATATCAGAGGACCAGTTAATATTTATTTTTGGTATTTTTAGAGATATCATTTCTTTTAATTATCCATTTAACGCTTTAGTTGAGAATTTACTCTCACTCTTTATATATATTTTATTCAACGAATGCAAGTAAGCTTTAGCTGATGCAACTAACGTATCAATGTCGGAACCTTTTCCAACAAAAGATTTATCATCTTGTTCCAATTTAACTGTTACTTCTGCTTGAGCATCTGTACCTTTTGTAATTGCATGTACTTGATATAAACTTAATTTTGCTTTATTTGGAACAAGCTTATTTATACAGTTAAAAACAGCATCAACTGGTCCTTGGCCTGTAGATGAAATTTTTTTTATAAAACCATCAATCTCAAGTTCTAATTCTGCTTTTTGACTTATTGATCCACAATGAACATCTAAAGAAATAAACTTAATATGATTATTAACTCTTATAATCTCATCCTCAACCAGAGCTATTATATCTTCTTCGTACAAATCTTTTTTTCTATCTGCTAATTCTTTAAAGCTATTAAAAACTTTATCAGTATTTTTCTTATTAATTTTATAACCTAGCTCTTGAAGTTTTACACTAAAAGCATGTTTGCCGGAATGTTTTCCTAAAACTAATTTAGTTTCTTTTAAACCTACAGATTCTGGTGTCATAATTTCATAAGTATTTGAATGTTTTAACATTCCATCTTGATGTATTCCAGATTCATGGGCAAAAGCATTTGCACCGACAATAGCTTTATTTGGTTGAACATCAAAACCAGTGATTTTAGAAACTAATCTTGAAGTTTTAGTAATCATTTTAGTTTGAATTCCTGTTTTAAACGGCAATAAGTCATTTCTTGTCTTTATAGCCATAACAATTTCTTCCATTGATGCATTCCCTGCCCTTTCTCCTAAGCCATTAATTGTACATTCTACTTGTCCTGCACCAGAGATAATTGCTGAAATAGAATTTGAAACAGCAAGCCCTAAATCATTGTGGCAATGAACTGATATAACAGCTTTATCTATATTTGAAACATTTTTTTTAACATCATTAATTAAATTAGCAAATTCAAACGGTATAGAATAACCAACTGTATCTGGAATATTAATTGTTTTAGCTCCTGTGTTTATAGCAAGTTCTATACATTTATATAAAAAATCTCTTTTTGATCTTGATGCATCTTCGCATGACCATTCAATATCATTTGTATATTTTTTTGCTAATTTAACACTTGATTTTATATGATCCAAAACTTGTTGTTCATTTAATTTTAATTTATGTTTCATATGAAGTTTGCTAGTGGCAATAAAAGTATGAATTCGAGATTTTTTTGCTTTAGAAATCGCAGCTCCAGCAACTTCTATATCTTTTTTTTTAGCTCTAGCAAGCGCACATATAGTTGAATTTTTTACTTCTTTAGAAACCAATTCTATAGATTCAAAATCGCCTTTAGAAGCAACAGGAAAACCAGCTTCTATGATATCAACTCCCATAACATCAAGAGCTTTGGCTATTTTTATTTTGTCATCAATAAACATTGATGCTCCTGGAGATTGTTCTCCGTCCCTAAGAGTGGTATCAAAAATTTTTATATAATTATCTTTTTTCTTCATTAAATTTGAATCAATTTATATTTTTATTATATAGTATCAAAGAAGAAAAAAGGTATGAAAAAAGAATTATCTTACAATTTTATTTTTTTCAATCCATGGCATCATTTTTCTCAATTTATTACCAACAGATTCTATTTTATGATTTTGGCCTAATCTCCTGTATTTATTAAACTTTTTTCTACCTTTCTTGTTTTCTTTCATCCATTCTTTTGCAAATTTCCCACTTTGAATTTCTTTTAGAATTTTTTTCATTTCTCTTTGCACCCTAGGATTAATTATTCTAGGACCTCTGGAAAAATCCCCATATTCTGCGGTATTTGATATTGAATATCTCATATTGGCTATTCCTCCTTCATATATTAAATCCACTATTAATTTTATTTCATGTAAACATTCAAAATATGCCATTTCGGGTTTATATCCTGCTTTTACTAAAGTTTCAAAACCAGATTTTATTAAAGAAGTCAATCCTCCACATAAAACAACTTGTTCGCCAAAAAGATCTGTTTCACATTCTTCTTTAAAAGTTGTTTCAATTATACCTGTTCTACCACCTCCAACTGCAGATGCATATGATAAACCAATATTTTTTGTGTCATTACTAACAGATTTTTCTATTGCTAATAAACATGGTACTCCTCTTTTATTTTTATACTCAGACCTTACTAAATGTCCTGGCCCTTTAGGAGCAACCATAAATATATTTAAATCTTTTCTTGGTCTTATAAATTTAAAATGGATACTAAAACCATGAGCAAAACCTAAATAAGCATTTTTTGATATTTTTTTCTTAATAATATTTTTATATAATTCAGGTTGCAATTCATCAGGTATTAAAATCATTATAACTTCTCCATGTTTAATAGCTTCCTCTGGAGAAAGAACCTTAAAACCGGCTTTTTTAGCTTTGTTTATTGAAGAAGAATTTTTTTTTAAACCTACAACAATATTTTTTACACCAGAATCCTTTAAATTCATAGCATGTGCGTGACCTTGACTGCCAAATCCTATTATTGAGACTTTTTTATTTTTAATAAGATTTTTATCGCAGTTTTTATCGTAATAAACTTTCATATATTTAATTTTTTAAAATAGCTATTAATCCTGTCCTAGAAACATCAATAGTCCCTATCTTATTAAGTTCAAAAATAAAAGAATTAATAATATCTGGAGAATTAGTAATTTCAAATGCATATTTTTTTGAATTATTAAATATTAATTTAGCTTTATATTTTTTTACTATTTTTTTTAATAAATTTATTTTTCCCTTTTTTGTAATAATTTTTACTAATGCAAGTTCCCTCTCGTTTGTTGAATCTGCAGAAGTTAAATCAATTACTTTTTGAACTTGTATTAATCTTTCAAGTGAATGAATTATCTGATCAATTATCATCTTTGTTCCAGAAGTAACAATGACAATTCTTGAATGTTTTTTTGTTAAATTAACAGGAGCAACGGTTAAACTGTCAATATTATATCCTCTGCCTGAAAATAATCCTATTACTCTTGCTAATGCGCCAGGTTCATCGTTAACTAATACAGAAATTGTATGTTTTTCTTTTTTTTGATTTGACAATTTTTATTAAACTAAAACCATTCCTTCTTCGTTAACCGTTTCATCTGTTTGATCATCAGGACCTAATAAAATTTCATTATGTGCTGCACCAGATGGTATCATTGGAAAACAGTTTTCATTTTGATCTACAACCATATCAAGCAAAACAGGTTTTTTTATTTTAATCATTTCTTTTATATTCTTATCAACTTCAGAGCTTTTTTCTGCTCTCAAACCAACAATACCAAAAGATTCAGCTAATTTTACAAAATCAGGCAAAGAATCTGTATAGCTCTCAGAATATCTTCCTCCATGAATTAACTCTTGCCATTGTCTTACCATTCCCATCCATTTATTATTAACAATAAAAATTTTTACTGGTAATTTATACTGGCATATAGTTGATAATTCTTGCATTGTCATCAGGAATGATGCTTCTCCGTCAATATCAATAACTAATTTATTAGGATTAGCAATTTGTGCGCCCATAGCAGCAGGAAGTCCGTACCCCATAGTTCCTAATCCTCCAGATGTCATCCATCTATTTGGCTTATTAAATTTATAATATTGCGCAGCCCACATTTGATGTTGTCCAACACCAGTGGTAATAAAACAATCTTTATTTTTGGTTAGTTCATAAAGTCTTTCAATAGCATATTGCGGTTTTATTGGGTAATTAATTTTTTTATATCCAAGACAGTTCTTTTTTTTCCAAGAATCTATTTTGTCCCACCATTCTTTTATGTTTTTGAATTTTAAAATAGATTTTGCTTTTTCCAATTCTTTATAAATAGAATATATTATTGTTTTAACATCTCCAATTAAACCAACATCTACTTTTACATTTTTATTTATTGATGAAGGATCTATATCAATATGAATCTTTTTTGCAAAAGGCGAAAACTTTGATAAATTTCCAGTTACTCTATCATCGAACCTTGCTCCTACAGCTATTATTAAATCACTATCATGCATAGCTAAATTAGCCTCATATGTTCCATGCATTCCTAGCATACCTATAAACTGTTTATCTGTCGCTGGATAACAACCCAAACCCATTAATGTGTTTGTGCAAGGAAACTTGGTTTTCCTTATTAATTTCGTTAAAACTTTTGAAGCTTCTATGCCACTATTAATTACACCACCACCGCAATAAAAAATTGGTTTTTTTGATTTTAAAATAAGAGACACTGCGTTTTTAATCGAATTTAAATTTATATTTTCTTTTAGTTGAAAATTTATTTTTTTAGTTCTTTTTTTTCCTCTATATATATATATTTCATTTTGAATATCTTTCGGTAAATCTATTAACACAGGGCCTGGTCTTCCTGATTTTGCTACAAAAAAAGCTTCTTGGATTATTTTTTCCAAATCTTTTATATTTTTCACTAAATAATTGTGTTTTGTAACTGGACGTGTAATCCCAGTTGTATCAGCTTCTTGGAACGCATCATTTCCTATTAATTTTGTAGGTACTTGGCCAGTTAAACAAACTAAAGGTATGCTATCCATATATGCATCTGCAAGTCCAGTAACACAATTAGTTGCGCCAGGTCCTGACGTAACACAAACAACACCAATTTTACCACTTGATCTTGCATAACCTTCAGCAGCATGGACAGCTCCTTGTTCATGTCTGACTAATATATGCTTTAATTTTTTTTGTTTAAAAAGTTCATCATATATAGGTAAAGTTGCTCCACCAGGATAGCCAAAGATTTTTTCAACTCCGTGGTCAACTAAAGATTTTAAAATTATTTTAGCTCCGTTCATAATTATATTTTTATAAAACTATTAATTAAACTTAATTATGATTTATTAATTGGTCAACAACTTGTCTTGAATTTTTCTTAAAAAAATTTTTTGATTTTTTTTTCCATATGCTTCTTTAAATATTATGTTAGCTGGAAATTGATTTCTAAACCAAGTATATTGCCTTTTTGCATAATTTCTCGTTGCCTGTAAAGCTAGTTCGGAAGTGTTATTCATATTTTGTTTTTTTAATAAAAAATCTTTTAATTCCTTAAAACCTATAGTTTTAATTAAATTTTTTTTATTCAATTCTTTTTCTTTTTTCATTAATAATTTTACTTCTTGAATTGCTCCTAATTTAATCATGTTATCCCATCTTTTTTTACAGCTAAGATAAACAAATTTTCTTGGAGGAAAAATTAATATTTTATAAAAATCGCATGAATCTAATTTTTTAATCTTATTTTCTTTATTAATTTGATAAATAGATTTATTTGAAACTTTATATATTTCCCAAGATCTAAGTAATCTGATTTTGTCATTTGGATTAATGTGGTAAACACAAGTCTTATTTCTTGCTTTTAATGTATCATAAAATTTTTTTGGTCCAATTTTTTCTATTATTTTTTTTCCTTCATCTCTTAATTTTACTGGTATTTTTGGAAATACTTTTAAACCATATATAAGTGTATTTAAATACATCCCTGTACCTCCTACAATAATTGGTAACAAATTCTTTTTTTGAGCTTCTTTTATTTCTTTTTTTACTAATTGAAACCATTGATCTACAGAAAAATTTTTATAAAAATCCAAAAAATTAAATAATTTATGAGATACTTTTTTGTAATCTTTGTTATTTGGTTGAGATGATAATATCGGCAATTCTTTGTATATTTGTTGGCTATCAGCATTTATTATTATTCCATTATATTTTTTTGCCAATTGTACTGCTAAAGAAGACTTTCCTGAAGCGGTTGGTCCTGCAATAACTATTATTTTTAATTTATTTTCTTTTTTTTTTAGCAAAACAAAATGAAAATAATCTTAACTTAATCGTCTATTTTTAACGGAACATATCCTGGGGTAGAATTCAAACGTTTAACATATAAAAGGAGAATTTTTTTTTTATTTTTTTTTAACTGATTAATTTTATTAATAATTTCAATAGGTGATGAAACTTTTTGATGTATTTGTCGAGCATCATTATCAACAATAGCTAAAATAACATCTCCTGTTCTTAAACCTTTCTCGGCAGCTATACTATTTTTCTCAACATTTAAAATTAAAACTCCTTTAATATCTTTTGAAAGATTAAATCTATTTTTAAGATTTGGTGTAATTTCAGTTAATTGAATTCCAAGATTTTCAATTCTATTTGGCATATTGTTCTTTTCAGCTTTAGCTTTCTTACCTTTTTTTTCAAATGACTCTAGTTCCCCTAATTTAACTCTTAAATTAATTTTTTTATTACCCCTCCAAATTTCTAATTGTACAGTTTTTCCAGCTTTAGTTGCAGCAACAACTCTTGGAAGATCTCGATCTTTTTTTATATCTTTTCCATCAAATTTTAAAATAATATCTCCAGGTTTAATTCCTGCTTTAAAACTTGGACTATTATTCTCAACGCTTGCTACTAAGGCACCTCTTGGTTTATCTAATCCATATGCATCAGCAATTTCATCATTTACTTCTTGAATTCTAACACCAAGCCATCCTCGACTAGTTTTTCCAAATTTTTTAAGTTGCTCTATTACATCTATAGCCATAGTTGAAGGAATAGCAAAGCCAATACCTACACTACCTCCTGAAGGTGAAAAAATAGCACTGTTAATACCAATTACCTCACCATTCATATTAAACATTGGTCCTCCAGAATTACCTTTATTAATAGAAGCATCAGTTTGGATAAAACTATCGTATTGGCCCATTCTTATATCTCTTGATTTAGCTGAAATAATACCTGCAGTAACTGTGCCTCCTAGTCCAAAAGGATTTCCAATAGCTAAAACCCAGTCTCCTACTTTAGATTTAGAAGAATCCCCCCATTTAAGAGCTTTTAGTCTTTTTTTAGGCTTTACTTTTAGTACAGCAATATCTACTTTTGGGTCCTTACCAACTAATTCAGCGCTCAATTTTGTTTCATCTTGAAACACAACTTCAATTTGATCCGCATCTCCTATTACATGATTATTAGTAACAATATATCCGCTTTCATCTATCACGAAACCAGAACCAAGAGATGTGGCTTTTCTTTTTCTTGGGGCATTCTTTTCAAAATCAAAAAATTCTCTAAACATGTCATTAAAAGGAGACCCTTCAGGAAATTGGAATTGTGGTCGATTATTATATCTATCTTCAATTATTTGAGTGGTAGAAATATTAACTACTGATGGCAATAATTCATCTGCTAGTTCCGAAAAAGTTTCCGGTAAACCTTGTGAATTAGATGATGGAGTTATTAATACAAAAAGTGTTAAGATACTTAAAAAACAAAAGATTTTCTTAAAAAATATACTCATTTCTTCTATAATTACTTCCCACTTTTACTATCAAAATATTTAAAAAAATCACTGTCTGGTGACAGAATTAATGTTGGCTCATCTTTCCCATCTTTAAAAGCTTTTTTATATGCTTCCATAGATCTGTAAAATGAAAAAAACTCTTTATCTTTACTAAATGTTTCAGCATAAATCTTAACAGACTCACCATCGCCTTCTCCTCTAACTGTTTGGGCTTCTTTATTCGCTTCAGCTATAATCACAGTCTTTTCTTTTTCTGCTTTAGCTTTAATTCTTTGGCTTTCTTCAGAACCTTCTGCTCTAAATTGCCTAGCTTCCTTTTCTCTTTCGGCTCTCATCCTTGCAAAAATTGCTTCACTATTAGCTTTAGGTAAATCTGCTCTTTTTATTCTAACATCAATCATTTTTACTCCAAAATTCACAGCTTCATTATCTATACCTTCTTGAATTTTTTCCATTAGTTCTGCTCTGTCCTGAGATAATACAACTTCTAAAGGATCGCTACCTAACACTCTTCTTAAACTACCCGATAAAATACCACCTACTCTTGCCTTAAAACCATTCTCATTTCCAACTGATTGATAAAACTTTAAAGGATCTACAATCTTATATCTAATGAAAGCATCTACAAGAAGTCTTTTTTGATCCGATAAAATTACTTCTTCAACTTCAGCATCAAAGTCCAAAACCCTTGTATCATAAAATATTGCATTTTGTATTAATGGAATTTTAATTTTTAGACCTGGTTTTTTTATAATTCTAATTGGGTCACCAAATTGTAAAACCAACGCTTGTTCCGTTTGTTTAACAATAAATAGAGCACTAAAAAATACAAAAATTAAAAAAAGAGCGGCAGGTATAAATATTTTTTTACTGAACATTTTTAATATCCTCCTCATTTGTAACGTTAGTTTCTTTATTCTCTTCCTTTTCTTCATTTCTTTTTCTCTTTTTAATTTCTGGTAAAGGTAAATAAGGAAGAACGCCAGATCCTTGTTTTGTATCTATTATTACTTTATTTGCGTTTTGCAAAATTTCTTCAAGAGTTTCTAAATAAATTCTATTTTTAGTCACGTCCTCATTATTTTTATAAGATTTTAAAATTGAATTAAATCTATTTGCATCACCTTGAGATCTTGCTACAACTTCTTTTTTGTAAGCTTCTGATTCTTGAACAATTTTAGCCGCTTCACCTCTGGCTTTTGGAATAATATCATTTCTGTAAGCTATTGCTTCATTAATTGCTTTTTCTTTGTCCGCTCTTGCTCTTTGAACATCTCTAAATGAATCAATTACTTGATCTGGAGGATCAACTTTTTGAAGTTGAAGTTGTGTAATTTGAACTCCAGAACCATAATTATCTAGTACTAATTGAATATCTTGAATAGATTGTAATTCTATATCTTTTCTACCTTCTGCAAGAACAGATGCTATTCGACTATTTCCTATAACTTCTCTCATAACACTCTCAGAAACAGATTTTATTGAATTTTCAGGACTCCTTAAATTAAATAAATATTTACCTGCATCTTTAATAACCCAAAAAACCGAAAAATTAATATCGACAATATTTTCATCTCCCGTCAACATTAAACTTTCTTCTGGTAACAATCTTTTAGAATCTCTAAATGTTCTAAAACCTATTTCAGTTTTGTTAACTTTTGTAACTTTTGGTGTTTTTGCAACTTCTATCGGATAAGGAAAATGGTAATGAAGCCCAGGTTGGGTTGTTCTAACCCACTTACCAAATCTTAAAACAACTCCTTGTTCATTTGCATTAACTTTATAAAGTCCTGAAAAAATCCAAATAACTAAAAGTATTAATATTGCGCTTATAAAACTTTTTTTATTATTAGACCCACCACCAAAAAAAGTGTTTCTAATTTTATATAAAAAATCACTTAATAATTTATCTATGTTAGAAGTATATTTTTTTTTTGAATTATTAGATGATTTTTCTTCTGGATTTCCCCAGGGTCCATTTCCATTATTATTTTCTTTCCAAGGCATATTTTTTTACACTAATCTAACGTTTTATATATATTATAGATGAAACAAAAGTCTATATTAAAAACCATATTTTTTAAAAAAAAAAAATGGATGGAATTTATCATTTAGATGGTGTTAAAAACATAATTCTAGTAGCTTCAGCTAAAGGCGGTGTAGGAAAATCAACTACTGCTATAAATATAGCTACTGCTCTTAATCAATTAAAGCATAATATTGGAATTTTGGATGCCGATATTTATGGCCCTTCAATACCAAAAATGCTAGGAATTAATGAAAAACCTAAAATTTCAGAAGACAAAAGATTCATACCCATTGAAAAATTTAATATGAAATGTATGTCCATCGGCTTTCTCGTAGACCAAAAAACACCTGTAATTTGGAGAGGACCAATGATAATTAAAGCTTTAAAGCAAATGTTAAATGGTGTTGTCTGGAATAATGTAGATACTCTTATAGTTGATTTACCGCCAGGTACAGGAGATGTTCAATTGACATTATGTCAAAAATTAAAAATATCTGGAGTAATTGTTGTTTCCACTCCTCAAGAATTGGCTCTAATTGATGCAGTTAAAGGAATTAATATGTTTAAAAAATTAAATGTTCCTATTCTAGGAATGGTTGAAAATATGAGTTATCTTCAAACAAAATCAGGAGAAATAATTGATGTTTTTGGGAAAGGGTCAGTAGAAAATTCTGCAAAAGAAAATTCTATAAATTTTTTGGGAGAAATACCTATTGATGGAGCAATTAGCAAAAATGGTGATAAAGGAATTCCTTATTTAATTGATAACAGTGACACGGATGCAGGAAAAAAGATAATCGAAATAGCAAAAGTTATAAATAAAAATATAACTAATGATAAAATTAAATAATTTATTTGAAATTAAATTTTGTCGTTAGTTCGGCCCATTCTCTTTTACTTAAACCACTTTTTTCATAAGTAATTTTCTGACCTTTTAGTTTTTTTTTTATAACTTCTATAGCGGTTTTAGATAAATTATAACTTTCTAATTGGAATTCTTTAAAAGCACTATATGTATGTGGAACCCATTTTTTAACTATTTTGTCTAAAATAATTTCAGCATAAGCTTGGATTTCATACTGGGCGTGAGTATCTTCTCTTAAATACAAAAAGTGTAGAAGATTGTGTAAATCAATTTTCCAATACCATTGAGTGTATGTATTAAGAGTTAAATTAATTCTTGCTAACTCTCTACTCAAACCTTCTTTATCATCGTTTATAATTTCACCACTTTGGTTTTCATTTAGCATATCTTCGTAATGTTTGTAATTTCTATCAGCATCGTCTTTTAAAATTTTTATAAATTTTTCCGTATCTTTCTTAGATAAACTACCCCCTCTTCCTTGTTTATTAGTTGTAGATTGACTAGACATGTGTTCAGGCCTTGGTATATAAAACTCTTTATCTAAAATAGAATATCTGGCTGAATATTCATTAACATTTGCAGTTCTATGTCTTATCCACTGCCTTGCAATAAAAATGGGGAGTTTAATATGAAATTTAATTTCACACATTTCAAAAGGTGTTGTATGCCAATTTTTCATTAGATATCTTATTAATCCTTTATCATTTGATACTTTTTTTGTACCTTCTCCATAAGAAACACGAGCAGATTGAACTATTGCTGAATCGTCTCCCATGTAATCAATTACTCTTATAAAACCTGAATCTAAAACTTTAAAAGGTTTATAAAGAATGTTTTCTAAAGAAGATGAAGTGACTCTTAGTGTTTTTTTTACTTTAGACCTAAGATTTTTTATTTCATTTGATTGTTTGTTTTTCATAGATTTGACAACTTAATAATTAT
>Ga0310344_10001599_pt1 | contig 17248 bp, 21 predicted proteins | sample HC15DNA20200_MG_FD_203801 | JGI IMG/M metagenome (GOLD analysis project Ga0310344, IMG submission 203801) | Marine microbial communities from station ALOHA, North Pacific Subtropical Gyre - HC15-DNA-20-200_MG | ecosystem: Environmental > Aquatic > Marine > Oceanic | place: Pacific Ocean: North... | reverse complement strand
GGTGGCCACTGCGACCTCAGGTCGGACCCCCACCCGGTGCATCCCCGTGTCGACCTTCAGGTGGACAGCTAGGGGGCCTATCTCCTCATAACCGACCGATTCGCCAGCTTCCCTGTTGCGAACTGCCTCGGCGCAGGCCTCAATGCCAGCCGGGGTGTAGAGCGTGGGACGCACGCCACCTAGGGCCACCACCTCGGCCATCTCATCGGGGCGGGGCTCGGATAACACGAGAATCGGCGCAGACACACCTGCAACCCGCAGTTCCGTGGCCTCCTCCACTAGAGCCACGGCCAGCCAGGTGGCACCAGCCCCGATCGCTGCCGTGGCCACCGCCGGCGCACCATGCCCGTAGCCGTCAGCCTTGACCACAGCACAGACAGCGGCATCTCCCACCAGTGCGTCGAAAGCGGCCACGTTGTGGGCCACGGCATCCAGGTCGACTGACACCCATGTTGGACGCATCAGCAAACGCCCCTCGTCTGGTCAGCCTGATCTATGCCATTGAAAGAAAGATCGGCCAGCACGCTCACCAGCCTCTCCGACAGGTCGCCCGCCACCACCCCGGTCGGCGGAAGTTCCTTGAGGCCCGGTGCGGTGGCCAAACGACCGTGCACGTGAGCGGCAGCCGCCGCGGCCTCCAACGGACCAACTCCCCGGGCAAGAAAGGCCCCGATGATCCCAGCCAATACGTCACCAGTTCCCGCGGTCGCCAGGCGGGCGTCACCCGCTGCGGTCAGCAGTACCCGGCCGTCAGGAGCGGCAACTACCGTGGTCGGACCCTTCAGTAGAATCACGGTTCCGGTGTCGGCGGCCAGAGACCGTGCGGCGGCCATCCGGTCGGGGCCCGGTGAACGCCCGGTCAGGCGAAAGTACTCGCCATCGTGGGGTGTCAGCACAAGCGGTCGAGCGCTTCCGTCCACCCGGCAGCCAGCCAGGGCGGTCAAGCCGTCGCCGTCCACGATCGTGGGTGGACCCGGTGAGGCCACCAATCTCCGTACACCATCGGCCACTTCGTCGGCGGTCCCGAACCCGGGTCCCACGACCATCGAGGCAAACCGCTCTTGTTCCTCTTCCTCTAGCAGTAACTCCAGCCCGATCGGCAGGTGCACCACCTCATCGGCGACGACCGGCTCGTCGGACCCAAGCAGTCCGCCGGGCACCGACAGCCGGACATAACCCGCCCCGGCCCGCAGGGCCGCGGTGGCTGCCAGACCGGCCGCCCCCGCCATCCCAGGCGACCCGGCCACCACCCAGCAGGCACTCTGCCACTTGTGGGCGTCAGCAGGCCGACTGGGTAACAGGACGGAGATATCGGTGTCTTCTAGTAGGTGGGCGGCGGCCCCCGACGTGTCGAGGCCCAAATCCACCACCTCGACCCGTCCGGCTAGCTCCGGGCCCCCACCAAACAACAGGCCGGGCTTGATCGCGGCAAAGGTCACGGTCCGTTTGGCGGCCAGCGGTCGACCCATCACCTCGCCAGTCAAGCCATCAAGACCCGAAGGGAGGTCCACGGCCAGCACCGGAGCGTCCACGGATGGTGCCTCAAAGGGGCGACCCAGACCGGTTCCGTACGCAGCGTCCACCACCAGGTCCACGGAGTGGCCTCCTCCAGTCGGTAGTCGTTCCGGTGCCGACGACGCATCCACTACCGAGATGCAGACCCCACGACGCCCCAGGCGTTCGGCGGCCACCCTGCCATCGGCCCCGTTGGAGCCCTTCCCGACCAGAACGGCCACCCGGCGGCCGTAGCCACCACCCAACTCGTCCAGCACGGCACGAGCCACCGCGGCCCCCGCCCGATCGACTAGGACATCCAACGGTTCAGGTGAAGCAGCATCCACAGCAGCCATCTCATCGGGAGTGCACACCGGGATCACGCCGGATGACTCCTTAGAGGGCGACGACGGTCGCCTGGGCGACATGGTCGGTGTGGCTCAGGGTGACCAGCCAGCGGGTCACGCCGGCCGCCCGGGCCACCTCGATGGCCTCGTCGTGCAGCACGAGAGATGGTGGACCCAGCCCGTCTCGAACCACCTCGATGTCGTGCATGGCCATGCCACCAAGACCCAGGCCAAGAGCCTTTAGTGCCGCCTCCTTGGCTGCGAATCGCACGGCGTACCGGCCCACCGGATCCACGTGGGAATCGGCGTAGGCGCGCTCGTCGGGCCGGAACAGGCGATCCCGCAGCGACGGCGTGCGCTCCAACGACCGACGGAACCTTTCTACGTCGACCAGGTCGATACCGATACCGATCACGACTGGTCGACCACCGGCTCAGGTCCGAAGCCGGTCGGCGATGTCCGGAACCGGATCAGTCAGCAGATTGACCACCGGCACTTCGGCCAGCAGATCGTCACGCAAGTCGGGCTCGGTCTCGCACACCGCGTCGCGCACCGCGGCATAGCGGTTGCCATAGCCCTGCAGGACGCCTCTCAGGACGTCTGGAGCGAGTCGCTCGCACAGGGCCACGTGCAACAGGGTGATGCCCACCGTCTCACGATCCTTCACCTCGGGCACCAGCACAATGATCCGGTCGTCCCGGGCACCTCGGGTGACCAGCACATCACGGTCTACGGCCACCCGGTGTTTGGTACCCCGCAGGGCCGGGTCCCCGTCGGTCCGGGACCGAATCCCGGTGGAAACGCCACCCCGGTCCACGATCGCCGCCGTGGGAGACGCTCCGTCCAGGCCGTCTATCCGGTAGCGGGTATAGCCGGCCACGTCAGCCACTGCCGGGTCTAATGCCACCAGAGCTCGCAACGTCCGATAACTGAGGGAATCACGGGGCGCTCCGGCCTTGATCACCTCACGAGCCAGTCGGGCGTCCAGTAGGGTCTCATCAGTCCGCGAGATCCCAACCGTGACCGTCTTGGCCTGGTGCTTAATGGCGTCGATTGGCCGGGTTAACTCCTCGATGGCCACGGTCAGGGCGGCGGCCAGGTCATCCAGAACAAGGGCAGGCGTGCCTACCCGGCCAAACTCCAGCTGGTACGACTCTAGGGGAACGACACCAAGGGCGAAGCGGAACAACGTTGACAGGCGCACCGCGGTAGAGGCCTCCAGGTGGCCGTTGAGGCGACCGGTACGCAACTCGTCGGTGAAGACGGTCGCCGATTTGGCCAGTTCACCGACCAAATCGGCGGCGAATGCATCGGACACTGATAGGCCACCTACGGCTCCGCCAGCCAACTCGCTCGCTGCTTCACCAGCCAGGCGCCGCTCGGCCTCGGCCTCGATGGCGGCATGCGCTGACCGCAACGGCCCGGCCTGTGCGTCGATGGCCCGGGCCGCTTCGTAGCCAAACAGGTGTCCGACCATGGTGGACAGTAAGAAGGCCAGGCGGGGATGCACTGGCGGCACAACCACCACGTCGTGCGCCCCGGCGAACCGGGACGAACCGGCATCTGCAACCACCACGGGTACCGCCTTGTGCGCCCGGTAGATGGCCACTTCCTTGGCCACGTCGTCGGCTGTGGAGCCGACCAGGCCGGTGGCACACACCAAGATCAGGGGCTCGGACGAAAGGTCGATGTGCTTCTTGTCCTCGGTGGCGTCAGCGGCGATCGACTTGTAGCAGAGCTCCGAAAGCTTGATCCGGATCTCACGCGCGGCTACCAGATTGGGCCCGCTGCCCACCACCGCCCAGTAGCGCCGGCCCGGAGCATGACGGACAGCGATAGAGGCCACGTGGTCCCGGAGGGCCAGCACCTCGACCATGGCCTCAGGCAGGTCCCGGAGGCCGGCCAGCAACTCGGACCGGTCGGGGGAACCAGGAGCTCCGGCAGCATCAGCCACGGCGACAGCCAGCAGGTTCCCAGCCACCGCCTGGGCGTAAAAAGCCTTGGTGGAGGCCACGCTCATCTCCACATCCCGGCCATCAGACGTGTACAGCACCCCATCGGCCCGGTCAACCAGGTCGCTGTTACGACGGTTCACGATGGCCACCACCAGAGCACCCCGAGCCCGGACGAGGTCCACGGTGCGGTTGGTATCAGTCGTCGTCCCCGACTGGCTGATTGCCACTACCAGGGTGTCGGACATGTCGGAAGCCAGACCGAAGCCCGACAGTTCGGTGGCCGGGCAGTCCTCCACGTCGATAGATCGACTGGGTGCCATCCCAGCCAGTTCGGCCTCGAGCGCCCGGGACACCGAACCGCCGGCCACCGCGGCAGTGCCCTGACCGATGACCAGGATTCGGCGAATCGTGCCATCAGCCAGCGCAGCCCGCACGTCGACACCTAGCGCGTCGTCGCCGAGGCGTACCTGCCAACCAGTGGACCCGGCGTCATCGCCGGGGCCAGTCTGGACCAGTCGACCCCGCAGGGTGGCCCGGACCGATTCCGGCGATTCGCCGATCTCTTTCAGCAAGAAGTGGGGGTGGTCCCCTCGGTCGATATCTCGGGTGGTGATCTCGGCTCGGACCACGTCCTCGTGGGTGACCGGCAACGGGCGCCCGTCGTAGGACCGGCGGGACAGCCCCTCAAAGGTCCCAGCTAGGGCACCGTCCAGTTCCACGATCTGGCCCCGACTGGCCCCCGGATCGGCCGGATCGGCCGGTGTCTCGCCGTCCATGCGCACAAAGTCGGCGGTCAGCTCCACCACCCCATAGGGCTCGGAGGCCACCACGTACGCGTCCTCGGCGAGACCTACGTACAAACCCTGACCGCTGCCCCGGAGGGCCAGCAGCAACCGCTCCGGGCTGTCACCGATCGCCGCAGCGATGGCCACCGACCCCTCAAACACGCTGACTGTCCGGCGGAACGCCTCAGTACGGTCGTGTCCCGCCGCCAGATGGGCGGCGCATAGGGCGGGTACCACCTTGGCATCAGTGGTGATCTCAGGAGCCGTGCTGAGCCCCTCAGACACCACCAGATCCGCATGGTTGTCGACGTCGCCGTTAAGCACCGCTGTGACCAATGGGACGGTAGCCCCATCGGCCCGCACCGAATCGACCGGGTGGGCGTTGGGCTCGGAGATAATGCCCACGCTGGCCCAACGGGTGTGACCTAGAACCGAACCCTCGACGGCGGGGGCGGCCAGCGCCCGAGCCAGCAGACCATCATTGGCCAGCACCCGACGCATAGCCGCCGTGTTGTCGCCCAGTTCACCGATCTCGGCCGCTGCCTTGACCACGAAGGCCAGGCCACCGCCGTCCAGCACCCGGACGCTGCCCGTGCGGTGCAAGCCATCGGCAACACGGGCGGTCACGGCGGGATCGTCGATAGGAAGGTCGTGGTTCCAGACCGTCACCTGGATACCAGCCGAGTCTCGGCCCCGTACCTCGAGGCGGTCCACGGCCGACAAAGCCTGTTGAAGCGACAGGAGTACGCCCATCCCGGCGTCGCTCGGCGGAATGCGCGACGAACGCAACGATGCCACCCCGGCATGGGTACCGAGTCGGTCCCGGATAACGGCCCACGAGGCATCTCGCAGGTCCACCAGGGCGGCATTGGCCGTCTCGATGCCATCGACTGCATCGGGTTCATCCTCAAGCAGTGCCTCAAGGGCAGCAATACACCCCGGCAGGTCCGACAAGATGGCGGTGATCCGATCGGCTAGGCCGGCGTCCCGCTCGAGGGCCAGGAGGCCGGGGACTCCACTCAGCAGACGGTCGGCTTCGGCCGTCAGGGCCGCCGCCTCGGCTACCCACCTGGCAGACCGCCCAGCGGGAGACCCCCCGTCGGGGCCGGTCATCAGACCAACGGCTTCGACCAGCAGGGTCAGGATCGAATCCGCTGTGGGAACGTCACGAGTGGATGGTCGCCGGAGGATCGCGATGATGCCGCACATGTGGTGATCGCACTCCTCTCGCTCTTCGTCCGTCACCGGGAACCCGTTGTAAGGGATAGCCCGCTGGCACGACGGGCACTCTAGGAATCGTAGGGGCTCAGATCCGGTCGGCCCTACGGACGGCGTCCACGAGGCGATCAGCAACTGCCGCAGCCTCCGCGGCGTCGAACGCCTCGACCATGACCCGGACCACCGGTTCGGTGCCCGACGGGCGCACCAGTACCCGGCCGGCCGACCCCAACTCGGCACCCGCCTCAGCCATTTCATCGGCTACGGCAGCCACCACGGCTACCCCATCGGCCGCCACCGGGACGGCATGTAGCACCTGGGGTGCCCGGACCACCAGGTCGGCTACTCGTCCCCCAAGGGTCCGACCTGCCCGACCGGCGGCGATGAGCGCGTGAATACCGGTCAGTAGGCCGTCACCGGTCGTGGCCAGAGACCGAAAGATCACGTGGCCCGACTGCTCCCCACCCAGCACCCAGCCGTTTTTCTCCAAGGCCTCGAGCACGTGCCGATCCCCCACCGAAGTCTCGTACACGGCAATGCCGTGGTCGTCCAATGCCCGTCTCAGCCCTAGGTTGGACATGACGGTGACGGCTACCGTGCCACCGGTTAATAATCCTCGGTTGTGCAGGTCGACACCACATACGGCCAGTAGGTCGTCACCGTCTAGCACTACACCGTCGTCGCCCACGGCCACCACCCGGTCGCCGTCGCCATCAAAGGCAAGCCCGGCGTCGGCCCCGGCATCGACCACCGCGGCCCGTAGATCATCCGGATGGGTCGAGCCACAACCCTCGTTTATATTGCGGCCATTGGGCGATGCGTGTATCACCCCCACCTCGGCTCCAAGGCGGCGCAGCACGTCAACGGCAAACGACGAGGTAGCACCGTTGGCGCAATCCACGACCAGGGACCATCCGTCCAACGGATGATCACCTCCCTGCTCCCCGGTGGACCCTTCGATCACCCCTGCGATCAGCGCATCGACCCATCGGCGGCCCCCCGAAGTCGGGTCCGCGGGATCGGCCCAGTCGGGCACCAGGGTCGACCCTTCGATGCGTGGGTAGGCGTCCCACGTCTCCTGGACGGCTGACTGCACCTGGTCATCCAATTTGTGGCCACCGGCCGCAAACAACTTGATCCCGTTGTCGAACCACGGATTGTGCGAGGCCGATACCACGGCACCAGCCACCCCGTCGATATGGCACTCGTGGGCTACAGCGGGGGTGGGCACCACCCCTAGGGAAGTCACTTCCAGACCACCGGCTACCAGACCCTCAGCCAAGGCACGCGCCAGCGAGGGTCCCGACTCACGGGTGTCACGTCCAATTACGACCCGGTCAGCACCCAGATGGGACGCCGCAGCACGACCTAGCGCGCGCACCGACAACTCGTCCAACATGGTGCCGGCACGGGCACGGACGCCGTCGGTACCAAATCGCAGTGGCTGTACCGCTGGTGGCGGAACCCCACTTCCAGTCATGTCAGCCAGCGTAGGAGGCGACTAGGGAGCTATCCCCGACCCCCCACACCAACAATCAACGCTTGGAGTACTGCGACGCCTTGCGGGCCTTGTGAAGTCCGTACTTCTTGGACTCCTTCTTGCGGTCGTCACGGGTCAGCAGACCCGCCTGCTTGAGGGCTGGACGACGCTCCGGCTCGAGGGCCTCAAGCGCACGGGCGATACCGAGGCGCATGGCCCCAGCCTGGCCGCTGATACCGCCGCCGTGCAGGGTGGCGTCAATGTCGTAGGCACCCTCTGTCGCGGTGACCCGCAGCGGTTCCATAAACACCAAACGATGGCTCTCGGACGGAAAATAGTCCTCGGCGGCACGACCGTTGACGGTGACCGTGCCATTACCGGGGTGCAGGCGCACGCGAGCAACCGACTCCTTGCGACGACCGGTGGACTGGATGAGGGGGCTGGACATCAGGTACTCCTATCGAGGCCGACCACTCAGGCCTTACGAGCCTTGGCGTGGTCGATGGCCAGCGGCTGGGGCTGCTGCGCCTCATGTGGGTGATCGGCGCCGCGGTAGACCTTCAACTTTCTGAGCTGCTGGCGACCCAGGCGGTTCTTGGGAAGCATCCCTCGTATGGTCCGGCGGACGGCATCCTCGGGCCTTTCAGCCAAGAAGGTCCCGTAGGACCGGGTCCGGAGACCACCCGGGTAGCCCGAGTGGTCGTAGACGTTCTTGTCTGTGGCCTTGGCGCCAGTCAGCACGACCTTGTCGGCGTTAATGATCACCACGTGGTCACCGGTATCGATGTGGGGGGTAAAGGTCGGCTTGTGCTTACCACGCAGGAGGGCAGCGACCTCCGACGCCATACGTCCGAGGATGAGACCCTCGGCGTCGACAACATGCCAGGCACGCTGCATCTCGCTCGCCTTCGGGGTGTAGGTGGACACGGTTGACCGCCTGTGGTTGATCAGAAACTGAATGGGACTGCTACTGGAGGCCTGCAGAAAGAATGCTTCGGAGCGCTGCACGACCGGGGGTCAAGGCTACGGGCGACCCAACATCCCGGCAACCCGTCGGAACCTGGTGCAACGCGCTCCACAGCAGGCCTCAGGCGCATCTAATGAACAACAGGCCGCTTAGGAATAGCTCACCGACCAGAGCACGAGGCCCTGAGCGGGCGCGGAGTCGGCAGCGGCCTGTCGCTTCCGGGCGGCCAGCACGGCCGGCATGGCATCAACGGCCATCTCACCCCGACCCACGGCCACCAGCGTGCCAACCATGGAACGGACCATTCGCTGGCAGAATGCCGAGGCCGACACCTCGAACTCCAGCAGGTCAGCGCCCGACGGGCCATCGGGCACCCGCCGCCACGACGTGGCAGTCACCCGCCGGACCATGGTGGGCGAAGAACCGTCAGGTCGGGAATCCTGCTGAAGGCAGAACGACGTGAAGTCGTGCAGACCCACCAGATCAGCCGACGCAACCTCCATGGCCGCCAGGTCCAGCGAATGGGGCACGTGCCAGACTCGGGTGGCCAGCATCGGGTCGGGCTCGAGGCGATCCAAGATCCGGTACCGGTAGGTCCGGCCAGTCGCCGAAAATCGGGCGTCGAACTCTTCCTCGACTCGCTCCAAGGCCGACAGCACTACCGACGGGCTGATACGGCGGTTGACGATCCCCCTCAGAACCTCGAGTTCCTCATCAGACCGCTCCGACAGATCGAAGCCCACCACTTGGCCGACGGCGTGGACGCCCCGATCGGTCCGACCGGCACATGTGAGGGAGACCTCCGTGCGGAGGACGTGTTCAAGCACCCCGACTAGAAGGCCGGCGACAGTGGGCACGCCAGCGTTGGCGGCGAACCCATGAAATGGCGCCCCGTCATAAGCGACGGTGGCACGGACTTTCATAACCGGGCCTTCATTAACAAGAGCCCCATGCGATTAGAGGTCGCGGCAGTCCCATAGCGGGGGGCACAGCCCCGCCGAGATCAGACCAGTTCGATACGAGCCATCGGCGCGTTATCACCTTGGCGGGGGTCAACCTTCAGGATGCGCGTGTAGCCGCCCGGACGATCCACGTAGCGGGGCCCGATCTCGTCAAAAAGCTTGGCAGCCATCTCACGGTCCCGGAGAAATGAGACCACCTGACGATGGTTGTGCATGCCGCCCTTGCGAGCCTTGGTGATGATCTTCTCAGCAATGGGGCGCATGGCCTTGGCCTTGGCCTCGGTGGTCGTGATGGCCTCGGCGGCGATCAACGACGCCACAAGGTTGGCCATCATCGACTTCTGGTGCGCGGAACTGCCACCGAAACGACGCCCCTTTCTAGGAGTTGCCAGCATGGCGTCAGACCCGGACCCGCAGCGCCAAGCCACGCTCGTCGAGTTTCTCGATGACCTCGTCAAGCGACTTCTGGCCAAAGTTGGTGACGGCCAGCAGGTCGTCCTCCGTCTTCTCCAGAAGTTGGCCGACGGTATCAATCTGAGCGCGCTTGAGGCAGTTACGGGGACGCTCCGATAAGTCGAGATCCTCGATCAACAAGTCAAGGTCTGGTGAACCACCGCCCACCTCCTCGGGCTCACCTAACTCAAGGCCGCGCGCCTCATCGCTCATGTCCTCGACCAGTTGGACCAGAGCCCGCAGAGTGGCACCGGCCGAAGCCATAGCGTCGCGAGGAGTGATGGACCCGTCGGTAAGGACATCCAGCACAAGGCGATCCATGTCCTGGGCCTGACCTACCGAGACGGGCTCTACCTCAATGGACACCCTGCGCACTGGCGAAAACAAGGCATCAACCGGAATGACCCCGATGACGGCATCGCCAGTACTGCGATCCGAACCGAGGTAGCCACGGCCGACTTCGACAGTCAACTCCAGGGCCAACCGGCCCTTGCCGGTCACCGTGGCCAGATGCAGGTCAGGGTTTAGCACCTCTACCAACTCGTTGGTATCGAGTGCCGCAGCGGTCACTTCAGTGTCGCCGCGCACGTCAACCCGCAAGGTCACACGTTCGTCGCTATGACAGCGCAACTCGACGTCCTTGAGATTAAGCACGATGTCGGTAACGTCCTCAACCACGCCTTCAATGGTCCCAAACTCGTGGAGGGCGTCATCAAACCTGACCTCGGTGACCGCAGCCCCCGGGATCGAGGACAACAGCGTCCGGCGTAGAGAGTTACCGAGCGTGTGGCCGAAGCCAGGCTCGAGAGGCTCGATGGAAAACTGCTGACGGTTATCGACGGCATCGTCCACTGGGGTGACCGTGGGTCGCTGAATCAACAGCATGGGAATGTCCTTCGCTTCGGGGATCTTGGAAATGGGGCGGTGTCGGGAGACTGATCGCCTACTTGGAGTAAAGCTCGACGATTAACTGCTCGCGAACCGGGATATCGATCTGCTCGCGGATCGGAAGTTCGCGGACGGTGGCCCGGTGGCCGTCGTCGTCAACATCCATCCACGCTGGGGCCTGGCGGTCCAGAACATCTATGTTCCACTGGACCACGACCATCTTGCGGGCCTTATCACGCAGGGTGACGACGTCGCCCTTGCGGCAGCGGTAACTGGGAATATCGACCCGGCTGCCGTTGACGTCCACGTGCCCGTGGTTGACCAGTTGGCGGGCCTGTGGCCGGGTGGCGGCCATGCCGGCCCGGTATGCGACGTTGTCAAGGCGCAGTTCTAGATACTGAAGCATGTTGTCGCCGGTCACACCCTGTCGGCGGTTGGCCTCCTCGTAGAGACGGCGAAACTGCTTCTCGGACAAACCGTAGGAGAAACGGGCCTTCTGCTTCTCCTGGAGTTGCAGCAGGTACTCAGACGGGTTGCCGCGACGTCGGGTACGACCGTGCTCACCGGGTGGGTACGGGCGCTTGTCCAGCGCGACGATCTCACCCTTCGTCCCGAAGATATTGGTGCCCAGACGCCGCGAAACGCGTGCACGGGGGCCGGTGTAACGAGCCATTGGTCAGACCCTCCGTCGCTTGGGTGGCCGGCAGCCGTTGTGGGGAATTGGAGTGACGTCCTTAATGCCCGTCACCTCAATACCAGTGTTCTGGATGGTCCGGATAGCGGTCTCGCGACCGGAGCCAGGGCCACGTACCACCACGTCGACCTTGCGGACGCCATGCTCCATGGCCCGACGGGCGCACTGCTCGGCCGCCATCTGAGCTGCAAATGGCGTCGACTTGCGGGACCCCTTGAAGCCGACATTGCCAGCTGAAGCCCATGCCAAGGTGTTCCCCCCCTGGTCAGTGATGGTGATGATCGTGTTATTGAAGGAGCTCTTGATGTGCGCGACGCCGTGGGGGACGTTCTTGCGCTCCTTCTTGCGGGGGCGTCGACCCCCGGCGCTCGGCTTCGCCATTACTTCGTGACCTGCTTCTTGTTCGCGACCGTCTTGCGCGGGCCCTTGCGGGTGCGGGCGTTGGTGTGAGTGCGCTGCCCACGAACCGGAAGGCCCCGGCGGTGACGCAGGCCCTGGTAGCAACCAATGTCCATCTTGCGCTTGATGTTCTGGGACACCTCCCGCCGGAGATCACCTTCGACCTTGAACTGCTGGTCGACGAAGGCTCGGATAGCCGTGACCTCGTCGTCGGTGAGGTCGCGGACCCGGGTGGCGGGGTTGACGCTGGTGGCCTCGCAGATGTTCAGCGCGGAAGTGCGGCCGATGCCGTGGATATAGGTCAACGCGATCAACACCCTCTTCTCACGAGGGACGTCGACGCCGGAGATACGTGCCATTGGATTCTTCCTCTAGCCTTGGCGCTGCTTGTGGCGGGGGTTGCTGCAGATGACCTGAACGCGACCGTGACGCCTGATCACCCGGCACTTGTCACAGATGCGCTTAACGCTCGCTCGGACCTTCATGTTCTTTCTCTTCTGCTCTTCGTTGCCGCTACCGGTAACGACTACTTGTAGCGGTAGGTGATCCGACCTCGTTGGAGGTCGTACGGGGTGAGCTCCACCTGGACCTTGTCCCCGGGGAGGATGCGGATGTAGTGCATGCGCATCTTCCCGGAGATATGGGCCAGAACGTTGTGGCCGTTTTCCAGCTCGACGCGGAACATGGCGTTGGGCAACGGTTCAAGAACCGTTCCCTCCATCACAATCGCATCTTCCTTGGGCTTCGGCAGTGTGGCGCTCCTGGTTGAATTCGAACTCGGTGGATGGACAATCAATGGACGAAGGCCCAGCGGACGCTGTTCCGGGGGCTGCTCCAGAGGGCGCACACCCGGCTCAGGCCAGTAGACAACGCTATCGGAGGCCCTCCAAGGGGCCAACTCGCGACTCGGTGGTATGGCCGACGTGGCAACCGATCAACAAAGCCAGGGCACGCATCTAACCCGCGTCCCCAACGCTCAGACGGCTGTCGATCACCGACGTGAGTCGCCCGAACACAGTCTCCTCGTCGGCAAGACCATCGACCACGTCCAACAGGCCGCGCTGGGCGAACCAAGCCAGCAGGGGCTCGGTCTCAGACTCGTACAGGTCGAGGCGGCGGCGGATGGCCTCCTCGGTGTCGTCGGCGCGCCCACGGGCCACCATGCGGGCCGTGACCTCGTCGACCGGAACGTCCAGATTGACTGCTGCGTCCAGTGGTGTGCCGACCTCGGCGAGGAAACCTTCCAGTGCGGTGGCCTGATCCGGGGTCCGTGGATAGCCATCCAGCAAGAACCCGTGCTCGACCACATCGCTACCTGTCAGGCGCTCAGCAACGATCCCGTTGATGAGGTCGTCGCCGACCAGGTCGCCGACTTCCATCAATGCTTTGGCCTGTAATCCCAACTCGGTCCCAGCAGCGACCGCAGCGCGCAGCATGTTGCCGGTGGAAACGTGGACCGCACCGTAGTTGGCTACCAGGCGCTCCGCCTGGGTGCCCTTTCCCGATCCCTGACGGCCAAGAATGACAAGTCGGACGGCGGTCATCTACTTTAGGAAGCCCTCATAGTTGCGCATTGTTAGTTGCGAGTCGACCTGCTTCATCGTCTCGAGCGACACACCCGCGGCGATCAGGATCGAGATGCCGATAAATCCGAACCCGGCCGCACCACCCGAACCGACACCAGCACTGGTATCGAGGAAAATGTTGATGAGGATGGACGGAGCGAGAGCCACGCCGGCGATGAAGAGGGCGCCAGGCAGCGTGATCCGGGAAAGAATCCTGGCTAGGTAGCGCTCTGTCTGGTGGCCGGGTCGAATACCAGGCACGAAGCCACCCTGTTTGCGGATTGTGTCAGCCTGCTTCACTGGGTCAAAGGTGATCGCCGTGTAGAAGTAGGCGAAGCCCACGATTAGCAAGCCAGTGACAGTGAAGTAGAAGACGTTGTCGGGCTGGGCCAGGTTGTCGTCAATCCAGCCCCGGAAGCCGTCCCACGGCAGGGCTGCGGCCACTAGCACCGGCAGGTACAGAACCGACGAGGCGAAGATGATCGGAATCACACCCGACTGGTTGACCTTAAGCGGGATGTAGGTGTTCTGGCCGCCGTACATCCGGCGCCCCACCACCCGCTTGGCGAACTGCACCGGGATCCGACGCTGCCCTTGCTCGACGAACACGATGGCCGCCACCATCAACATCAGCACGGCCAGGACGATCACCGCCGCAACAGCTCCGTTCTCAGCCTGGATCAACGAGCCCTGGGCCGGGAAGCCACTCACGATCGAGATCATGATCAGCAACGACATCCCGTTGCCAATCCCCTTCTGGGTAATGAGCTCACCCATCCACATGAGCAGTGCCGTTCCAGCGGTCAGTGTCAGCACGACCACGCTCACGGTACCGATATGGAAGTCGGGTAGAAGGTTGGCACCCGACTGGCCAGAGATGGAGTTACCCCGGTCGTTGAACAAGAAGGCAAAGCTCGTGGACTGGATGACGGCGATGCCCACAGTCAGGTAGCGGGTCCACTGGGTGATCTTGCGCTGGCCAACTGCACCCTGCTGCTGCCACTGCTCGATGCGGGGCACGACCACGCCGAGCACCTGCATGATGATTGACGCCGTGATGTAGGGCATGACGCCCAGGGCGAACACGGCAAAGCTGGTCAGCGACCCACCGGAGAACAGTTGCAGGAAGGCCAGTACGCCACCCTGGTCGGCTCGGTCACGCAGCAGCTGTACCTGCTCGACATCGATGCCCGGAGCGGGCATGAACGCGCCGATCCGGTAGAGCAGGATCATGAGAAGGGTGAACACGATCCGCTTGCGCAGATCGGCCACCCGGAACATGTTCAGCATGCTGGAAAGCACGTGGGCTCCTGTCGTCCTGGAAGTTCTCGTCGGTTCCGGTCAGCGATTCATCAGGGCGTTACCGCTGGCGGCGGGACGCACGGCAAACGGCAACGGAATCTTCTCAACAGTGCCACCGGCGGCAGTAATGGCCGCCTCAGCCGAGGCCGAGAAGGCATGGGCCCGGACATTCACTGCGCGGGACAGCTCACCGCGTCCCAGCACCTTGACCAGCGACTTCTTACCGACCAGACCGTGGGTGTTCAGCGTCTCGGGTGTGACCTCGTCGAGGCCGCACTCCTGCACGGTGTCGAGATTGACCGCCTGGTACTCGACGCGGAACGGGTTCTTGAAGCCCTTGAGCTTCGGGATCCGCTGATGAAACGGCATCTGGCCACCTTCGAAGCCGACACGAACGGTATTGCGGGCCCGTTGGCCCTTACTGCCTCGGCCTGCGGTCTTCCCGCCCTTGCCGCCGATGCCCCGGGCCACACGCTTAGCCCGCTTCTTGGAACCGGGTGCTGGCTGCAGGTCATGAATCCTCATATCACTCGACCTCCTCGGCCTGTTCCTCGACCCGGACTAGGTGAGGAACCCGGGCAATCATTCCGCGGATCTCACCACGGTCAGGCAGGGTGTTGCTACGTCCGATCCGACCCAGGCCGAGCGCACGAAGCGTGCCCCGCTGCTTGGGCTTGGCGCCGATGGCACTGCGGATCTGGGTGACGACCAACTGCGTCATGTCACTCACCATCCCGGATCGACCCAGCACCGGTGCCAGCACCAGCGCCGACACCGGCCTCGGTGCGGCGGTATGCCTCAAGCAGGGCACCCGGCACGAACTCTTCCGGATCCAAGCCCCGCAGGCGGGCGATGTCGTCGGGCCGACGCAGGCCCTTGAGACCGGCAATGGTGGCCCGTGCCACGTTGATGTGGTTCGACGAACCCTGCGACTTACATAACACGTCGTGGATGCCAGCCTCCTCGAGGATGGCGCGGGCTGCACCACCGGCGATCACGCCGGTACCGGGAGCAGCCGGCTGCAGCAGTACACGACCAGCACCCATGACCCCAACGATGGGGTGGACAATGGTCGAACCGGCCAGCGCCACACTGAACAGGTTGCGCTTGGCCTCCTCGGTCCCCTTTTGGATAGCCAGCGGGACCTCCTTGGCCTTGCCATAACCGAGGCCGACTCGACCGGCACCGTCGCCGATCACCACTAGGGCGGTGAACGAGAACCGACGACCGCCCTTGACCACCTTGGCCACGCGGTTGATGTGAATGACTCGAGACTCCCTCAAGGAGGTGTCGTCGCTCATACGTGGATTGCTCTGCTGGTTGTTGTTATGTGCCACTAGAACTCCAGTCCAGCTTCGCGGGCGGCATCGGCTAGCGCGGCCACCCTGCCGTGGTACTTGTATCCGCCGCGATCAAAGACCACCGATGCGACGCCAACCTCGCGGGCGCGCTCAGCAACCACACGGCCGACCTCGGTAGCCGCGGCCACCCCGGTCGCCCCATCGGCAACGCCGACCTGCACAGACGATGCAGCGGCCATCGTGCGACCAGACCGGTCGTCGATGACCTGGGCGGAGATGTGGCGAGCCGAACGGAACACGGCCAAACGGGGACGGGACTCCGAACCCCGAACCGACTTGCGGACCCGACGGTGACGACGCTGACGCGCCTTGGAACGGTCCAAGCTGCTCACTTCGCCGCCTTTCCGGCCTTGCGGGCCACGTGCTCACCGAGGTAGCGCACTCCCTTACCCTTGTAGGGCTCCGGCTTGCGGTACGAACGGATGTCGGCGGCCACCTGGCCAACGACCTGCTTGTCAATGCCCGACACGATGATTCGCGTGGGCTCCGGTACGTCGAAAGTGATGCCGGCAGGAGCCTCGACGTTCACTGGGTGGCTGAAGCCGAGTTGCAGCTCTAGGGCGTTGCTGCCCTTGGCCGCAGCCCGATAGCCGACGCCGACGATCTGGAGTTCCTTAGAAAATCCCTCGGACACGCCAAGCACCATGTTGTTGACCAGGGAACGGGTTAATCCATGCAGGGCACGGTTCCGACGCTCGTCGTCGGATCGTTCTACGAGGATTTCCTCACCGTCCTGACGGACGGTGATGTCAACCGGGACCTCGATGTCTAGCTCTCCCTTGGGACCCTTAACCGCCACCTGGCGACCCTGGATCTGGACCTCGACACCGGATGGAACGGTGATGGGGGCCTTCCCGATTCGGGACATGTCGTCGCCTCCCCTACCAGACGTAGCAGAGGACCTCGCCACCGATCTTTCGGCGGCGAGCCTCGCGGTCGCTCATCAACCCACGGCTCGTGGAGATCACGGCGACGCCGAGGCCTCCTAACACGCGAGGAATCTTGTTGGAGGCGCTGTAGACGCGCAGGCCGGGCTTTGACACCCTCTTCACGCCGCTGATGACGCGCTCACGCTGCGGGGAGTACTTCATCTCGATGCTGAGCACCTCGCCAGGACCCGCCTTGGCCCCGGACACCGCGTAGTCGCGAATGTAGCCCTCAGACTTGAGGATGTCGGCGAGTGCCACCTTCTGCTTGGACGACGGCATGTTGACGCCCTCGTGCATCGCCATGTTGGCGTTCCGGATGCGCGTCAGCATGTCGGCGACGGGATCGGTCATGGTCATGTCAGATCCTCCTCACCAACTCGACTTCGTTAGCCCGGGGATCTCTCCCGCGTGGGCCATGTTTCGAAGACAGATCCGACAGAGGTTGAAGG
>Ga0310344_10001597_pt1 | contig 17252 bp, 8 predicted proteins | sample HC15DNA20200_MG_FD_203801 | JGI IMG/M metagenome (GOLD analysis project Ga0310344, IMG submission 203801) | Marine microbial communities from station ALOHA, North Pacific Subtropical Gyre - HC15-DNA-20-200_MG | ecosystem: Environmental > Aquatic > Marine > Oceanic | place: Pacific Ocean: North... | reverse complement strand
CGAACGAGAAAGAGGCCATGGTGTACCTTATTGTTAAGTTGGTGTCCAGAAATCAAGGTTGGAATGATGCCTTGCGCTACACCTTCTGTTCAAGACCTTGGTTCGTAATAGAAGTACATCAGAGGTCATCCTCGTGGTTGACCAGAGTGCAAAAGTGAGGGCTTACTTAATGTCGAACCTGTGAATAACGAGCAACAAGATGAATGTGAAAGGCAACTGATGCGATCACATAGAGCTTGGTGGGTCAGCACTCTTCTGCTGTACCTGTCTCTGTTCACGGTTGAGTTGGCACTTCCGGATAGGACAATGGGGCAGGAAACGGCCGAGCCCGACTCGGTTGAGTTGGCGAGGCTTGATTCACTTCGCCGGATTTTTGACCCAGTGGAGGCTTTTGCGCCACTTACTCTTCCTCTACCTGATGCATTTCGTTCAGCGGAGGGGCGGCCGGGGGAAGCGTATTGGCAGCAACGAGCAGACTACTCCATTAAAGCTACCCTTGAGGGAAATGTGATCTCGGGTACTGAGACAATTACTTACACGAACAACAGCCCTGATTCACTGACCAGTCTGTGGGTTCAGCTCGACCAAAATCTGTTTCGTGAAGACAGCTATGGTGCGCAACGCGCAGAAGAAGGAGCTCGGCACGGGGGTTTCTTTGATAACGGAGGTTTCGATATTGGGGGTGTAACGCTGGACCGAGGCAAAAAAATCTCTATCCCTGAATACCGAATCGAGGATACGATGATGGAGGTGCTCCTCGATGAACCCCTTGGGCCCTCCGGACACAAGCTTGAATTGACGGTTGATTTCTCATTTGAGATTCCTGAGCGAGGGGGAGACCGAATGGGGCGTTTGGGTGTCCGGCGCGGTACGGTATACCAATTAGCACAGTGGTACCCGCGGATGTTTACGTACGACGATGTGGCGGGGTGGAATCAATCACCGTTTTTGGGTCAGGGCGAGTGGTACCTTGAGTATGGCGATTTCGATGTAGAACTTACCGTTCCACGAGATTTTATCGTTCTGGCCACAGGTGAACTTCAAAATCCCCAAGAGGTTTTGACCTCCACCCAGTTGGACCGACTGGCTCAGGCGAGAGTCTCGGAGGAGACAATCTTTGTCATCGGACCAGATGAAGTGGGAGATGAGTCGACTCGTCCAGTTGGGGCGGCCCCGCTGATGTGGCGTTTCCGAGCGGACAATGTCCGCGATTTCGCTTGGGCGGCCTCGGATCGGTTTGTTTGGGATGCTGCGGGTTGGGAAGACGTACTCATTATGTCAGCCTATCCAGAGGAAAGCATCGGGACGCGAGGCGTATCCGGTTGGGAACAATCGACTGAGTACCTCAGGCATTCAGTTAAGCATTACTCTGAAAAGTGGTATCGGTACCCTTACCCGGTCGCAATCAATATCGCGGGTCTCGCGCTCGGGATGGAATACCCCATGATCATATTCTGCTCTTATCAGTCACGAGGGTCCTTCCTTTTTTCTGTGACCGATCACGAAATAGGACACACGTGGTTCCCCATGATTGTTGGGTCAGATGAACGAAGATATGCATGGATGGACGAAGGATTCGACACTTTCATCAACTACTACTCAGGTATCGAATTTTCTGGGGGGGAACCGATCCTCGGTGGGTTCATGGCTCCTGCTCAGATCGCTGATGATAGTCGAATCCCAAGCATGCCTGTGTTTACGCCGCCCGACAGTATTCCGGAGGAGGATATTGGAAGATTAGCCTACAATAAACCTGCTGCTGCCCTCGTTATGTTACGAGAGAAGATTCTCGGACCAGAAGTCTTTGATGAGGCGTTTAAGGATTACATCGAAAGTTGGGCGTATAAACATCCACAGCCAGCTGACTTCATAAGGACAATGGAGGCTGTTTCAGGGCAGGATCTCGATTGGTTTTTTCGCGCATGGATTTATGATGATGCAGTTCTCGACCAAGCAATTGTATCCGTTCAACGGACCGCGGACACAACGGTAGTAACAGTTGAGAACCGAGGAGGCATCCCTATGCCACTCGAGGTGCGTCTCCTTTATCGCGATGGAGGCGAAGAACGCCATAGCGCTCCTGTAGATGCCTGGAAGGTAGATGGCACATATGTATTGCAAGTGGTGGGAGGTGCGGTAAGGCAAGTACAGCTCGATCCCGACGGGGCCCTGCCTGATATAAATCGGTCAAACAACGTGTGGGGTCGTGGGCTTATCGGGCGGAGTCCGCCTAAATAACGAAAACATTATTGTGGTGAGACGGAGGCTCCGAACTTGCCGGGCCTTGGTCACCGTCCCAAACTCACCGAAACTTTCAGACGGGGGTAACCCATGGATTTCGCCGACGGTTTCGCCAATATCGTCGCTTGGCTCAACCACAACGTCGCTGAGTTCGGATTTACGATTGGCGAAGAGAAGCTCACGCTTCAAGTGGTTCTTCTACTTGGGATTGGGCTCTACCTCACACTGAACCTGGGGTTCATTCAGATCAGACGCTTCGTCCACGGTTTTGCAGTGGCGACCGGCAGATATGATGACCCTGATGATCCTGGCGATGTATCTCATTTTCAAGCGCTCACCACTGCTCTGAGTGCTACGGTCGGCATTGGAAACATTGCAGGTGCTGCTACTGCTATCCACTGGGGTGGGCCCGGAGCCCTCTTCTGGATGTGGATGACTGCATTTCTTGGGATGGCGACAAAGTTTAGCGAAGTGACACTCGCCCAAAAGTTTAGAGACGTTGAAGAGACTTCCGCTAAGTATAGTGGTACGGTTTCGGGTGGACCTATGTATTATATTGAGCGTGGATTGGGACCACGGTGGAAGCCGGTCGCTGCCTTTTTCGCAATCATGTTGGGCCTTACGGCATTCATGACAGGGAATGCGATCCAGGCAAATACGGTGGCAGATTCCATGTTCACCCAGTTCAACATCAGTAAGGTGCTCACCGGACTTGTTACCTCGGCTATTGTCGGCCTCGTGATTCTGGGAGGGATCACTCGAATTGGCCGTGTGACGAGTATTCTAGCCCCCTTTATGGCTGCGATCTACGTAACAGGGGCTCTCATCATAATCATCCTAAACTTCGGGCAAGTTCCAGGAACCTTCGCATTGATTTTCCGGGAAGCCTTTAACCCGACGGCTGGTGTCGCGGGGACAGGAGCAGGTGCATTTCTGGTTACGATGATGTGGGGGGTACGCCGTGGTTTATTCTCGAATGAAGCAGGGCAGGGTTCGGCGCCAATTGCACACGCCGCGGCGAAGACAGATGAGCCTGTTTCAGAGGGTGTCGTTGCTCTGCTCGAGCCATTTATTGATACGATCGTCATTGTCACCATGACGGCACTAGTCGTGATTATGACGGGAGCTTGGGACTCGCGTGTCCCAACACAGATCACGCTTGACGGGGGCGATGTTTCCTATGTTGTGATCGATGACTCTGGGGGCTCTGCTCCATTGGAACCCACTAGGACGGTCCGTTATATAGCTGGCCGACCAGCAAATACCACGGAGCCGCACCTTGCGTGGCATGAGGTTTCCGTCAAGGAAATTTTTGAAGACGAGGAACAAACTCAGCCGTTCACTGGTTCAGTTGATCCTGTTCAACAGGTTGCGCTAACGGACGACGGGCGCGAGTTGTCGACCTTGTATGGGAACGCTGTGGAGAGCGGGGCACCGCTTACCCAACTTGGATTCCGGCGAGGACTTGCCCCCTTAGGTGATTGGGGTCATTACATCGTAATATTTTCAGTACTTCTTTTTGCCCTGTCCACGGCCATTTCCTGGAGCTACTACGGGGACCGGTGTGCTAATTACCTGTTTGGAGCGAAGGCGGTCATCCCCTATAAGCTCATGTTTGTTGGGATGCATTTCGTTGGTGCGGTACTACCTCTAGCTGTTGTATGGTCTCTTGGGGACGTGTTTCTCGCGATAGTGATCGTTCCCAATTTGATCGCCCTAGTATTCTTGTCCCGTCGTCTCAAGGGGATGACGGACAGTTATTTCAAACGCACCCCATGGGTGAGGGCGGGTGACGCACGTCGTGCTGGTTAATCGTGTTGTAAACTAGAGGAAGGGATGGAGGGTAGCAGTCATGCAGAGCGTCGCTACCCTCCTCCATACTCCTATGGGAGAGTTAAGAACCGTTTCGGTGAACGTGGTGGATGCTCCGCTGGTCTGTAGAAAAAACCAGCACGTCCGCTACGTTCATGCGGGGTGGAGCGTTAACCACGAACGAAACTACTTCAGCAACATCTTGCCCCTTTAATGCATCAAGCCCCTCATAAACAGCCTCCGCCCGAGCTTCATCTCCGTCAAAACGCACGAGGGAAAACTCTGTCTCCACTAACCCAGGGTTCACGCTTGAGACGCGAACTTTTGTGCCGAGGACATCGAGGTTTGTTCCTTCAGTAAGAGCTTGAACTGCATACTTAGTAGCGTTGTATACATTGCCCCGGGGGTAGACCTGGCGACCTGCGATACTCCCAATATTGACTAGGTGTCCGTGGTCTCGCTCCACCATATCCGGCAAGAACGCTCGTGTGACAAAGAGAAGCCCCTTGACGTTAGTGTCGATCATGCGGTTCCAGTCTTCAACTTTCCCCTCTTGCATAAGAGACATCCCAGCCCCCATACCGGCATTGTTGATCACGATATCGGGGCTCAGTCCGTTTACCCGCAATTGATTGGCTTCTTTAAAGACGAGTTCATGATCTCGGATATCGATGCTTGCAATATCAACAGTCACACCACTTTCGTCAGTGATCTCGGATGCAAGGTCGGCGAGACGTTTCTTTCGGCGGGCCCACAAGATCAAATTCGCACCATCACGCGCCAGTTGTTTTGCGCAGGCCTCTCCAATACCGGCGCTTGCACCGGTAATGAGCGCGAGCTTCCCTTTGATTCTACTCACTGCACTATTTCCTTGTTAGTTATTGTCTGAGGTTCTTATAACGTTTAGTCGATCCTTCATAAAATCAGCTGTGGCCTTGAAGGCAGCTAACCAGTTTCGGTGAAGCAAAAATCCATGTACTTCGTCAGGGAAGACTAATTGCTCAACCTCTACGCCACGTTGCCTAAGCATTTCTAGTAGATCCACAGATTCTGAAAACGGTACGTTTCGATCATCATCACCATGAATGAGTAGAACTGGTGAGCGCCATCCATCGATCCACCCCATTGGGGAAGATTCATAAGCAAGACGTGCGAACTCTTCGTGTTGTTCAGGTTGGTAAGAGGGAACAAAGTTTTGGACGCACACGTTCCAATCGTGGCACCCATGAATGTCGACGCCCGCTGCGAACAGGTCCGAGTTGCGAGCGAGACCGAGGGCTGTCAGGTATCCACCGTACGACCCTCCCCATAAAGCGATCCGATTAGGATCTACATCACTTCGAGAACCAAGAAATAACCCTGCAGCAACAACGTCTCGGTATTCGCTAGCGCCACGAGCTCCATAGTCTAGCGCCTCACGGAACTCCATTCCGTATCCAGTCCCACTACGGTAGTTGACCGATAAGACAACGTAGCCGCGGCTCGCAAAATACTGATTCAAGGCATATGCGTTATGGTAATATCGAAGATAATGCCACCCTAGAAGCATTTGCCGCCGTGAGCCACCATGGAAGAAAATAATGGCCGGGTTACGCTCTTCTGGATTGATCTCTGGAGGAAGAAATAGTTGACCGTGGATCGGTAATAGATCTTCAGACTCAAAGACAACCTGTTTGGGCGTAACCATCTCTTGATGAGGGAATTGGTTGGGCATGAAGTCATGTACGAGCGGTCGCCTAGTCCCTCCGGCAGGTAGCACCTCGGCATGTGCGGGCGTTGTAGCGTCTGAAGCAAGGAATGCTAATGTTTGCCCATCAGCAGTTACAGCTGGTCCCCATTCTATGCCATCGCCGAAAGTCACAGCTTCCGGTGCTTCGTCCGTTGTCACTCGCCATAAATGTCGGCGATCAATGTCAGCTTCGTTCGATGAAAAGTATACCTGGCGTCCATCTGTAGAAGGGAGAACGTGTTCGACCTCGAAATCCCCTGGTGTGAGTAGGGTGGCTCCACCCCCCGTAGGTGGAACTGAGTATAATTGGGTCCAGCCCTGTCTCTCCCATGGGAAGACGAGGTGATCCGATGAAAGCCAGACCAACTGTGGCCCCGTTACCCCATGAAAGGCACTCCCTTCTCCCGGCGTTGCCTTCCAAATTTCTCGTCCGGTCCCTGAACTTGCGTTAGCAATGCGGATGGACCAAGGGAGTGCGGAACGAACGGGCGAGAAGGGTAGTTGTCCACCTCGATTGGGGATCCGAAGAAACGCGATTTCGCTTCCGTCAGGTGACCACGTTGGTGACCCATCGCGATCCAAACTGGGGTCTAGATAGCGAACTGTTCGGTGTTGTAGATCAAATACCCCAACGAACGAGTGGTCCCCACGGTTGCTTACAAATGCGAGTTTATCACCCGTCGGGGACCAGGTTAAGGATCCAGCGCTCCCTCTTATAGTGAACAGAGGTTTTGGATCGGCTCTCCCTGTGAGCGGGGTTGCGAAAACCTGTCCTCGACGAATGAACGCGAGTGTCCTTCCATCAGGGTTTATCGCTGGCGAGGCGCCATCGGCTATGGCTTGGGTTCTCCCATCGAGAGAGGTAACCCACAATGTCTGTGTGGCCGGCTCTGGTTCGGATCTCGGGTTTGGGATCTCGCCGGAACGGTTAGGCCCTCCACCGCGCACGAAAATGATACGGCGTGCGTCTGGAGTGAAGTGGAGTGATAGCAGATCTTGACCATCATCATCGGACCAGTCAGTGAGCTTCCGGCCGACAAAGTCTGGTCCTTCTGCAACCCAAATGTTGCGTGCGCCTTGTTCATATCGAATCCAGGCGAACGCAGCGCCGCTGGGGGCAGCGACGAGATCGGTGGCAAAGGGAGCAGAAAGTATATCCTGGATTGAATAGGGTGTTTGTGCTTCTGTGCCGGCCCCGAAGCTGCCTACGGCAATAGCAACTAACAATCCATTGCGAACGTCCAGTTTCATTTTTTGAAATCGTTGGCTGTAGAGCTTAGCGTGACTCAGCATAGTGTTCAGGTACCCTCTTTGGGGTACGGATCGGTTATGATCGGGTAAGGAAGTAGTAGCAGGTGTTGGTTCCACGGTAGAGATTTTGTACAGCATACCCCCTCCTAAGATACTTCATGAACGCGTTTCGTACTGTCGCTCGCCATTGTACCAGATCGACATCTTCTTCTGTAGAATCGGTGAGTTCGCCGGGGATTTCAATGAAGACCTCATCCCCGGAAGGCATTTCCTTTGATACTGACCCCGGACCTGGCCGTGCGATAAGACAGTCTTTTTTCGGCGCTTGCTTGCTATTGAACCGAAGGCCCCCCTCAACCGCCCTATGAGTCCGCTGACTTTCGAGGTCCCAGCGTACAATGAATCTGTCCGTTTCGCCCCCGACGTGAAGTAGGCTTCCCGTATCAGCACCGTACATATTCGGAACGTAAGTCAGAATATTAGCTCCGAGTCGGTTCAAGTTAAGGTGCGCATTTTGGGCAACCATTGGGTCGAACGTCCAGAACACTGTGTTAATTCCACGGGTTAGGAGTTCTTCGCGCTGGAATAATTTGAGGCGGCGACCTAATCCTTCACCGCGTGCGGATGAATGCACTGCCAACATATGGGACCAGTGGCAGATTGTGTCTTCGAAATTTGCGAATAGTGAATAGATGAAACCTACTAGCGTGTCACCGACGAATGCTCCACCCAAGAAGCCCCCCGTCTTTTGCGATACTTGGAGAACTGAAGTGGGGGCAACTTCTGAGTAGCCTTCCCCCCAGGTTGCATTCTGAAGTTCTACGCAGGAACGTAATTCGGCTAAATCTTTGAGTGCCCGAAGTTCGATCATATCACGCGTTTGTCGCAGTAGTCATCGAGTCGGAACGGGTGGTAAGATCTTCGATCCGGTCGCGATCCGGGTCAACTCCAATGCCAACTCTCTCCAGGGGGACACTCACGAACCCATCGGAATTCATTGTCCATTCTGGTGTGACGACGTCTTGTTCCCAGTAACGTTTGCTGGGGGATAAGTCCCCGGGGATATCGAAATTGGGAAGGGAAGCAAGGGCTACGTTATATGCTCGACCGATACCGCTTTCTAGCATGCCACCGCACCATACAGGGTGGCCGGCCTGTTTGGCGATATCATGGATTCTGCGAGCGTTGTGGAAGCCACCTACTCTCCCCGGCTTAATGTTTATTATCGTGCCCGCCCCCATAGCCAGCATATCCTCGGCACTAGCTGGGTCGACCACGGACTCGTCAATACATATGGGGGTTGTCAGTTGTTTTTGTAGTTCGGCGTGGCGCCAAAGGTCACCAGCAGCAAGTGGTTGCTCGATCATGATTAGATCGAAGGCATCAAGTTCGGCCAAGTGATCTCTATCGTCGAGTGTATAGGCGGCATTCGCATCGACAGATAGGGGCTGATTGGAGCCTAGTGCCTCGCGGACGGCAGCCACATAATCAATATCGGACCCAGGGCTGATCTTGAGCTTGATTTTGCGATATCCTGCAGCGACTGCGGCTTCAGCTTTTTCGACTAGAATGTTCGGGGAGTCCTGGAGTCCTATCGAGATCCCAGTCGCAACGTGTTTACGTGTCCCTCCGAGGAGTTGGCTTAATGACACTTTTGCGATTTCGGCCGCCAGGCCCCAGCACCCCATCTCGATTGCGGCCTTGGCCATGTGGTGACCCGTCACTCCCTTGTCGAGCAAATCAGTAACCAGGTGCGGCGTCTCAATTTCGGTCCCGAGAATCCGAGGTAGCAACCATTCTCGAAGAGCAAGCCATGCGGTATCAATCGTTTCTGGAGAATAGTTAGGCAGGTCGCCAGCCACGCATTCAGACCAGACATGGGCTCCGGTTTCATCTTCCAACTCTAGGAGAAGGATGGCTCTGCTCTCTATCCAACCAGATGAGATGGCGAAGCGTTCGACAAGTGGGAGTTCAATCTGGCGGAGGTTTACCCGTACTATGCGAAACTTCTTCTCATGATCATTTGTGTTCATCGTTATCAACGAAAAAAGTTCCTGTGTTTTTCTGGATGTGGACTTCCGTTAATTGATCAAACACAACCTGCACGTCATGTCCTTGAGGCGCGACTGTGTCTCACGGGATGGTCTATATATGTAAAGTTGTCTACAAGCCGATATACTGGCTAAACTTAACGATAAATACGTTGTCAGCAGGCGCGGAGAATAACCCGTTCACATCCCGTCCAAAGTCAAAATTCCCGACGTCCAAAGATTCTCGACGGTTGTGTTGCCAGACCAGGAAGAGCTGAGAACCCGGTCGGTACTCCCATCGGAAAACAGCATTTCCACGTAAAGATTGGATGTTGAAATCCCGATCACTTGTTGTGTGATCAAGGGTGCCGTCGTTATTGAAATCGAAATATCGCAGGTCATCAAGAGTGCAGGTCTGTCCGTTTGCGCAGCCGGTTACAATTCCGTCAAGCTCGATGGGTGTGCCTCCCTCGAAGTCGATGAAATCGAATGTTTCAGAAGCTGCAAGCTGTCGGTACTTGAGGTAATCTCCAGATGAGAGCAAAGGTTGCACATACAGCTGAAAGCTCACGTCGGGTGTAAAGGCCACGTTGAGCCGTGTCTCCATGGAGAGAGATCTTCGTTTGATATCCCCGAACACATAGTTCGATCCATATGTCGGAGTGTACTCGAGTGCGTTTGAGTAAGTCACATACTGTGCTCCATCACGCGTTACCGAGTAGTTGGGTTCCAACTCGATTTCCCAGTTGGATAGAGGTCGAAACGAGAATCGCATTCCAGTTCGAAACTCGTGTCCGCTGTTCAGTCCTCCCTGTCTGTATGAAACATTTGGCGAGATGCTCAGCGGGTCGTTTCGATCTGTATTGAAGCTGAGACTGACATTCCAATTGTCAGGGTCGGTCATGAGGGGGCCGCCCCTCGTTTCCGAATCAGACTGGCTCTCCGGTGAATATGAGCCTCGCAGATTCATGCCCCAGTTGTTAAGAAACGTGAATCGGGTACTAAGCCAGATTGATCCTGTTTCGTAAGCTCGGGTCCAATTTGCGCTAGAGGTCACATCATCGAGTAGTGAGTGACGCAGATTATGGTAGGTATAGAGGTTAAGATTATAGTTTCGGAAGATCTTTCCTGGGCGAATCTGCCGATACCCAACGCTCGCACCGATGTCGAGGCGCTCGCCAGTTGTGAAAAAACCAGCATCGTTAATCTCAAATCCCGGTGACTGCTGTCCGAGCCATGTCGACCAGGTCCAGTATTGACCTTGTTTCTCAAGCTGGAGACGCCAATCACTTCCGAACATTGATGTGGCTGTAGAGTCGACACTTAAATAGGCTGCGTCAGGGCGTTGGAAGTAATGGTTGGAATTTTGTTGGAGTCGCATTAGCGCCGCGTTGGATCCTTGAACAAGGCTGCCTGAGTAGAACCCCCATAACCGAAAATCGCGTGCACGAGCACCGCCCCACTGGTGCTCAAAATCGATCCCGAAGCTGTAGGCATTAGAGGTTAGAAAGTCGAACGATCCGTCTTCCGGGAGTTCCCGTTTAAGTCCCGTTGCAATGAACCCCATTTTGCTTCCACCATCTCGAAAATCCTGTTGCAGGCGAACCACGGCGAACTCACCCTGCGGTTCTGCAACAAAGGTTCCGATTGAATCGCCTTCGGCATAGTAGGCTTGTCCTCTCTCACTGCCTGTAACCGCCGCTAGAGCTCCGACAGACAGCCCCCCGGCTGTTCGTCCGGTGAATTTGGCCGCACCTAGAATCGAAGTCTGACCTGGTCGATCTCGAAAGTCTGCCGCCCCGGGTCCGAAACTGCTTGGCTCTCTTCCGATGCGGCGAGTGAAGAATAGTGCCTTACCTCCACGTCCTCCATATCCTCCCCGACTGCCAGTAAAGTCAAAAATCCGCGCATCTTGTACGAAAAATGGTCGTTTTTCTGGGAAGAAAGTTTCAAAAGCTGTAAGGTTAATAACCTCAGGATCGACTTCGACTTGGCCAAAATCGGGGCTAAAAGTTGCGTCGAGACTGAACGCTGATCCGATCCCTACACTGAGATCGACTCCCCCTCTTGGGTCCAGTTCGGTTCCATCGAAAAGAGGGTTTCCAGCTTCGGGTTGAGCTGTGTGGTACTGCGATACGAAGAATGGACGGGCTTCAATTCGTCGGGTTGCACTTGTAAGGAGCAGGCCATCGATTGTGCCGAATTGGCTAACTTTACCACGAACGGTGCGTGATTCGAGAGAAAAATAATCTTTCTCATTTGACTCGATCCTACGCCGTTCAAAATTGATTCCCCAAGTTTGTTCGCCAGGCTTGGCTTCATAACGAATCTGAGATAAAGGAATGCGGATTTCAGCGGCCCAGCCTCGGTCATTAATTTCAACCGCCGAATCCCAAATTGCATCCCAGTTTTCATCTTCTTCCGAGTCTCCGAAAAGGTATCGGTCTCCTTCCGCCCCTGCGGCACTAACACGGAACTGATAGCCGGTGAGTCCATCTCGGTTGGGGTCCAACGAAAGCGTGAAATAGTCGAACGGGGCTCGTTCGTCACGCCGGGCGAGGCGTGCGCGGATTACGGTTGGGTCTGTTTCGTACATAAGAGCACCGACATAGATGGCTTGATCATCAAATAAAACTCGAACTTCTGTCGGCTCTGTCGGCTCAGCTCCTTCAAAAGGTTCGCCTTGAACAAAGCTGGAAATTATAGGTGCGTCTTGCCAGGCGAGGTCATCAAGCCGACCGTCGATTGAAACGGAGCCTTCGAGACGGATGGCCCTAGCAATGGCGGTTTCCCCACCAGTCGCAATCGTTGGTCGAGGAGTTTCCAAGATTTCGTTGGCTTGTCCCGCCAGTCTCCCTTGTGAGTCTGCGACCCAAGGAAACCAGGCGAGCGCCACAATCATGGCTCTAGTAAGCTTCATTTATATAGAAATTCAGGGGTAGACAGTAGGGTTGTTTTGACGCCAGGTTCTACGTGGCGTCCATATTGAAAAGAAGATTCGTGTCTTCATCTCCCCTCCCCAGCCCCCTCCCCAAGTATGTGGTCGTCCTACGACGGAATTTTTTCACACTTTGGACTATGAACTCACAAGATACAGGATAACCCAAAACTTTAACAATTTTCCTCTGCACGTTTCCAACACCTTCAAGACCCGATAAGTTGAATCACGGGCATATTAGCCCACTCGTGGTGATTTGAGGCAGATTGCAGCCACGCTAAACAACTCGCTAAAGAACCACGCCCCGGGGCGCATTTCTTGGCGACCGGGGTTTTTTAATTGAGGTGTCTGTGTCAAGCACACGCACAAAAAGAATCCACCGTCTTCGATCGTCCTTAGCTGAGCGTATTCTCGTGTTGGATGGGGCGACCGGAACAATGATCCAAGATCTTCTTCTGGGTGAAGATGCATACCGTGGAGATCGATTCGCTAATCACCCTGCACCCCTCCTAGGAAACCATGATCTCTTGTCAATCACGCGTTCAGAGGACATGGCTGCCATTCATCGGGCCTATCTAGAAGCGGGCGCTGATTTCATCACCACAAATACGTTCAATGCGCAGGAGATTTCACAGTCGGACTATGGGATGGACGCCTTTGTGCGTGAGATTAATGTGGCGGCTGCGGAAATTGCCCGAGGTCTAGCGGATGAGTTTACTCAGGCGGATGTGTCGAAGCCGCGTTTTGTGTTGGGGAGTTTGGGACCCACAAACCAGACCGCATCCCTCTCCCCCGACGTCGAAAACCCTGCCTTCCGTGCGGTCACCTTTGATGAATTAGTCGCAGCGTACCGTGAGCAGGCCATTGGGTTGCTCACGGGTGGAGCTGACGTGCTTCTCATCGAGACCGTTTTCGACACCCTCAACTGTAAGGCAGCGATTTTCGCGATCCTCCAACTTTCCGAAGAACTTGAAGAAGAAATTCCAATCGCGATATCGGGTACAATCACCGACCTTTCTGGGCGCACGCTATCAGGTCAAACGGTTGAGGCATTCTGGATCTCGATCCGTCATGCTGATCCGATTTTTGTAGGCCTGAACTGTGCGCTCGGTGCCGTCGAACTTTCGCCCTACATCGCGGATCTTGCGAGAGTCGCGGAGACGAACGTCAGCTGTCACCCCAACGCAGGCCTCCCGAATGAGTTTGGAGGTTATGACGATACACCTGAACACATGGCTGACGTCCTTGGAGGCTTTGCGGACCGTGGCCTTTTGAACGTTGTAGGGGGGTGTTGTGGTACTGGCCCGGACCACATTAGAGCCATAGCTGATCGTGTAACTGGTGTTTCGCCCCGTGTCCCCATCGAGGCAGAGCCTTTTCCACGATTTGCAGGACTTGAACCTTTTGTGATCCGCCCAGAGACGTTGTTTGTGAATGTTGGTGAGCGGACGAATGTGACGGGCTCCGCACGTTTTGCACGGCTTATAGGTGAGGAACGTCTAGAGGAGGCTCTAGATGTTGCGCGGGATCAGGTGGATCGCGGCGCACAGATGCTCGATGTAAATATGGACGAAGGCCTGCTCGACTCCGCCGCGAAGATGACTGAGTTCCTCAACCTTATCGGAGCCGAACCTGATATCGCTCGGGTTCCGGTCGTTGTTGATTCATCAAAGTGGTCTGTAATTGAAGCCGGTCTTAAGTGTATCCAAGGTAGACCGATCGTGAACTCCATCTCCCTGAAGGAAGGGGAGGATGAGTTCTTACAACAGGCGCGCCAGCTCCGACGCTACGGTGCGAGTGTGATCGTGATGGCCTTTGATGAAGAAGGGCAGGCTGACACCATCGAACGGAAAGTCGATATTTGTGCGCGTGCTTATCGGCTACTTACGCAGGAAGTCGGGTTTCGATCATCGGACATCGTGTTTGACCCGAACGTATTTGCAGTTGGAACCGGAATCCCCGAGCACAACGAGTACGGAACTGCGTTCGTGGAAGCAGTACGCCGAATTAAGGAAGAGTTGCCCGGTGCGCTAACAAGCGGGGGCATCAGTAATGTCTCTTTCTCATATCGTGGAAACGACGCTGTGCGCGAAGCTATGCACTCAGCTTTCTTGTACCATGCGATCAGAGCCGGTCTCGATATGGGGATCGTCAATGCTGGTCGTTTGCCCGTTTACGATGATATCGATCCCGATCTCTTGGTCGCCGCCGAGGACGTTCTCTTTAATCGAACCAATGATGCGACTGAGCGTTTGACCGACTTGGCGGGGACGATTCGTGAACGAGGTATGGAAGTTGTTGTTGACCATATGTGGCGGGAACTCTCAGTCGAAGAACGCCTAAAGCATTCACTGGTTGAGGGGTTAGTCGAGTTCATCGAAGAAGATACTGAGGAAGCACGGCAGAAATTCGATTTTTCGCTGGAGGTCATCGAGGGACCACTTATGGCCGGAATGAATCGTGTAGGGGATCTCTTCGGTAGTGGGCGCATGTTCCTCCCCCAAGTCGTGAAGTCTGCTCGGGTGATGAAAAAAGCAGTGTCGTACCTCGTGCCGTACCTGGAAGCTGAGAAAGCAATGGGTGCGAGGGGAGCGGTTGCGTCGAAAGGAAAGGGCACCGTTCTCCTTGCGACGGTGAAGGGAGATGTTCACGACATCGGTAAGAATATTGTAGGCGTTGTACTACAGTGTAACGGTTATGAAATTATTGATTTAGGTGTGATGGTTCCACCAGAGACAATCCTTGCAGAAGCCAAAGCGCATTGCGTCGATATAATTGGGCTGAGTGGTCTTATTACTCCATCGCTTGACCATATGGTAACAGTCGCGTCGGAGATGGATCGTGAAGGCTTTGAGCTTCCACTACTAATCGGAGGCGCTACCACCTCCAGGAAGCATACCGCCGTGCGTATTGAACAACAGTACTCTGGGGCGACGGTCCATGTTCTCGATGCATCTCGAGCTGTGGGTGTGGTAGGAGATCTTCTCAGTAAAGAAAGGTCCTCGGACTTCATCGCAAACGTTCGGGGTGAGTACGAAAAGATACGTTCCGATTTTTCTGAACGTTCCCGTAGTCTGGTTCCATTTGAAATTGCTTGCAAGAACCGGTTAAAGATCGACTCTTCGGCGTTTCCTCCTCAAGCCCCACGAAAGCCGGGTGTCCACGTTTTCGATCCATATCCGTTAGACGTTCTGGTCAATTACATTGATTGGACACCGTTTTTTCGGGCCTGGGAGATCAAGGGCCGCTACCCTGAGGTGCTCGAGGATAAGACGGTGGGTCAAGCTGCGCGCACACTTTTCGAAGACGCAACAAGCCTTCTTGATCGTATCGTCAGCGATGGTGTTCTTACGGCACGCGCCGTTGCGGGACTATTCCCTACCGTCTCCCGCGGAGATGACATCGTGTTCTTCAACGACCCAGAAAGATCTGAGTCACTTGCGGTTGTCTCGCATCTTCGTCAACAGATGGAGCGAAAAGGCTCACGTCCCAATCTTTCGCTTGCTGATTTCGTTGTGGACGAAGGTCTGGGGATTCCAGACTGGAGTGGTGCTTTTGCCGTCACGGCGGGTATTGGTCTCGATGAGTTTTGCGCGTCGCTTGAAGCAGAGCAGGATGATTACCAGAGTTTGCTCGCTAAGTCGCTTGCTGATCGGTTGGCCGAAGCACTTGCTGAACATCTGCACGAGGTCGTTCGGAAGGACCTCTGGGGGTATGCAGATGAAGAGGAATGCTCAAACGAAGAGCGCATACGCGAAGCCTACGTCGGGATTCGGCCTGCGCCTGGTTATCCTGCGTGTCCCGATCATTCTCAGAAAGAGATTCTTTTTGAACTCCTCAATGTGCGTTCGAACACGGCGATTGAACTCACCGAATCTTTCGCGATGGTGCCGGCAGCTTCCGTGAGTGGTTGGTACTTTGCGCACCCCGAGGCACACTATTTCGGTGTAGGTAAGATCGGTCGAGACCAAGTCGAAGATTACACGCGCAGGCGTGAGATCGAATCGGCGGAGGCCGAGCGTTTACTATCACCTAGCCTCAGCTACGACCCGAAAGAATGATTGCCGATGAGTGAGGGAAGAAGCCGGCTGCGGGAGTTGGTTGAGGACGGTGGTGTGCATGTCCTGGATGGTGCGATGGGAACTGTGCTCTATCAACACGGGGTCTTTGTAAACAAGTGCTTTGACGAGCTTAATCTGAGTAACCCCGAAGTGGTGCTCTCCGTACATGCGGAATACGTACGGGCCGGAGCCGAACTGATCGAGACCAACACGTTTGGTGCCAATCCCCTCAAACTCAGTGCCTTTGCACTGGAGGATCGCACCGAAGAAATCAATGAGGTTGCAGCGACGTTAGCCATTCAAAGCTCCCGAGGCCGAGCAAGTGTACTCGGGGCAATAGGCCCATTGGGTATCCGAATCGAACCATGGGGGCCGACATCGGTCGACGAGGCAACGAAGATATTTGAGCGACAGGCCATTGGATTGGCGGAGGGTGGCGTAGATGGCTTCATGCTCGAGACCTTTGCTGATCTCGATGAACTCCTGCAAGCAGTCCGTGCAGTTCGAAACGTAGCGGGCAGTGCCCCTGTATTTGCCCAAATGTCTTTCGGTGAAGAAGGGGCTACGGCTTACGGCACAACCATTGAAGTTGCCACTCAAAGCCTCGACCAAGCAGGTGTCGATGTGATTGGCCTGAACTGCTCTGTTGGTCCTTCCGCGATGCTCATCGGAGTAGAACGCATGGTGGCAGCCACTGATCAACCAGTGTCCGCGCTCCCGAATGCGGGTGTTCCTCGTGATGTTCGAGATCGAAAGATTTATCTTGCGAACCCGGAGTATATGGGCCGCTATGCAAGGCGCATGGCGGAGTCCGGTGCTCGGTTTGTTGGTGGCTGCTGTGGGACGACGCCAGAGCACACACGATTTATGGTTGACCTGCTTGGAAAGAAAAGGTTCCGTCCCGTTAGTGTTCAACGTCATGTAGTACATGATGTTGAACACGAGAGCGTTGCTGACCCATTGCCGCTTGCGGACCGATCAGGACTTGGATGCCGTTTGGCATCTGGTGAATTTGTTCGGAGTGTTGAACTCACGCCGCCTAGTGGTTGGGAGCCCGATTCTCTTCTTACGAGTGCAAGGCGCTTACAGGACGCTGGTATTGAAACGGTTCACATTGTAGACGGTCCTGTTCACCGGAGCCGGATAGCCTCACTACCCGCTGCCATTGTCATTGAGCGCGAACTCGGATT
>Ga0310344_10001594_pt1 | contig 17279 bp, 13 predicted proteins | sample HC15DNA20200_MG_FD_203801 | JGI IMG/M metagenome (GOLD analysis project Ga0310344, IMG submission 203801) | Marine microbial communities from station ALOHA, North Pacific Subtropical Gyre - HC15-DNA-20-200_MG | ecosystem: Environmental > Aquatic > Marine > Oceanic | place: Pacific Ocean: North... | reverse complement strand
CATTAATAGCGCCAAATTTATTTTGTCGGCTTTTATCCTCAATAAATACTGCCATTCGCAAAATTGCTGCTTTCCTCATTTCTTCATATCTAACGCCACTATCACGAAACCCCGGTATATATGTCCCAGCTAGCTTGAACTCCTTGGCGGATAATTTTTTTATTGCCAAATCATCGCTGGTGGATAATATCATACCTTCTTCATAGTGTACTTCAGCAGCTTTTTTATTTGATGAATCAAGTTCAGATGAGTAATCCATAATTCTAAACTCAATCAACTCGCCAGACTTTACACGAATTGCCGGCAGTCTTTTAATGGTCTGATTTAATTTTACAAGAGAGTTATATCTTAAGGCTACTTCATCCCATCTAAACTTTTCTTCACTTTGCCTTAAACGATTAAGTTCATCTTCATGTGAAAGAACGGCTGCTTTAAAGGCATCTTGAATTAAAATTTGTGCCGGTTTATAATCAGATTTTAAGGCTAATGCTTGGGATGCCTTGTAAACAGCTGAGTCAAAATCATTGTTCCCGTATGCTATACGTCCTTCTTTTTCTAGTCTTCCATGTGCTGTAAATATAGAGCAACCGCTTAGAGCTATCATGAATAACAGGGATATAAACAGCCTGATAAACAATCGATTGTTCAATGAAAATTTTATCTTTAAAGTTAAATCTTGATTCATCAAATTAATTAATTAAGTCTCAAATTTAATGCCAGAAAACCCTGGAAGTTTTTTAAGAATAGAGGTGCCCAATAATAAGGCTGGTGTATAAAAGCCTGAATCTTCAGTGTTATTTAAAAGGTGAACTACAGCTTCAATGGCTCCGGAAGCTGTGACATCATAACCGTTTCCAATAGAAAATATTCCTTTAACACTTTTCTTATTTTTGTCTTTAACCTCTCCCCATACAACAATTTTAGACTTTTCTCGTTTAAGATTATTAGGTCCTTTAACAAAAGTGCTAATAATCGACTTTATTACCTTCTGTATAAAAATATTGTCTAAAAGAAATAAGAATTTTTGACTTAACCTCAATCTTTTAAGAGATTTTGATGAAAAAGGATAAAAAACACAAATATTACCTATGCCTGAAGTGTAAAATGCAGTTGAAATATCTCCCCAAGATATAGATGCTGTGCTTCTAGGGCCATTACCAAAGTCTATTTTCCTAGACTTATGACCAATAGGAACCTTAATTATTTTTCCATCAGCTCTAACTCTTCCCCCATTTCCCAAACTTTCCACACTAGTTTTAAGAGTTCCAGGACTTAAGGATCCTCCTTTTGGAGAAAAGGCTAAAGAAAGTTCAGATGCTGTAGGCAATTTTTCTTTTAATAGAAATGAAAGGCAATCAGTTGGAATTACATCAAAACCTACTCCAGGACATAGAACGACGCCTGATTGTTTTGCTCTTTCATTCAAAGTATGAGCAATCTCATAAATATCTATTTCACCAGTTATATCCAAATAATGTGTATTTGACTCTATGCATCCCTTCATTGCAATATTAGCAGTTTTTGAAAATGGACCAGCGCAATTAAGGAAAATATCAATGTTATTTAATTGCTTTTTTAAAAATTCTATGGATTCTAATGAAAATACTTTTGAATCAAGTGAATGTTTTTTGGCAATTTTGGTAATTAACCTTCTATTTCTTCCCGCAACTATCGGTTTCATTCCACGACTTACTGCTAATTCAGTGATAAGAATCCCTGTATATCCATTAGCGCCATAAATCATCCAAGATCCAGTCATCAGTCACCTCTTTGCGTATCCTCTATATAATTATCGACTAAACGATCGAGCAATGAAAGAGGAACTGCACCGTTTTGCAATACAACTGTATGGAACTCTTTTATATTGAATCTTGGTCCAAGTTTTAACTTTGCTTCTTCTCGGAGTTCAAGAATTTTATTCATTCCAATCTTGTAAGCACAAGCTTGTCCCGGCCATACGATATATCTTTCTATTTCAGCTGTTACCTCTAAAATAGGCATTCCCGTATTGTTGCTCATATAATCAACAGCAGTTTCTCTATTCCATCTTTTAAAATGAATCCCGGTGTCTACTACAAGCCTTACTGCTCTAAATAGTTCAGCTTGCAATCTTCCTAGATCTGTATAAGGATTCGTATGAAAACCATATTCAGCGGCTATACGTTCCGCATATAATGCCCATCCTTCAATATAAGCGGTAAATGGAGAAAATCGTCTGAAAATAGGAACATCCTCCATTTCAAGTTGTATAGCTAATTGGTAATGATGACCAGGAATAGCCTCGTGATATGCTAGAGTTTTCATTCCAAAGCTTGGGATATCATTTACATTCCTTAAGTTTGCATAAAAAATCCCCGGTCTTTTACCATCCATTGAAGGCTGGTTATAGTATGCCCCAGGTGCTGTTTTTTCTTTAAACTTTGGAATACGGCGAACTTCCACCTTAGACTTAGGTCTAAATTCAAAAATGGGAAAAATTCCATCGTCAATCTCTCTAATTATATTTTCATATTCTTCAATAATAGCATCTCTTCCTGAATCAGAATCAGGAAAAATAAAACGGTCCTGTTTAGATAAATCCTTCATTAATTCTCCAACATTAGATCCTTTTAAACCCAATGAGTCAAGTATCGATAACATTTCGGACTGTATTCGATCTACTTCAACCAACCCTAATAAGTGAATTTCTTCCGGACTCATATCAGTTGTAGTATTAATATTTAACATATATTTATAAAAATTATCACCGTTTGGAAGTTTCCATACTCCATCATCCGTTGTGGCAATAGTTGAAAGATCCTTTAAGTAATTAAGTAGGCTTTTATACGATGGGTAGACATTCTTATCTATTTCATCTAAGACCTGAGTTTCTAACTTATGTTTTTCAGGAGTATTAATGTTATCTAAAGAGTTTAATTTTTTCTTAAAAGAAATAAACAAAATATTTTTTTCCGGAGGTTGCTCAATAAAAACTTTCATTTGTTCCATTACTTTCAGAAGAACAAATTTTGGAGCTATTATTCCTAACGTTTCTCTTTTTTTTAACTTTTCTATTGTTTCGGATATAACTCGGTCAAATTGAGACAATCTAGAGATATAATTATTAGCACTTTTTTTATTTATTATTTGATGAATGGCATCCATAAATGAGGGCAATTCATTCTGAATTCCTGATAACTGGTTCACTGGATAGGAATGATATTGGAAATTTTTAGCATCTTGTGCCATGGAAAGAATCCATTCAGCAATATCGTAAGAGATCTTTTGATTTGCTTCTAATGACTCATAATTATAAGAAAGTAAAGTTTTGTATTCACGTAAGGCTTTATTAATCAAATCAGAAGTTTTTTCATCTGAAAAATCACTAAGATCATCACTATGAAAATCCATAAGAGTATTATCTATAATTCCAATTGATGAAAGTAATTGAGGTTCCCCTAACGCTACTTTGATAGTTGTCCTATCGAAATAGTGATCAATATTGAAAGGTCTACCCCAAATCAACGTATACAGCCAAATAAAAAGAAAGAGTACAATTAAAAAGAACCCCTCTTTTAGATAATTCCTCATGATTTAAATATCAATGAGTAAACATAATAAAAATTTTAGATCAGATAGTATGACTCTCGTGCTTAAAAGACCAGTCTTCCTGGGTATGCTTCCAATATTTTTCTTCACCACCTCGAATTTCCCAATCAGAATCAATACATAAACGAGATGCTATACCTCCTCTGGGGTAAAACTCCATAACAACTCTTAAACGTTCTGGGCTATAAACATCCACAAGGTCATCGTAAACAATATTAATCAATCTTTCATAAGAAACAATAATATCTCTAAATGACTGGAAGTAATGCTTTAAAGATTTCAACTCAATTATGTGATTCTTAGGATAGATAGTCATATAGATTCGCGCAAAGTCAGGTTGCTGGTATTTTCCTAAAAAAGTAAATTCAGGAGCTGATATTTTTATTTCATAAGCATCATTTCCAGGATTTGGAAGAGCTTTTAAAATGGATTTATCTATATCTTTATACGTCAGCTTTTCTTTTGACATTTTATTTTGTTTTACCTCTAATTTCAGAACTTTTACTTTTTAATGATTCAAAATCAAGTGAAACTGAATTGACACAATATCTAAGGCCAGTTGGTCGCGGACCATCATCAAACACATGACCCAGATGGCCGCCGCATGAATTACACAATATTTCTACCCGTGACATAAATAAACTATTATCACTCTCAGTCGCAATTTTCTCTTTAGATATTGGCTGCCAAAAACTAGGCCAACCAGATCCGGATTCATATTTTGTTTCCGAAGAAAAAAGTTTTTCGCCACAAGCAGCGCATTTATAGACACCCTCTTCCTTGTGGTTATTATACTTACCAGAGAAAGCCATCTCTGTACCCTTCTCTCGTAAAATTCTGTACTCTTCAGGCGTTAAACAACCTCGCCATTCTTCTTCAGTCTTCATTGCGGAATTTTCCAATCTTTTTTCTCCTACCTTAGCTGACTGTGCTACAATAAAACTAAGGGTTGATGATAACAAAATAGTTAAAATAAGTTGCTTTTTATATAAGACTGTTAATTTCTTTGGAAATATTTTCATTTTATCTTATCTAAGTTTTTATTGAATATGTATGAATTTACCGATAAAGCCTTTTATCTAGAAGGTTCTATTTTAATGTTTCAGAAGAATCTATAATCTTTAGAGATTTTATATTAAGTGGAAATTTTTCTACTTCCTCATCTTCATTTAGTATTTCTGGAGACAAACCAGATTTAACTTGAAGAGAATAATACATAGGAGAAATATTGTTGTTTTCAAGACTTTTACTTAGCGGTTTCACCTCGCTTTCATCAGTAACTATAGCAACAAACATATTATCTATCTGTAAATATTTTTTGATTACTCTATTTACATCATGAACAGTAAGTATTTTTAAATCTACATCTAATTCTGATATATAATCTTTTCTACCATAAAATTTAGAGTCCAATAAAAATCCTAGCTGATCCTCAGGTGATTGTATATATAACTTTACATAACTTCTAAGGAATTCTCTTGTTGATTCAAATTGATTCTGTGTCATACCATTTTTTATTAAGAGTCCTAATTCTCTTATAGCCATCCTCATAGTAAAATGAGCATGACCTATTTTTATTTCTGATAATTCTTTATACTGTGATTTTAGTTGTTTTCCTATTTGGACAGGTCTAATCCATATGGAAAAATAATTGGAAGATCTACTTACACCACTTGGAGGAAGCTGATTTGAACCGCCAGCATGATACCATTCAATATATGAATAATTACCATAATTAATTGATCTTGATTCCCGTATTTTTTGGTATAATCGACCATATGATTTTCGATGCTCTCCTAAAAATGAATTAGCAACCATTAACGCGGCAAAATCCTTATCAGACCTTGTAATAGATAAAGGGAAACCCATGAAGATTGCTGAACCAAAAGCTCCCTTTTTTGATATGATTTCAATTTCCATACCATTCGGAATTCTTGCCATTCCAGGCTTTATAAGGTCAAGAACCGTACTTGGGAGTGAATTTAGATCTGAAATTAATGTATTAAGATGTTCTCTAGTATAATTACCAGCTATACCGACAGTCAAGTTTTGTTGATTAAATATTCTTGTATAATGATTTCTCACATCATCAATCGTTACAGAATCAATTGACATGGAGTTTCCTTGCACTGGATATTGATAATTTGTACCACGAAAAATTAGATTTTCTAATAACTTCTTTGAGTATTCTTCATCAGATGAAGCTCGTATAATTTGATCAACATAAGCTTTTTGATTCGATTTTATTCTATTAAAATCAGACTCATTAAAATCAGGAGAAAGAATAACACTTTTTACTATAGGATAGAATTCATTAAAAAAGTCCCTGTGAACAGAAAAAGTGAATGTTGAAATCTCTTTATCAACTAAAACTTCATACTGTGCCGCCATTGGATAGATAAGTTTTTGAATCTCATCAAAACTATAGTCCTTAGTTCCACCCTGAGTCATTAGATTTGCTGTAAGATTTGTGAGACCACTCCTATTAATTGGATCTGAAATAGAACCATTCCTAAACATAAGTTTTATTATGACCTTATTTGACTTAGGCTGTTTTAGCTCAACTACATCTATACTTTGGCCATAACTGAAAAAAACCAATAATACACATAATATTGTGGTTGATGATCTCATTTGAAATCAGACTCCTCATGTGAAGATATAGTTCCATAAGTAAGTCCTGTCGATATAAAGTAGCTATTTGCAACCCGCTTTACGTCTTCGATTGTTACTTTATCATAAAGGGCATAAACATTGTTGATAGTTTCAGGATCACCAGTAAGAGCAATATAGTGAGACAATGAATTTGCAATTGTCGTTGGATTATCAATATTCATAGCAAAACTATATTTTAAATGTGACTTTGTATCAGCAAGAGACTTTGCATCAATCCCAGAGTTTTTAATAATCCCGAGTGCTTTATTTATTTCATCTCTTACATAAACCATATCTTCACTTTGAAATAGCGACACTTGGATTGAAAAAAGATTCGGATCCCTTGAATCGTAGGCACCACCACCAATAAATCTTGCTTTTTGTTCATCAATAACAAGCTTTTTATATAATTGGGAGTTTTCAGAAAACACTACCGTAGATATAACATCCAAAGTAGGCATATCCATTGACTTATCACTAAAAGCTGGACCCTTATAATGCATTGATAAGAAAGGAGGGACAGAAGGGTCCTGAAGATGGACGAAGCGGGTAGAATTTTGTTTAGGCTCAATAGGTACATCGGACAAATAAGAACCTTCAATCCAACTACCGAAATGATCATTTGCGAGTTTATTAACCAATGATGAAGTAACGTCTCCAACCACTACAATAGTAGTATGCTCAGGGCGATAAAAACGATCAAAGAATGTTAAAGAATAATCATATTGATTAGGCATATCTACAATATCTTCAAAAAAACCCATTGTCGAGTGCTTATATGTATGGACATCAAAAGCACTGAACAAAATTCTCTCATAAAGACGATTGTATGGACTAGAATAATTTTTTGTATATTCACCTTTAACAGCACCAGCTTCAGTCTTGAAATCATGCTCAGAGTATGAAAGATTACGAAAACGATCTGCTTCAATTTCAAACATAAGTTCTAATTTTTCAGAATTTCCTGTCATATGATAAACTGTCCGATCATTTGAAGTATAGGCATTAGCACCAGCACCTATTGACTTAAGAATATTTTTATATTTTTCTCTAGGATATTTTTCTGTTCCTCTAAACATCATGTGCTCAAAGAAATGTGCAAATCCTGTAACCCCTTTTTGAACCTCGTTTCTAGATCCTACTCTGACCACAATATAAAATGAAACAAGACCAGGACTATCAAACGGTACAGTAACAATTTGAAGACCATTTGAAATAGTTTTTTGATGAATAGGATATTTTAAAATATTATTATCTCCTATATTCATGCTAACATCAATATCTTGAGGAGGCGAACACGAAAAATTTGCCAGAAAAAGCAGTATTGATGAGAAAAAGAAAGTCTTATTTAGTTTTATCATACTTATAAAATTAATTAAACGTCTGAGTTAATATAATTTACGTTCTATGAATCAGGAAAAAAATCATGATGCCAAAGATACCAATTATTTGGATCAATGATTGGCACAGTTTGAGATCTTAAAAATACTGGTTTATTTCCAATTACTTTCCGGCGAATTCTTTTCCCCGTTTGAATTTCAACTGGAATCTTAATATCTAATCCAATAATTTCAATCTTATATTGATCCTTTCGGATATTAGTTATAGTTACTTTGGGAAGTTCTGTTGTGTAAAGCATCATATGTACAAATGATGATAAGTCTTTTTTTGCTACGGAGCTAAAATATCTTGTAAAATCAGACTCGCTTACAAGATTATCGTATGTAAATGAATCTAATGTTGCGAAACCTTTTAAAGCTCGGAAAAATTTATGGTCACCCATCATAAATCTGAGTGAATGCATTATATATGATCCTTTACTATAAATATCTCCCTGGTAAACTTCATCTGTTGACGCATTTCGTTTTGGAATTATTGGTATTAGATTTTTTATTCTGCTCTTAGCTAAAGCCATTTTTTTATGATAACCTTTCTCTCCAACAATTTCTTTATGATAAAGAGCGTCCGCATAAGTACAAATACCCTCGTGTATCCAATAGTCTGACCAATCCTTAGACTTTACTTTATTTCCCCACCATTCATGCCCAAGTTCATGTAGTAATAACCAATCAAATGGTTTACCTCCTAATTCTGTATACCTGAAACTATTGCCATAGGCATTAATAGTCTGATGCTCCATTCCTAAATATGGAGTCTCAACAAGACCGAATTTTTCTTTAATAAAAGGATATTCTCCAAAATATTTTTCATGAGAAGCAATCATGTTAATAGCCATGTCAATATGCACAGGGGCTTTTCCCTTGTTTTCTTCAAGTACATAAAAGATTATTGGCATTTTATTTCCTTCTATTGAAATAAATTGATCTTCATACCTATAAAACTTTCCAATAGAAAAATTTAGGTTGTAATTCGCTATCGGGTAATTAGTCTTCCAATAAAATGTTGATGTATTATTCTTATGAATAGTCCGCAATAATTTACCATTGGAGGCCGCACTCAAACCTTTGGGGATAGTTATTGTAATTGAAGCACTATCAGCACGATCGGAAGGATGGTCTTTACATGGGAAAAAAACTTTTCCTCCCTCATTAGCTGAAGACATGCCAATCCAAGGGTTGCCCGCTGAATCATAAGACCAAGTAAAACCTCCGTTCCAAGGAGGATTGGGAGCAACGGGGGGTTTCCCTTCATATAAGACATAGGCTTTGACCAATCCAGAGATATCATTAGGGAGATTAATTAATAAGATGTCGTCATTATGCGTAAAGTTGAAATTCTCATTGTTAATTTTAACCTCATTAACAACGTAATGGTCAACAAGGTCTAATCGCAAGCTATCAATTGGTCTAAGGATATCAAGTAAGATTGTTGCCTCTGCATTTAAAAATTTTTTCTCAGGAAATATATTAAATGATAATTCATAATAAGTGACATCATAAGTCGCTTGTTTTGGATGTAAAATCCCACCGGAAGTATAATTGTTAGCCTGCAGTATTGATAATATTGAGAAAGAAAATACAGCAAGATAATAATTTCGACGCAAACTTAGATTAGTAGTGAATTCTCTCCCCCATTTCAATCTTCTGTTTCTGAACCATATTTCTTATATCTTCCAGAAGTTCTTTTGCATCATATATAATTCCATCCTTTATAGTATATTTTACTCCACCGACTCTTTCTGGCTTTCCTGTTACATCGTTTAATTTTACAGAACCATTACCATAAAGGACCTTCAAATTAGCAATAGGATTTTGATCTACAATCAGAAGATCGGCAAGCATACCTGCTCGAATTACTCCGAAATCAATAGGTTTTTCAAGAGGTTTATAAAGTGTCTCAGCACCATGTAGAGTAGCCGCTCTGATGACTTCAAGAGGATGGAAACCAGCCTCCTGTAAAAGTTCTAATTCTTCTATTATTCCAAAACCATAGATCTTATAGATAAAACCTGAGTCTGAGCCTGTTGTAACACGGCCTCCCATATTTTTATAATCATTAAGAAACATCATCCATATGCGATAGAAGTTCCGCCATGAGACTTCATCCCAAGTTGTCCAATCAAAAAAGTATGAACCATGGCTCAATCTACTTGGAGTAAAGAAATTCCACATTGTTGGCAAGGTATATTCCTCATGAAAATCTGCATTTCTAGCTCGCATGACATCTCGTCCAGCTGAATATATTGTCATTGTGGGATCCAAGGTTAAATCAAGAGAAAGAAATTCTTCTAGTAAATCATTCCATTTTTTCCCTCTTGGCTTTACTAGCTTCCATTGCCGAGCCACTTGACCGAACCTGAATTGCTCATCACTATAATTCATGTCCTTTGGCCAAGGCTGGATATCATGATTTTCATACATTGATTCAAAAAGACCATAAAAATGTGTTACGGTACCAAGGCCCATTCTAGCAGCATCAATTGCATTCATTTGAGCTACTCCAGTTTGTGCAAGATGAGCTGTCGAACCTAAATTATTCTTTTTCGCTTCATCTAGTAATGCAGCCATTATATCAGGAGAATAAGCCCCAAGCTTCATTCCATCAGCACCCTTTCTTGCAATATATCGAACCCAGCGTCGAGCCTCCTCTGGATTATCAACAGAACCTCCCTTCCAATCAACGGAGCCAGAACCTGGCCTATGATATGAAAACATTCTAGGAGCCGTTATTTCATTTGATTCACTCCTTTTCTTTTCGCTCAATGACATATCAAATCCTGTAAAAGGAACTCCTCGTACAGTAGTTACACCGTGACCAAGCCAAAGTTTATATGCATACTCAGAGTTAGGAGATTTAGGTGGCCCACCAGTATGGGCATGCAAATCAACTAATCCAGGAAGTACATACATACCTGTAGCATCAATTTCTTTAGTGGAATTACCTGGTCTTTTGTCATCATTTATTTCAATGAAAGGAGTACCAACATTTGCCACTTTAATAATTATATTTTTATCAATAACAATATCTACTGGTCCTCTAGGTGGAGATCCAGTACCATCAATTAAATTCGCTCCTCGAATAATGAGCCTTTCAAAAGGTCCATCCCCCTCAATTCTATCAGGAGCTGGTTTAAGCGATGGAGCTTTTTCACCATTAATTGCAAATGTTAAAAATAAAAAAACGGACAGATTTTTAAAGATTTTCATTAAACTCCTAATAAAGTCATATTTGAGATAATAAATAGAACCAATCAAAAAATTAATATGTTAGGGATGATCATAATTCTTGAGTGTCATGCATCATTTGCCATCCACCTGCTGAAAAAGGCCTCGCATTCGCAGCAAACTTTAAATCAGGCTTGATTTTACCTTCTACAATATCCGCAACATAATTACCCAATGCGGGCCCATGCTTAAAACCATGACCGGATCCAGCTCCTACTATCCATTGATTACGGACACCAGTTACTGGTGCAATTATCCAATTACTATCTGTTGTTGAAGTATATTGACACAAACGTCTTTCAAAAATTGATGAATTCTTTAATGATGGAAATCTTTTTGAGAGATAGTCTTTGCAAAGACTTAATTGATTGTCATTAAATTCTCGTTGATCAAATTCTGGGTCGAACTCAATACCTCGTTGATCTGAAGCCAATTTGAAGGGAAACCCATCTAAACCTCCAGTTCCATAAAATTTATTTGTTTTTTCAACATCAGCATAGGCGGGAACATTAGGTGAATCCCATTCTGAGCCTGAATAAAAAAATGCAACCTCCTGAACTGTAACCATTATTTTTGTAGCAAGGTCAAAAAGATTAGAGATCCAAGGTCCACATGCCCATATAACAGCGTCTCCACCAATAGTCTTATCTTGAAACAAAACCTTATTTCCGACTCTTTCAACTTTACCTCTAAGCAAAGCCCCCCCCGAATTAACAAATTCATTTCTCAAAAACGTTATTGCCTTATTTGAGCGCAAAACTCCGGCGTTCGGTTCAAAAAGAATAAATGAAAGATCGTGATATCCAAAACTAGGATAAAGTTTATCTCCATCAGATGGATCAAGACGCTCTACTGGAATACTTTCTTTCTCAAGAGTTAATTGGCTGGCACTTGCCCATCCGGCCTCATCATGAGCAAACCAGGCAACACCACATTCATCCATTAGTTTAGTTGACAATCGCTTTTCTAATTCTTTCCAAAGGAGTCTTGATTTCCAAGCGGATTTAGTATACCAAACATTATTTCCATGAGAAAAACGGATATTTCGACTTATTCCATTGCTTGTTGTACGTGAATCGTCATTTGAAAATTGCTCAAGAAGTGTTACAGAATGACCTCTATCTAATAATTCAAGGGCCGTACATGTACCAAAAATACCAGCACCAACAACGGTTACAGAAGAAAACATTCGTTGAAGCTTATTTAAGGAAGACTACGTCTTGGTCTCGGAACATCATTTTTTTTATAATATTCATCATAATAAACATCTAGAGGTTTTGGATAAAGACGACCTCCCCATACGTAACGCAATGAGTCATTAGTGTGTACATCAATAATCTCATCCAATGAATGGCCAACATGAAAAAAAACTAACTTACCAATACGAAGCATTTCAGGATCTGATGGAGCTTTACCAATTACTTCGGTCATAAGACCAGTATGGTTACTTTTCATATGCTTCATTAACAAAGATTCAAGTCTACCTTGTAGACCAGGAATATAACTTGCTTTGTTAGCCATACTAATTAGATTTGATACTCGAGGATTATTTTTACTTTCCATTGCAATACGTGCTGAAACTAAATTTTCAAAATCTACATCAGCTGTTAAAATTTCCGGTTGTCCAGAAGTAACGCCAATATCAGAAGAATATTGAAAAGAATTTTTTAGTTCTGCCCAAAACTGACTTGCTGACATCGAACCATCTACAAATTGAATAACTAGTGCGGCATTAGTTGAGACTGACAATGCTGTCCCATTACGACCGACTGGAATACTGCAATTTATAATAACAATTGAAGGTACAGCTGGAGGAGATTCATTATTATGCTCCTGTGAAAGTTCACGATTCATTACTTTGCCCACACAAGAGAAACCAAGCATTAATACTTCTTCAAAGTTATTTCGTCGGCTTTTTAAGTTAAGTTCGAAAATCTTATTATTATTTTGGCCATCATTAAATGATGTTTGATGACTTATATGAGAAATACGAAAATATCCAAGAGCTGTATGCACATCACTAATAAATCGTTTTTCTTCAGAAAAGGGAGGTTGAGCCGATATAGTTGCAATAATTAATAATGGAGATAAAATATAGTTTCGTATCATTTTGGCATTAATTCTAAAACCTTAGAATCTATTGATTAGAGTCACCAACAACAAGGTCATTTGGATTCATTCTATTTCGCTCCTTAATAACAAGTGAATATATTTTTAAATAAGAAAAAGCATGAAGAATAATTCCCGAAACAAAGCACCCAAAAACACAACCCCCTATAACATCAAAAGGATAATGAACACCAACATAAACTCTGCTAAAGGACACTAATAAAACTATTCCTATTAAAACTTTTTTAGTTTTTGGATAAAAGAATGATGTCATGAATGCAAATGCCATAGTATTTGCCGCGTGATTTGATGGAAAAGTATATTTACCACCCTTTCCAACTAGCAGTCTAATTGTATCGAAATGTTCATACGATGGCCGAATCCTACCAACTAATGGTTTAATAATTTGTGCTGCAATACTATCTGTAATGATAATAGTTATCAGAGTAATTATAAATACTATCATTGCCTGTTTCCAATTATGCTTAAAGGTGAAAAAATAAAAAATCAATAAAGGTATAATCCAGTTGTTTTCATTTGTGATAAATGGAAAAAATAAATCAAAAAAAGGATTTGATATAGTTTGATTAATAAAACTAAAAAAAGACTCGTCAATATTTTTTAAATATGCTTTCATTATTGTATTGAAAAGTTAGCAAATTTCAATTTTTCATGATCGTATAGTATTTCTCCATTTACTATAGTGTACAAAATTTTCGTGCTAAGAATTTTATCCTCAGCAATAGTCATTATATCATTTGAAAGAACTGTAAAGTCTGCAAATTTTCCTATTTCAATAGACCCTTTTAATTCCTCTTCAAACGCAGCATAAGCCGGTGAAAGTGTATAGCTTTTTAGAGCCTGTGACCGAGTCATCTTCTCCCATGGTTCATATCCTTCAACAGGCATACCATCCAATTTTTTTCTAGATACAGATGAATAAAATGAAGCTATAGGATTAATTGACTCTACTGGAGTATCTGTTCCATTAATTACAACAGCACCTGATTTTAAAAGGCTATTCCACGCGTAAGCTCCTTGATTAATTCGTTTTCTTCCTAATCGATTAATAGCCCATGGCCTATCAGAACTTAGATGGATGCCTTGAATGGAGGCTATTATACCGAGCTTGTTAAATCGAGGAATATCATTGGGATGAAGGTGTTGGGCATGCTCAATTCTAAAACGGTGGTCCTTTTTATCTCCAGAGAAGTCTTGAATAACCTTTTCATACTGATCAAGCACCTCTCTATTTGCACGATCTCCAATTGCATGAGTATTTATCTGGAAACCATTTAATATTCCCTTTTTTGTAATTTCATAGATATAACTCATAGATTGTATTGCCATTCCATAATGACCTGGCATATCTTCATATTCCTCTAACAGCCAAGCACCTCTGGATCCAAGTGCTCCGTCAGCATTCAACTTAATTGAACGAATTGTAAGAAAGTCATTTCCCAAGCCTATAGCAGGCCCTTGTTGAAACCATTCATGCAATAAATCAGGATCTCCCCCCGTTAACATCACATAAAGCCTGATTTTCAATTTTCCACTGTTTATAAATCTTTTGTAAGCTTCAATATCCTCTTTGCCTGAACCAGCATCGTGGAATGATGTAATCCCATTTTTTAAGCACTCTTTAATTCCAAGAGCAAGAAATTCATCTCTAGAAATTTCATTTTCTTCTGGCAAATGATCAGTTATTAACCTTTGAGCTGATTCATTAAAAATTCCCGTAGGATAACCATGATGATCTAGAATTATCTCCCCATCATTTATTTCATCTAAAATATTATTTCTTGAGTCAAAATTAAATTTTTCCCCAGAAGATATTCCAGCTATTTTCATAGCATAAGCATTAGCAAAACCAGCATGTCCACTTTTATGACTAAGATAAACAGGATTATTAGGTGAAACCTTACTAATCCTATGATGTGTTGGAAATCCTTTAATTAAAACCTCGGTTTCATTATTCAATTTATTCTGATGCCATCCAAATCCAAGAATCCATTCCCCAGGCTGTTTGTCTTTTGTAGCATCTGATATTATTTGAACCAAATCCTCAAAATTTCTAATGTCGTTTAGATCTAATCTGGTTAAAGCTGAACCTAAACCCATTATATGTCCATGAGATTCTATGAAACCTGGCACCATGGTTAACCCCTTTAGGTCAAAAACTGTTGTATTATCTCCAATAAATGATTCTAAATCAAGGTCGCTTCCAATAGCAATTATCTTTCCCCCGCTTATAGCAACTGCTGATACTTTAGGACTAGATTTATTAACTGTATATATATTGCCATTATTTAAAACCATATCTGCTGAATTATAGTCAGAACAACCCACTAATAAATAAAATGACAGAAACTGAATAGATAAAATATTATTTTTTTTCAACAAGTTTTTATTAAATCAAAATAATAGAATATTATTGTGTATTGTTACAATTAGTGAACAAACGGTTCACCCTGTCAAAGCAATAATTTCCCATCGAATGCTACTAATGGCAAAACCAACATAAACAATTGATGCTATAATCATCATAATAGTGCATAATATTCCAGGTTTAGCACTTTTTGGTAAAAAACGATGGTTCATATAAAGTAATAATGGTACATAAACTGCCATAGCAAATCCAGCCATATAGCCAGCATTAAAAATAAATCCTAAGTCAGTCACACCTCTGTTATCCATAACATATGTTATTATGCATCCAAACACAATCCAGGATAAGCATACAGTAAGATACCACCAACTTACATCCCTCCTTTTAGCTGACTTTATATTAGTATAGATTATATCTGCAAAACTTCGACTTACTCCATCCAAAATAACAAGTTGTGTTCCAAATAGAGCCGCAACTCCAACTAAAAGAAAAATATTTTTGCCAATATCACCCCAAATTTCTTTTAATACAATCGCTTCATCCCAAATGAGAGTTCCGGGTGCCGGAACAATTCCTCTAGGAGTAAGTACCGCGAGCGCACCAAACATAAAAAGGATAATAGTAAACGTGCTCAGCAGCCAAAAAAATATAATCTGGTCTTTCTTTATATAATTCCACCAAGATTGAAATCTAGAAATATTTTCTTCAGTTTCCTCAAAAAGAAAACCATTTGAAGGCGCTGCTTCGGATCTTCCCCGAAGTGGATTTGTCAATCTAGGAATTCTTTTTCCCATACCAATATTTTTATCACGAAGATAGAAAGAATAAAATAAATTAGATGCTCCACCAACTCCAGCAAAGACGAGAGCACTAAACAAAGTTTTTACAGAAATATCTGGGTGAGTTTTTCCCACACTTATTATTCCGATACCTAAATCTTTCCAGACTTCTTTTGAACCTACTGCAATTACTACGCATATAAGCCCAACTGTGACTATGATAACAAGGATTTCTACACATCTTTCAACTGATTGATAAACTATCTTTGGTCCAAATAATATAATTGCGGCAATTGAGAAGGTTATAGCTGTCCAAAAAGTATCAGAACCATAACCAAAAGGTCCGACAATAAGAGCTTTAAGTGCTAACCCTGAAGCCCTAGCCCATCCAGGAACTAAATATCCTAGAATAATTAATATAAGAAAAACTGGAGCGAAACCAGTCCAAATTCTCGAAAATCCAGTAAATGGAGTCTCTCCAGTGGATATTGTCCATCGACCAATTTCTAAATTAATCCAAAGTTGTAAAAATACACCTAATACTGCAGCCCATGCTACAGTAGATCCATACTCAGCCATTATACGAGGCCAAACAACAATTTCTCCCACTCCAATAGCAAGTCCAACTAAAACTGCACCTGGTCCAGCAATCTTCCAAAAAGACTGCGTCCTCTTTGGCATTGTAGCGATTTTAAATTTTTTACTCTTTTCTTTCAAATTGAAATCCCATACAATATTTTTTATTTGGTTACATTTATAAAATAATGATGATAATATCCATTAACAAGATCCTAAACAATCGTTTTCTAATGGAAGCTTTTGTATTTTCTATAAATAATCTAAATGTTATTTAATAGTCAATAAAACTCTTGCGAAATAGTCACATGAAAATGATTTCATATAATAATCTCATTCCTTTTGTTCAAAAAATACTCAATAAAGCAGGTTTGGACAATTTTTCTTCAAATGCCGTTACTTTATGTTTATGCGAAACTTCTTTGCGAGGTGTCGATACACATGGTGTTCGCTTATTACCTCATTATGTAAAATCTGCCTTTTCAGGGAGAAAAAACCCTAAACCTACATTTAAATTTTCCAAAAAATTTTCAGCCTTGGGAATTCTTGATGCTAATA
>Ga0310344_10001593_pt1 | contig 17283 bp, 15 predicted proteins | sample HC15DNA20200_MG_FD_203801 | JGI IMG/M metagenome (GOLD analysis project Ga0310344, IMG submission 203801) | Marine microbial communities from station ALOHA, North Pacific Subtropical Gyre - HC15-DNA-20-200_MG | ecosystem: Environmental > Aquatic > Marine > Oceanic | place: Pacific Ocean: North... | reverse complement strand
GCGGGGCAACGTAAACTGCTACCGGTGTCGGTTGTCCAAGAACCAAGAAATACCAGGTACTTATTGCTCCTTGGCTCCCGCTTTCTCCATTGTCACCATCCCACGCCTGAAACGCCATTGGCACTGCTTGTCCCGCGCTCAAGGCTAAATCCTCTTCACTGCCAGTATCAAGGGGTCTCACAAAAAGAACTTTCCACTGACCATCAGCGTGTTGCGCTGCCGCGCTAAGATGCTGATCCGGATCAGGCTGTCTTACTGCGGTCCCCATTCCACGTGCCACACTCTCAAATGCACCGGCTAGATTACTCTGCCACGTCCAAGTGTAGGCAGGACGGCGTGTGTCCCCCTGAAGGAAAAACGGGCGCTCCTGACCTTCAGATAACTCCTGTGGAAACTGCACCACTATCTGGTCAGCGGCACCTGATCTCGTTGCGGCCCCTACATCCTCCGCACCCATCGTGGTTACCACCTGGTCACCAAAGTCTGCCCATAGCGTATCAGGGCTCTCAGAGGGATCGCCCCAACTCACTAACATTGCCAAGTCTCGACCATCATGCGCTGCCTGGACCCATACCGCATCCACGCGTGGGTTAAACCAGCGGGGCTGGACGACAATCTGCCCTGCTAGCGGCACATAGAATCTTTCAATGTCTTCCCAGGCCGCATCGTCAACCGTCTGAGGAAGAGGTACGTCCGTTAGTAGTTGCGCGGGTACAACCTCTTCAACATTGGGTTCTTCCTCAGGCGAAAGGCTTCGGACATAGTGAGCTAGACTCCAGAGGTCCTCATCTGTAATCACCCCTGCATCTACGATATCCGAAAATCCCGGCATAGGTGTACCATCAAGTCCAGTCCTTAGTGCCCGGTATATATCCTCTACTTCGCCGCCTCCGTTGAATCTCCAGTTCTCGGTCAGGTCGGCAGCGACAATCGGGAAGCCAGTATCATCATTAAGCGTTGGTGAAGACTCTCCATCACCGCGACCTTGCTGGCCGTGACAACGCCAGCATTCGATTATTTGATATACCTCTTCACCCCGGACGATCGCCTCCTCGCCTCCACTCGTGGCTCTGCCGAAATCAAGAGGAGTGGGTGGATCACCCTGAAAAAACCGCGAGAATGTCTTGAGGTAGTCAACTAGAGCAAGTCGCTCTGCCTCTGTAAGGACCTCCTCCCAGCCAGGCATAGCCGTACCAGGCATGCCCTCATCGATTACTCTGAGTATATCTGCATCAGTCGGAAGTTCCCCAGATGCCGTAGTGCTAACTTGGTAGAGAGCTAGGGTGAAGTCCCTAGGCCTAGGAAGCATCGTATTGGCGGCGGGGCCCTCCCCAGCGCCATCTTCACCATGGCAGCCCGCGCACCACTGATTGTATACCGCCTCCCCATCTACTTGAGCTAAAGCATCTCCGGGCAGGGCCAGTAGACCCACCCCCAGGATTAAGGCCCCAAAAATTATCCGCCCCGGAAAGGAAGGCAGTTTACTTGAAACTCCACCGAAACAATTCTGGAGCAGAAGCATCAGTGCTCCTCTCCTTCATGCTCCCACGTGCGCGGGTCATGTCCTGTCTGTTCATAGAGAAAGATGATTACTGACCAAATCTCTTCCTCGGTGAGAAAGTCCTCCCAAGCCGGCATCGCCGAATTCCAGGGCGTACCTTCATTTGGCAGGCCTGGGCCACCCTTGGCAATCCTCCAAAAGACGAAGCTTTCCGTAAGCATCGCAATGGTCCCAACATCCTGGAAATTGAGGGGTGCAGGGTTGAATGCCGGAGCATAATGTCCTCGGCCCTGCAGGCCATCCCCATGACACGCTAAACAATTCTTGTAGTAAATCGTCTTGCCTTCTTCATAGTGCTCTTCAAGTGAGCCTGCCGATCTTAAGGGGTTCTCTAGTCCATCAAGAACCATCTGCTCCCCCTGGAACGTGATACTCGTCGGTGGAGCTGGATGAATTGCCCGGAAGCTTGGCGGAGCTGACACATCTGGCTGCGCACTCGTATAAGTCTGAAATGCGATCAGCGCAGGAACTGCGACTAAGAGAGCACTGCGAGCCACCTTTCGATCTGGCCGAATCAAAATATCATGGATTGGCTGCTTAAACTCTGACCAACGTTGCTCGTTATCACTCACCCACAGCAGGATTCCTACAATCGCAATGACCAAGTACTCCAGCACTACCGTGTTCGGGACGGGTGCGCTGGTCATGCCAAATACGGGGGGTATGAATGGAATCCCAAATTCGATCAAGACATAGGAAAATGCGAGAACCGCAGTTGCTTGTCGGAAAGGGGTGTCCAGGAACCTTCCCATTATTGAGCTTGCCAGACGGAATGGAGCACCCAACAGGCGGAAGACAGACTTCAGAGCTCTCATATGCCCTAGCCCCCTTGTCCAGCTAAGAAGTCCACAATTACCTCAAGCTGCCGAGCAGTCAGCATATCCCCTAGGTTGGGCGGCATAGAACCAGCCAAGTGGTCAAATCCATCAGCTATTTCAGCCGCGGGATCAACGATGCCCCGTCGGATACGATCGGTAGCAATGCGAGAGCCCATCCCATCAAATGCTGGACCAAGTTCAGCTCCTTCCCCTTCAAGCACATGGCACCCTAAGCAGAGATTCCCTCGCATAATCTCCAGCGGGTCATTCGACGCTACCGCCGGACCGCCAACCGGGGCTGCGGCATCTGCTTCAGCAGCTGTAGCAAGGTCAGAGCCACTCACTGTCACTGTTCCACCTTGATCTTGAAGGAACGCTACAAGAGACCAAATCTGAGCTCCTGAAAGAACCCGAGCCTGAAATACCATTGGCTCGAATCCTTCAACGATGTGATCAGCTGGACTAACCATCGACTCGTGCAGATAAACTTTGCAGTCCTGTCCTGTTACACGTGTTCCACACCTCTGGCCTATTGTCCCCTCACCGTTGTAGTCGCTGAGAAGATTTGGAGCTCTAGTTTCTAGCCCATGACAAGTCGTGCACCCACCACCTCCGCTATAGAGCTCCGCTCCAGCCGCCACGAGTTCAGCTGGGCTGACATCTGCCGAAAAGCTCAATTCCTCAGGTACCACGGACTCCAGTTGTGGGATCGTATTAGCTATCCAGGTATAGACAGCAATCGTGCCAATCATCACCCCGAGGATTTTGATATTCGTCATCCTGCCATCCCCTGGTCCTTAGCCAATGGAGCTGAGTCCGCTGCTCCACCTCCCACGTCCGAGATCACAGGTTTCTCAGCTAGACCACCAACCCAAAAAATGAAGGCGACCAGACTAAGGAAGATAAGTACACATGCGGAAATCACGATTGATGCATAGCCAAGCGCAGGGGTAGCCGCATCAACACTTGTATCTCTTATGACCTCAAATACATGCCAGTGTTGTCTGATTCCGCTCCGAGCAAAGCCCATCAAGCCCATGAGCCAAGTAAAGGTCACTGCAAGGATAAACAGAGCGTACTGGGAACGTTCAGGCATCTCGCCCCAACGGATTTCTCCTCGAGACTTAGCACCTCGCATCATCAATATATCGATTACAACGACAAGAATAATCGCGGCAATCACCGCAAGCACCTGATAAACGCTAAATCCGATGCGCACGATCGAGGGCACAAAGTACCCATAAATCCCATAGAAAAGGACCACAGCTGCAGCAACCACAAAGAGGGCACCCTGGATAGTGGTTCCAGTCTTCTCCCAGGAGACCACCGATTTCTTATTCGCCCTACGGTAGAGCAGGAACGATAAGAACGTCGTGAGGATCATGAAGTTTACAGCAGTATTCTTCGCGCTCATGACCCCGAGTACGCCCAAGAACGGATGAAATTGCCCACCCATTGCAGTAATCTCAGCCCGGTTAGCAATCATGTTGCGGGGGGTGGCCCAAACAGCCGCGCCGATCAGTAGAACGAGCAGCATCCATTTCGTATAGGGCATGAAACGTTCTGCCCCAGGGATGCGGCCCATACCAACCCAGAGGTAGTAATTACCAGCAAGGAAAAGAACAGCAATTAAGAAGGCTTGAACAACCCAAAGCCAGCTCATGAATCCACCCATCATCGTGGTGCCCATCTGCTGGTTGAACTCATAGATTTCTCGGCCTAGCCAATAGCCAGCAAACGGTAGCACGATGAGCGCACTAATCGCGATGAAATTCCCTATGTAGCCCATCCAGTCATAGTGCGCCCGCTCTTCGTCAGTCTTCGCTGAAAGGAAGCGGAAGGCAGCATAAGCACCAACAATAGCGCCACCGAATACCACGTTCGCGATCAATCGGTGGATATTAATTGGCATCCAGGTCGCATTCGCAAAGGCACTCCAGAACTGTACCATCCCCGGAGCCGTATCCGGAGTGACCTCAGCAGGCGGACTCATCATGTATGTAAGCCAGGAATTAGCGATCAGCATCACCGCCGTACCCCAGAGGTTGAGAAGAATACCCAAGCCCCAATGGCCCCATTTTGCCCGGCCCTTCTTCCAACGATCCCAGCCGTAGTAATACAGGTAGAGCGTGAAAGACTCGAAAAAGAAAATCCCCACGTACACCCACATGGACGGCGCAAAGATCTCCGATAGATAGCCCCATAGCCCCGGATAGAGTGTGATCAGGCCGAAAACTAAAATTGCACCCCAAATCGCTGTCGCGGAGTACGAGACCAATAATAGCCGCGTGAATTCCTTCGCGAGTTTGTCATATCGACTGTCAGAACTGAAGATCCCAATAGCTTCAGCGACAACGGCAAACATCGGCACGCCAAGCACGAAAGCTGCAAAAAAGAGATGTAGCTGAGCAGCAATCCAAATGGCCGCCCTACTTCCTATGACTGGAAAGTCACCATATTCACGGGGAGTGTAGCTCTGTGCTGCCAGAGGTTCCGCTGCAACCGCCACAAGTCCAATTCCCAGCATAACCGCCACCGGCAACCCGGTATTTATCCAGGACCATCGCCCATGATTATGCTTAAGCATCCGTCCTCTCCACCTGGTCAGATTCCTTCTCACGCTCCCTCAAGAAGAAAGGCAGCCGCTTAGAGAAATCCACAGGCATTTTTCTCCGCACCTCCGCCATTACTTCAAGATCCACCACGCTGTAGCCATTTCTACGTGCAAAATCCTCTACTCGCCGCGTTACTACTCCGCGCACAAAGCTAGGAGCACGAGAGATGCGCTCCTCTGCCTCTGGCGTCCAGACCATTTCTCTTGGGGCATCTGCGCCATAGGTCAATTGCTCACGAGGCCGCACAAGGGGCTGATCACCCGGTGGATCGTAAGCGCATGATTCATCCGGTCCAAGCGGATCACCCGATTCCGCAAACGCTCGAGCTCGACAACCACCGCAGATCGCGCGGTACTCGCACCGCCCACAACGCCCCGAGAGCTCACCACCACGTAACGCTCCGAACAAAGGCGACTCTCTCCAGACATCCCCAAATGATTCCTGTGTCAGATCCCCTGCGACAGCAGGCATATAGGGACAAGGGGTAAGTTTGCCCTCAGGAGTGATCCTGCAGTACTGGATGCCGCATGGGCAGCGCGTAGCGTAGTTCAGTAAAGGGGACTCCTTATCAGCTTCAACTACGTGCCTCATAAGTTGAGGCTGACATTTGGAGCGGATCATCATTCGTCCGCGATAAGCTTGCTCCAAGTCAACCAGTTCGGCGAGCACCTCTTCATTTTCCGAAGGAGAAAGACCTTCCATGCGTTCCCCACGCCCAGTAGGAACTAGGAAATAAAGATTAAATGACACAGCACCTTTCTCCGCAGCCCAACCAACAAGATCAGTAAGCTCGGAACGATTCCCTTTCGTAAGGCTCGTTTGAACTATGAAGTCGAGTCCTTGCTCGCCCAAACGTGTTACCGCATCTAGTGTTGCGGACAGAGACCCTGAGCCATGCCGGAAGCGGTCATGGTAGGTTTGGCGCAGTGAGTCTATGCTCACGGCAACACCCTTTACACCCGCTTGCTTAAGTGACTCTATACGCTGTTTGCTCAGGCCAGTGCCATTTGTTCCAACCACCACCGTTGCCCCGGCAGAGGCCGCATGTTCTGCGATTTCCTCTAAATCATCACGCACCAGTGGCTCTCCCCCACTCAAGATCAAAAGCACAGACGGGTTCACCGCAAGGACATCATCCAACACACGGTGGCACTCTTCTGTAGACAACTCACTTTCTGCACTCTGCCATGATCCAGCAGATATATAGCAGTGAGAACACTCAAGATTACAGCGTCGTGTGATATTCCATGCCACTACGTGGGGAATAGCTGTGTCTGGACGCGAATCTTCAAGCTCTCGGTCACGCCTTTGGAGGAGAGAAGCTGATTCGGTAGGAAAGTCAAGGATAGGTAGCGACTCTTGCCTTACCATGTCGGAAGCTTGGCCGGAAGCCAGGGTGCCGAGTTTCACTCGGCTATATCTTCGTTCATCATAAATTCCTCAACCGCAGCCTTCGCTTGTTCCGGCGTCGTGGTTTTGAAATCCACCGGACATTCGTCGGCAGCTTCTGCTACATCACGAACAGGACATCTCGTCACACCCTGAGCTTTTGCCTCTTCGATAAATTTGCGCATCTCCGGGGTCATGCCATCGACACCCTCCGCCGTGGCCCGAAGCTGTTTCGCTTGAAGCTCCCTGAACATGACCAACATCGTATCCATGTCGAACTCATCGGCAGCAATCATGGCATCTTTATTCTCATCCATAACAAGCGTTGTGACCCGCCACACACTGTTATCCCGTGCAAAACGCTCAACAGTGTTTCGTGCTAGCGGGCGGGCTATTAATGGCACATTTTCAAGGCGCTCTCGTGCTTCGACAGTCCATACAATCGGATCTTGCTCGTTGCGCTCCCGAGTCTGAATATGCCCGGTGTAAGGACAGGCCACAGAGATCATTGGTGTGCTGGGTTCAGGGTCAGCGTCATTCCCCTCAACGTGGGTTCGCTTCATGGCCTCTTGGGCCTTCACTTCTGCGAGCGCGAGCTCTTCCGCCGTACCAATACCCATGATCAACTGCATGTGTGTGGGCAGGAGTTTTGTGATGGCTTCATCCAGCCGCTCATTTGTGACCATCGGTAGTGCATTGGTCCCCAGTGGTGGGACAGCAGGTGCCAGCACCTCACCATTCGAAGAATGAACTCCTGAGCCGTTACCATTACTCGATACTCCAGCCTCTAAGCTAGAGGCCAGTTTTCCATTCACTGCCTCGCGAGGCCGCTCTTCCCTATAAGTGCCATTAGCACCCGGGCCATAGTTATCTAGCACAAATTCCTCGACAGCCCGACGCGCAATTCCGAGTGCGAAAGGGGGCACTCGCAGAATGCGAACTTCTGCTCCTGGGCCCCACTCTAGCCCCGTCTCCCCATCTTCCTCAATCCACGGAATTTCTTCTGGATTAACATTCTCAGTCCCAACGAGAAGAATACTCGTACCAGTTAAACGAGTGAGGTTTTCGGCTTGTGAACCCAGATCAGTACCTTCAATCCGGTGACTACCATGTCGGGCTAGAATCAGCATCGAAGGCTCTACTTCTGCTGCCCACCTGAGGATACAGTCAAACGGCTTTCCGACGAGAATCTGTGTCTCAACTTCAACGTCAGGAAACTCCTCTGCCATTACTTCTGCGCGCTTGATGTTCGCCTTACAGAGTTTAAGCAGGCCCTTGTCGATAATGTTGTTATGGAGTTCCTCTTGCTCCTCAAACTTGAAGATCTTCGAGGCCTGCACCGACAGAACATCCTTAATGTTCCCGAAAACAACATGGTGATATTCCACGTCAAAAGCCGAGCAAACATAGAGAGTAGCCCCATACTCTTGTGCCATCTCTAATGCAAGACGCATCGCCTTATAGCTGTATGCGGATCCATCAATGCAAACCATCCACTTGCCGCCTTCTAGCTTGCAGTCATTGCGAATGATAAGTGCATCTTTTTCAATCTTCCGAAGAACCCGACTCGCAACTCCACCGAGTTGGGAGAACTCTTGCTGCCCAATGCCATGTGCGCCCATAACCAGCAGGTCGTAAGCGCGGCCACTTGATCCCGCTACTTTCTCATCCTCATCCTCGTCTTCGGCTATGATCCGGCCGTCCTCGCCGATCTGAACATCTCCACGAACTTGATCTCCGCCGTCATACTTGTCTGCGATGTTGGGGTCGAACCCAATAAGGCTTGGCAGTCGCCCTTCGCCACGATTCGTTTCACGGATGATCTCTTCGTAATTGATGCCCTCCAGAAGCTGACGCGTAAGCGGCACCCCAGACGCCTTGCAGAGCTTATCCGTCTGGTCCAGAAAGGAATCAGAGATGAGCTGGAGTCCCTTTTCGATCAACTTGTCATGTATCTTACGCTGGCGCTTGATCTCCTCAGCACTCTGAAACTGAGCTGGAAGACCCGTCTCCAGCTGTCGGAATCGAACGTCATGGAGCCGAGCCGCATAAACATGATTCCCCGTGATCCGACCTTCAGTGCGCTGACATAATTCGATCGCTCGGTCAACGGCCCAGTGTGAGGCCTCTGAGTTGTCTACTGGGACCAGAATCTCTCGATACATGCGTGCCTCAGGATTATAGAATCTCTAGCTGACCCCCAACACGGGTGCCAGCACAACAAGGAGGTCTTCACCCCCGGCCCTTCCCTCTACCTGCTGCATTTACGGGCATATGTGCAACAGGCCCGGTGGACCAAACCCCCGGGCCTTCATAACTGCACTTCAAGCTTCATAGAGTTTGGAGAACTCTTTTGTTGAGCAACGATAACAGCCTATCCTTGCCACAAAACTCATCTTCCGTACAGGCACCACAAACGCCTTATTACAGGGCATTACAGTGCTCGCACCATCTTTCACAAGAATACTACCACGAATTATATCTATAGCGTTCTTCAAGGGCAACCGACCTTTCAGTGCTGGCGATAGGCAATGCATCTGAGCTCATAATATCCATCCACTGAGCCTTGGTTCAGCGAGATTGCTTGTATCCTCACGCATCCGCGGCCGTTCCTAACGAACTAGCGATCGGCCTTGCCAAGCATACGGTTAAAGCAGGCAAGACCAGCATCCAAATGAAGAGTCCTAGTAAGGGTTCACCTCTAGTGCCAACAGACGACACTCCGAGAAACATATCGTGAAGGGCCTGAAAGGGGCTAAGAGCTTCTACCAATGCCCACGAGGAGTCAGGTAAGGGCGTCCGAAATACGCCAGACAGGTGGAGTAACAGGAGCGCTGTAACTGCAGAAAACAGGGCTGTCTCAGCAAGAGATCGAGCCAATGCAGCAACCAGGTTGCCTAATAGATTCGCAATCCACACAGAAGACCAGAGGATGAGCACAGCCATAATCCACTCATTCAGCGAGACCGAGCCTAAGGTCGCGATCGTCAGAGCTGGTAACAGTTGGAGGCCATCAATAACGCCTCCACCTACAGCTCGCTGCATAAGCAGATGTGATGGGGGTATGCCACCCCGAATAATGCGCCCGAAAAGTCCAGCTTCAGCATCGCGCACCAGGGGAATCGAAGATCCAAACGTCCCGAAAAGGATGAATAGTACCGTATAGACCGCTGCTGCATGAAATTTTGGAGCCCCACCCAATGAGACTGCCAAAACAAGCATGACTGGTACCATCACATTCAATGCTAATAAACGAGGTCTTGCCAGTGCTCTGCGAAATTCAATCGCAACGACCAGAAACTTCATCCTGGCAGCTCCTTTCCAGTAACTCTCCGGAACAATTCAGCCAAGCCTGGCTCTCGTACCTCTACGCCCAGAATCTTCACTCTCGCTGATATTAACGCGCTCCATATCTCTGGCAGTGCAGCCTGTCCTCTGGATGTCTCAAACACCAATGGACCAGAGTCATCTACTAACTCTACATCTTCACCGAAATATCTTGGTAATTCTTTATAGTCCGTATCGACTGACACCTGGAATCGTGTTGCTGTGCCAAGGGCGTCAAGTAATTCAGACTGAGAACCAGATGAAACTATTCGGCCTCTATCGATTACCAGAATTCTGTCTGCTAATTGTTCTAGAAAATTCAAGTCGTGGCTTGCCATTACGACCGCCGAACCCTCTTGGCTACGTTTGCGCAAAATGTCAGCTAGTGCATCTCTAGAAGCAGGATCAAGCCCAACCGTCGGTTCATCTAATAACAACAGCTTAGGCTGATGAACAAGCGCCTCTAGTAGTAACAGCTTTCGTTTGGCTCCAAACGAGTACGAAGATACAACTTTATCAGCCTCATCTGAGAGACCAACCAAACTCATGAGGCCAAAAACCAACCCTGACGCTTCATCTTTCTCCACCCCTGCTGCCCGGGCAAAGAAGTGAGCATTCTGCGCACCAGTCAACGAATTGAAATGCGCACTTTCCTCTCCTGCATAGCCGATAAGAACACCGCTGGGCCTGACGCTGATCAGCGAGCCCGTGATAGCCCCACTATCTGGCTTCAACTCGTTAAGCAGTGCACGTAACAAAGTGCTCTTTCCAGCACCGTTAGGACCCAGCAGTGCTACTATCTCACCCTCCGAAACCTCTAAGTCAATATCGATAAGCACCGGGGGACCAGACGGGTAGCGGTAATTAAATCCGGAAGCCTTAATCAATGACACCAACCCGCTTTTCATAGCCACTGTCTCGTTGATCTTAGCCCTACTCACATCCCTTCTAAGCCCAAATCTGATCTGGCTCTATCCATTACCTCAGGTGTGATAACCTCTATCTGCTTTTCCTGGGCATATTCTGTGTAAATCCTCTTCACCATACCACGAACAAATCTAGGAACTCCTCCGAGCCGATCAGTCGCTTCCGGGGACCAAGTTACACGGATCCGGATAAACTCTGGATCTGAAACTGCGCTCGAACCTTCGTCCTCCTTAACCACTGGCTCCGCCTCATCCACAAAAGCATCGTCGCGAGGAGCATCCAGCTTAGAGCGGGTTTGCTGAAGCGGCTGCTCGGGGACCGTCCTGCCTCCTATCTCCACACCCAACGACGTCACAAGTTGGGTTTCCATAGGATTAGTGAGCATTGCCATGTCACGCCCACAGGCACCACAACTGAATAAGGCGGTAATGGTCCCATCTCCAGGCAAATCTCGGTCCGAAAAGCTCATAACCTCATCGCATTGCACACAGAGAAATTTCACTTGTCCTCGTCCCTCCCACCTGGACCATGCTCTATTCTATCAGCCAGATCGCTGAATACCCTAGCTACAACCGAATCACCTTCCCCTCCAACAGGGTTGCCCTGATCTGTCCTTGAACCCAAGACCGGGTCAAATGGAATTTCCGCCCACAGCTCAAGGCCGACAGCTTTTGCTATCTCTCTTGCGCTAGGACCCGTAAAGAGTGGGAGAATGTCCTCTCCTCCTGGCTGGACATAGCCAGCCATGTTGCCTACAAGACCAATACAGGGGACTCCACCCTCAAGCAACTGCGTCGCTGACCTGGCTACGACAGCCCCTGCTACTTCCGATGGAATCGTGACAAGAAGAACTTGGTCGGGCTGTAAATGAGAGGGGCCTACCTCTGATACTAGATCGAGAAAACGCCCTATCTTATCTGTACCAGGCGGTATATCGATGATCAGGTAATCTATCGGCCCCCAAACAACATCTGAGATAAATTCCCGAAGTGCTACTGCCTCAGTTACTCCTTGCCAAACAAATTGGTCATGGCTTGGACCTTTCCACCTCAAAGGCGCCCCTTCTTCTAATAGTAGGTCTGTCGAAATCCCCCTAACTCCTGAAACACCTGCCGCAGGTACCACGCCATCCGGGCGATCCTCCAACTGGCTTCCCATGAGACCCAGCATTTTCCCCAAAGAAGGCCCATTCAGATCAGCATCAACCGCACCGACTCTCGCACCGCGGGCTGCAAGCGCCACGGCTAAGTTTGCGGTCACTGCACTCTTTCCGACTCCCCCCTTTCCACTCGCAATCACTATGATGGCCCCAACCTCAGATAGTCGATTTGCTAGGCGGGCATGCTGCTCCCCGATTTGTTCTACAATTTTTGACTTCACATCTCCAGTGAGATCAGAGTAGCCTCGTACCGCACGGGCCCGGATCTTTGAATCCTTGCGTGGTAATTTGCTAGAACCTGAAGTCAATTCAGTCATTAAGACTACGGGTGGAGTTGATTGCCTGAAGCATCCAGGACTACTAAGGCGTCCACTGGGCATTCCTTACAGGACCCTAGAACTACCTCCTTATCAACTTCATTCGTGTCTGACGTGAAGATAGCTATTCCTTCATCATCCATTTCGAATAAATCAGGTGCTACCTCTACACATGTCTCGAAGCCAACACAGATAAGTCGGTCAATCTTGACCATCAAACCTGCGACTTGACGCTCCTCGATGTCCAAAGACTCCTCTCAGGTTTTCGGGAAGGGCCCTCCCAGCCACACTGGGGGCACCATCGCCACTCAGCTATACGCACTAGCACTGCCAACGTCCTCCGCTGAACAGCTACGGTTGATTCGAAACAGGCTGGACAAACGTAAGCAGTGCGCAAGACCAATAGACTTCCAAGACCAATAATGATCCATCGAAGTAAGACGAGCCCACCCAGGACCAAAGCTGCGGCAAGGGAGATCTCCACTCCAACTATACTCCGGAATTAGTTAGTAAGCGATGCAGACCTCAGTCGGCCCGGCTAACACTCACTCCTACAATTTTGAACGTGACTCTAGTTAGCAGTGGCATAGCAATCGAAGCAATCAGGAGCGGGAATACAATGACGCCAAAAGCCGCGCCAGCTACCCCAGCCAGAACCATACCACTGACTGCATAGACACCTAGATACGAAGCAAAAAGCAGGAGAAGGCCCAAAGTCTGACGACCGCCCCCTCCGCCCTCGATGTTAATTGCGGCCCCACCCACGTAGAGTGCAGCAAGAGACCAAAACACTGCGATTGGAACAAGCCAGACGAGCACCGACAACCTCCTACGGTTCAGGGTCAGAAAGCAGCCTTATTAGTAAAGGCAACCTTCTATCAGTATCCAATCCAACCCCATGTCAGATCGGTTTTTCAGCTTCAGAAATCCTACCACTTTGGCAGTGGCTCATAACAAGATGGCATCTCCAGTCGAGATCCCCAACTTTTCCATCTAGAGAGACTTCATTACCGCACTAACCGCTGCGCGGAAGTATTCGATCTCCGAATCACCATGCACAGTCGAATTAAAACATGCCTCAAATGGGGAAGGAGGCAAGTACACCCCGGCTTCTAGCATTCCATGAAAAAAGGAAGCGAAGCGCTCATGGTCACACGCCTCTGCGCCTTCCCAAGAATCCACGGGACTCTCAGAAAAGTAGAAGCCAAACATCCCCCCTGCGACTGAAGTGTGAATTGGTACTCCAGCACTCTTCGCCTCACTCGTAAGTGCATCTGCAAACGCATTACTTGTGGATTCCAAGGCCTCGTAGACGGAGGTATCCGTAAGGCACTCGAGTGCAGTTAAGCCAGCGCGCATGGCAATCGGGTTACCGCTAAGAGTGCCGGCTTGATATACCGGGCCCGCTGGAGCCATCTGGTCCATGATTTCTGCCCGTCCTCCGAACGCACCCACAGGGAAACCGCCGCCGATGACTTTTCCAAAAGTCGTAAGATCAGGGGTGACATCGTACAAACCCTGTGCTCCAGATGGTCCAACACGGAACCCCGTCATCACTTCATCAAAAATAAGTAGGGCCCCGTGTTGTGCGGTGAGTAAGTGAAGATCCTGCAGAAAATTTTTATTGGGCGGAATCAGGCCCATATTTCCTGCCACCGGCTCTACAATCACAGCTGCGATGACATTCATATTCTTATCAAAAAGTTCAGTTACAGAATCCAAATCGTTAAACTGTGCTACCAAAGTGTCCCCGGCGGCGCCAGATGGAACACCGGGTGAATCTGGAAGACCCAGTGTCGCAACTCCAGATCCTGCTCTCACTAGCATCGAGTCAGCGTGACCGTGATAACAGCCCTTGAACTTCAAGATCTTTGAGCGCTGTGTATAAGCACGCGAAAGTCGGATGGCACTCATGACGGCTTCTGTTCCAGAGTTCACCATCCGCAAGCGGTCTACGCTTGGCACCACCCTACATATATGCTCAGCAAGTTTAACTTCATCGGCGCATGGTGCCCCAAAGCTTGTCCCCCGTCTAGCCGCTCGTTCAACCTCTCGTGCGATTAGCGAGTGGGCATGCCCCAGGATTATGGCACCCCAGGACATTACGAAATCCAGGAAGCGCCGCCCATCGACGTCCTCCAAGTAGGCGCCTTCACCTCTTTCGAAAACCACTGGCACTCCCCCTACCGCCCCAAAAGCTCTGACTGGTGAATTCACCCCCCCTGGAATGACCCTGAGTCCACGCTCATAAAGTTCCCTAGAAACAGCACCACCCCCTTGGCTCATTAGATCTCCTTTTGAGTGCCAGATTGTTGGACGGTTGTTGCTGCATGCAGCCCTGATCTGATCACGGCCTCTATGCTAGCTCCATCGTACTCAGCTCCAGCCAAGTGCAACCCTGGTAACTTTCCTAATCGAGCACGAAAGTCCCTAATGCGTTGGGTATGGCCTACCCGATACACAGGCACAGACCAGCTGTGTACCCAGGTTTGGATTGGGTCCTCAGTGATGGCAAGGCTCTCAGCCACTTCATTGCGGGCAAGTGACACGGCCTCTTCTGGATTAGCGTGTCCTCCACTCCCATAATCAGTTGGCATCCCGCGGACAAAGCACCGGAGGAGGAGGAGCTTACTAGGGGCCCTAAACTGGAATTTTGCAGAAGACCATGTGCACGCAGATATACCATTGCCAACCCCTGGTCCATTGAGATAACCGTGTGCGTCCAGAGGCCGGCTAACAGCTGCGCTGGGGTACGCTAGGTTCACAACAGTGGTTTGGGCCGAGGGCACCTTTGGCACCGATTGTCCAAAATCCATAAGCTCGGAAAGTATCTCACTGGCCACTGATACAGGCGTCGCCATAACCACTACGTCACACCTCTCCTCCTGGCCAGTATCTATCTGCACTACCCACTGTCCTGAATCACGGAAAATCCTGGTCACTCGAGCAGAAGTGTGGACGCGGCTGGTCCCTAGCTTCTCCTCTAGCCCTTCTACGAGTAACGACATCCCCGTGGAGAAGGTCAGAATAGGTGAACGCGCCCTGCTCCTATCATTCTCCTGAGCACCCCGACTCCGAATCAGGCTACCGCCATCAGCCTCTACTTGGACTAGAGGTGCCAACGTCGCCTGAGCACTTAACTCAGCCGGGTCACCACCAAATATCCCCCCAAGTAGTGGCTCATAAACTTCACGGTAAGCCCTAGCTCCCAGTCGACGCTCGATAAAGCTCCTAGCACTTTCATCTTCATCGTCTAGCCGCTTGGGTACCAAGGGTTCGAGACGCACCCTTGCCCGGCCTAACGCCGACAAAGCTGGATTAGACAGAAGTGAAGAGGGTCGGCCAACAGGACTCCCGCTCTCAGCCAGGAAAGGCGTAAAACCATGCCTGTCGCGACGGTAAGCTCGGACTGGGCAATCTACCGCAGGAGCAATCTGCTGGGCTAACCCAAGTTCTTCTGCGAGAGACTCTACCTCTCCGGTCCGTGGCACCCAAGAGTCTGCACCACCCTCCACAACAAAACCGGAGGCACGAACAGTACAGAGCTTGCCACCGACACGGTCTGATGCTTCTACTAAAGTGACCTGCTTAAAGCCCTCTTCATTCCTCTTACTTGAAGCTTTGCTCAGCTTAAATGCAGCTGTGAGTCCTGCCAGTCCACCACCCACAACAACGACACGGGGGCAAAGCTTCACGCAGCTGCGGACTCATAAGAACGCACAGCGTCTATAGCTATTGTCACAGCTTCTGGCGGGGTCTGAGGAAGCATCCCATGTCCTAGATTAAAAATGTGACCCGGACGACCATTCACTCGCTGCATCACATCTCTGACCGCTTCACGAATATGTTTCTCTGAGCCCAAGAGTGCTGTGGGATCAAGATTCCCCTGAATAGCACAGTCTGCACTAAACCGACCCCACGCTTCGTCAATTGGTAGACGCCAATCGACACCGAGCACATCGCTTCCTGCTTGAGACAGCAATTCTATGAGATGGGGAGCACCGACAGCAAAGTGAATGGTGGGGCGACCCATATGTTTCAAAACATCAAACACACCTTTAGAGTGCTCCAAAACCAGACTCTCATAGGTGACCGGATCGAGCCAACCTGCCCAAGTATCGAAAAGTTGCAACACATCCGCACCTGCTTCCGCCTGAGCTGTCAACCATCTACCAGAGACATCCCTCAGCTTTGTCATAAGTGCAAGAAATGCCTGTGGTTCGTTAGACATAAAAGATTTCACGCGCCCGAAATTCTTAGTCGGACCCCCTTCTATCAGATAGCTAGCTAGAGTGAATGGAGCACCTGCAAAACCGATAACCGATGAATCATGACGCACCGCTGAGCGTACTGAGCTGATAGCTTCAAGCGTGGGGTGTAAGTGCTCTCGAGGATCAAAGGGTCTGAGGGCGTCTACGTCAGATGAAGATGCAATAGGATTCCGGATTACTGGGCCCTTTCCAGGAACGAAATCTAGCTCAATGCCCATCGGTACTAAGGGAAGCAGTATATCTGCAAAGATGATCGCTGCATCAAGATCGAAGCGCTCCAAGGGTTGGAGCGTGACCTTAGATGTAAGTTCAGAATCCGCACAGATATCTAGCAGCGAGTGAGCCTCTCGCACCTTCCGGTATTCAGGCAGGTAACGACCAGCCTGACGCATAAGCCAAGCCGGTGTTCGACTGGTGTCCTCTCCACGGCATGCTCGCACTAAGCAAGGGGTCACAGCCAATTTGTCCCCTGGTCATCTGGAGATACGTGGATACCTACGTATACCGGTGTATCACGCTCTGTATACAAACGTGCTTCCGTCATTCTTAGATCAACGACAAGTGCTGAGAATCCACTCAGATTCTCCGACTCATATGCCACTACAAATTCCTGGTCTTGGAGACCCGTCGAGTAAAGCAGGAGTTGATCAATCCCCTCATGTTGCTTACCGATCCGAATATGTGCCGTCATCATCCTCCGCCGTTCTTCAACAGAATGTTGATACCATTCATGAGTCTTGACGAATGGATACACAATCAAGTAGGGCAAGGCTCGTTTGATCATTGGATCAATCTCTCTATCCGCACTCCCTCGCGCATATTGTGATGGGCGAGTCAGCCCCCAAAGCACATCCACGACACTCATATATCGTCGGTATGGTCTTTGTACCTTGAGAAAC
>Ga0310344_10001592_pt1 | contig 17295 bp, 18 predicted proteins | sample HC15DNA20200_MG_FD_203801 | JGI IMG/M metagenome (GOLD analysis project Ga0310344, IMG submission 203801) | Marine microbial communities from station ALOHA, North Pacific Subtropical Gyre - HC15-DNA-20-200_MG | ecosystem: Environmental > Aquatic > Marine > Oceanic | place: Pacific Ocean: North... | reverse complement strand
AACATGGGTTTTTGTAGGATTGTTATGTGGAAGAGAGCTTGCAATCTCTACGATGAATAAAGAATACAAATTCAAATACGTGTTTCCATTAATTGGTAAAGACTTTATTAAAATGGTCTTTGGATTAAGTATTTCAGTTGGAATTGTGTTGGCAATTCACTATATAATAATTCCTACCGGATTTGGTTTGTAAATTCTAGTTCCTTAGAATTATCCGAACTGGCCGCCAGTTCTAAATCTATAAATATATTTAGGTAAAATACTTTGGATGGCTGTTCCTGTGATACCAAGATCTTTTAATGTTGGATGATCCCCTGAAACAACGTTATTATGCTTCAACAATTCCACTTGGTCGGGAGTTAGTAATGGATTTGGCATCATTTGTAAAAAATAGGATTGAAATTTTGCAAACCTAAAAGGAATAGAAATTAAAAATCTTTTTTTCTTAATTTCTTTTAACAAAATTTCCATTAATTCTTTAAAAGAATAGTTTTCAGGTCCACCTAGTTCATAAATTTTAGGCTCCAAAGTATTTAACTCCAAAGCTTTTACAATAGCCTTAGCAACATCACCAACGTAGATAGGTGCAAATTTTGTTTTGCCTCCACCGACTAAAGGAAGTGCTGGAGAAAATTGTGCCAAAGATGCAAATGTATTAAAAAACTTATCTTCTGGTCCAAAGACTACAGATGGTCTTAGAATTACTGAAGGTTTAAATATTTTTTGAATATTATTTTCTCCTTCAAGTTTAGATTGCATATATTCTGATGTGTGTCTTTCTTTAACTCCAAGAGCACTAACATGAACCAAATTTTTTATTCCAAATTCATTACACAATTTACTTAACAAATATGGAAACTGTCCGTGAATTTCTTTAAATTTTTGTTTTTTTGTTTCGTAGAGAATTCCCACAAGATTTATAACATGATCACAATTGTTTAAAATTTCTTTCACATTCTCTGGATCAAAAATATTGGTTTTGAAAAGTTCAATTTGCCCTGGATTTCCTAGAGGCTTTAAGTAGCCTTTTAGATAGGGATTTCGAGTCGCAACCTTAATTCTGTAATCTAGCTTTGTTAGTTCACGCATTAAATGTTTGCCTAGAAATCCTCCAGCTCCAAAAATAGCGATTATTTTGTGATTATTTTGCATTTTGATAACATTAACATTATATATGGTTTTAGGTATGACTAAAATTTATAAGTTTCAAGATGATATTTCGACTGATGCACTAAAGGAATTAGAAAAACATTCAAGTCTTGCCATAGACACTGAAGGATCTGGTTTACAAATTCCTCACAGAGATAAATTAAGTTTAGTACAATTTAGTACTGGTAATAATGATGCCTATATTATTCAACCAAATAGAAAAAGTTATAAGGCTCCAAATATCGTGAAAATTTTGGAAAATAACAAAATTACAAAAATTGGCCATTATTTAAGATATGATGTGTCAGGTTTAGAATATTTTCTTAAATGCAATGTGTTAAATATTTTTGATACAAAAATAGCAAGTAAGCTATGCAGAACGTATACGCAAAACCATGGGTTAAAAGATTTAGCTTTAGAATTTTGTAATAAAAAACTGGATAAAAGATTAGGAAGTAGCGATTGGAATAAAAATTTGGATGAATTAACAGATGCACAGCTTCAGTATTGTAGTAACGATGTGATATATTTACATAAAATAAAAGATGCTCTTCACAAAATGCTTATTAGAGAAAATAGATTGGAGCTTTATGAAAGTTGCATCAAATTTTTAAAAACTAGAATTAAATTAGACCAGAAAGGCTTTGCTGAAGACATATTTCAACATTAATGAATAAAGATATAAAAATAGCAAAAAAAACAATCCAGACTGAAATTCAGGCTTTAAAAAAACTATCAGCAAGCTTTAATCGTACATCTCAATTTTCAAAAGCTGTTAATGTGATTTCTAAAATGAAAGGAAAATGCTTGGTTGTCGGAGTGGGAAAAAGCTACTTAGTAGGTCTAAAAATTTCTGCAACTTTATCAAGCTTAGGAACTCCTAGTGTTGCCTTTTCTGCAAACGATTTACAACATGGTGGCTTGGGCGCCATTCAGAAAAACCAGGATGTACTGTTAATTTTTAGTGTTTCTGGAGAATCTTCAGAGCTTAAAAGTATTCTTGGATACGCAAATAGACATGACATAACTGTAATTGGAGTAAGTTGTAAACCTTCCTCAATGCTTATAAAAAATTCTAATATTAAAATTTTATTACCTAAAGTCGTTGAGGCCGGTTCCAGTCTAGCCCCTACAAGTAGTTCATTAAATTTTTTAAGCTGGGGAGACTCTTTGAGTATTGCTTTAATGAAAAGAAATAAATTTACAAATAAAAGATTTGTATCACACCATCCTTCGGGAAGTTTAGCTACAGCATTAATTCAAGTAAAAGAAATAATGGTAACAGGAAATAAAATTCCTATTGTTTCTTCGAACAAAACAACAAAAGCAGCAATAAAAGAAATGAACAAAAAAAAATTAGGAATAGTTTGCATAAAAAATAAATCTTCAATACTGCTTATTAGTGATGGTGATTTAAGAAGACATTCAAATAACTTATATAAGAAAAAAATCATACAGATTGCTACAAAAAATCCTAAGTGGGTTTCCGAAACTGATACTGCGCTTTCTGCAATAAATAAAATGAATGCTGCTGGTATTACATCCCTTTTAGTATCTAGAAAAAAAGATATTAAGAAAAAAATTAAAAAATTGATTGGCGTAATTCACTTACATGCCGCATTGTCTCGAGGTATTAAATGACAAATAGCAGAAAAATTACACAAATTATTCTAATAACTTTTGGCTTATTGCTGATATTTGCAACGTACTTCTTCTATCCAAAAATGATTGATAAAAAAAAATTAAAAGATAAAGATAAAAATGTAGTATCCAAAAATTTAGAAACCGAAATTAAAGATGATACAGTTAACAGATTTGAAGAAGTTACATACAAGGGCGTTTATGATTTTAATAAGACATTTACTGTACAATCAACAGACGCATATGTTTTAGATGAAGAGCCTGATGTAGTTTATATGAACAATATGGAAGTAAATATTTATATGAATGACGGAAGAGTAATTAATATAACAAGCGATAAAGGCAGCTATAATAAAGTAACCTATGACTGTTTTTTTGAAGAAAATGTTAAAGCAACAGATGGCGAAACTATAATTTTATCAGAAAACGTAGACTTAATATCTAGTCAGGATACTGTTACCGTTTACAACGATGTTATTGTAAAAAGTGAAAATAATTCACTTGTGGCTGATAAAGTCACTTATAATTTTGAATCAAGACGTTATCGTATATCAATGTTTGAAAAAAATGAAAAAGTTAAGGCAAAATTAGTTCAATGAGCAGTATAAAAAAATTTAGAATTATAAAATTTAAGTCTAAACCTATCTTATCTGCAAAAAGTATAGCTAAATCTTTTGGTGATAGAATCATATTAAGAAAAATAGATATTCATTTAAACAAAGGTGAAATGTTAGGACTCTTGGGAAGTAATGGTGCAGGAAAAAGTACTTTTATGAATATTGTACTAGGTCTTCTAAAGTGTGATTATGGAGATATATTTCTGGGCAGCACAAAGTTAACTAACTTGGCTATACATGAAAGATCTAAATTAGGTATAGCCTATCTACCTCAACAAACTTCAATCTTCAGAGGACTTACAGTATATGAAAATTTGTTGGGTATAGCACAAATAATCAAAAAAAATACTTCCGAACAAATAGAAATTGTTGAAAAGTTAATGGCAGAATTTTCCATAACACATCTAAAAGATGTTAAAGCTACAGCTTTATCAGGTGGTGAACGCAGAAGAACTGAGATTGCCAGATGTTTAATTAATAATCCAAAAGTATTGCTATTGGATGAACCTTTCGCTGGAGTAGATTTACTTTCAATTCAAGATATTAAAGAATTGTTACTAAAATTGCAGGCCAGAGGATGTGCGGTATTAGTAACAGATCACAACGCATCGCAGCTTTTAAGTGTAGTTGATAGGGCCTATGTTCTAGCTAATGGAAACATAGTAGCAGACGGTCCACCAAAGAAAATTGTAAATACAGCTGATGCGCAAAGACTTTATTTTGGTTCTGATTTTAAATTTTAGATTTAATGAATGATAAATTTTCTATTTTAATTAATAAAAAATTAAAAAAATATAATAAAAAAATTACTGTTGATCCTGACAAATCGATAACACATCGCTGTTATATAATTGCTTCACAATGTTTAGGTATAAGTAAAATATTGGGTTTAGAATCTGAAGATATAAAATCTACTATTTCTGCTTTAAAGAAACTTGGAATTAAAATAATCAAAAAAAATAAAATAAATTATATTTACGGAATGGGAATTTCTGGGTTTAAAAAATTCAACGGGACTATAGATTTTAAGAATAGTGGCACAAGTGCAAGAAGCTTTTTGGGAATTTTAACATGTTTTCCTCATCAAGTAAAAGTTGCTGGTGACTCAAGCTTAAAATTAAGACCCTTCAAAAGATTAACGGTTTATCTTGAAAGGATTGGCGCCAACATTATTCATCCTAAAAATAAAAAATATAGTTTGCCAATAAAAATTTATGGTACAAAAAACTGGGCGTTAGCACAAAAGCATCATGTAAAAATTAAAAGTGCTCAAATTTCTTCAGCAATAATTTATGCTGCTTTACAAACTAAGGGTATAACTGAAGTTGTTGAAAGCTCAGAAACCAGAGATCATCTACAGAGACTTTTAAAAAGCTTGAAGGCGGACATTAGCATAAAAGAAAACAAAGGAAAAAGAATTACAAAAATTAGAGGCCAAAAAGAAATGAATAATTTTTCAATCAAAGTTCCTGCTGACCCATCAAGTGCATGTTTTTTTGTTGTACAGACACTACTTATAAGAAAATCATCTCTACTTATAAAAAACGTATGTATCAACGAAACAAGAATTGGTTTTCTTCATATACTCAAAAAAATGGGAGGCAAGATTAATATATTAAACAAAAAAGAATATTTTGGAGAACCGGTAGCAGATTTATTTGTGCGATCTTCTACTTTAAAGGGAATTAAAATACCTACTAAATGGATAACTAAGTCTATTGATGAATTAGTTGTAATTTGTATAGCTTGTGGTTTAGCGAAAGGTCAAAGTTATTTTCGAGCTCCAGAACTACTTTTAAAAGAAAGCAATAGAATAAAAGCTATGTCAGATTCACTTAACAAACTAGGAATAAAAACAAAAATTATAAAAAAAGATGCTTTAAAAATTTATGGTAATTCAAATATAAAAATAAATCCGAAAAAATTGATAAAAATATCATCTAACCTGGACCACCGAGTAGCAATGGCAAATTTCATAGCCGGTCAAATTACAGGGGCAAAAATTTTGATAAAAGGTTTTGAAACAGTATCAAGTTCATTTCCAAATTTTTTAAGATTTCAAAAACAAATTGGAGCTAAATATGAAATTAAAAAAAATTAAAATAGGTATAGATTCTCCTGTTGCGGCAGGAGCTGGAACAATATCAAAAATGTTAGCTATGCATTATAATTTATTATATTGCGACACAGGAAAGATATATAGATATCTAGCAAAAAAACTAATTCAGAATAAACCTAAAAATAAAATTTTATATTTAAAAAAAATAAGTAAAAAAATTAATTTAGTAAAATTAAAAAACAAAAGTTTGTTAAATGATGATGTGGCTCTTATCGCCTCACAAATTGCAAAAGATTTAAAAGTAAGAAAATTAGTTGTAAAATTTCAAAAAAATTTGGCATACAACCCTCCAGAAAAATACAAAGGATCAGTATTAGATGGTCGTGACATAAATTCAAAAATTATTAAAGATGCAGATTTTAAGTTCTACATAACTGCAAGTGTCAAGGTAAGGGCAAAAAGACGTTTTAAAGAATATAAAAAAATGGGAAAAAATGTAAAATTTGCTGATGTACTGAAGAGCATGAAAAAAAGAGACAAAGAGGACCGCACCAGGAAGCATTCTAGGCTTAAAAAAACGAAGGATTCTTACTTGATAAATACAACTAACCTATCTATAAAAAGTAGTTTTCTTAAAGTTAAAAAAATAGTGGATAGAAAACTAAACAAGATATGGAAGAAATAGTTAAACTAGATAAAAGCAAGTCTCACAAGGAATTTGAAAATCTCCTTTCCGAAGATCTAAATTCTAGAAAGTTTAGAGAAGGAGAAATATCGACAGGAATTATAAGTAAAATCGGAAAAAAATATGTATTCGTTGACTTAGGATTAAAAAGTGAAGGGGCAATACCTATCGAAGAATTTAAACTTACAAAAGAAATAGACCAAATTAAAATTGGAGCGAAAATAGACGTTTTGCTAGAAAAAATAGAAAATAAATATGGAGATGTAGTTATAAGTCGTGAAAAAGCTAGAAAAGCACATTCGTGGAAAAAAATGGAAAAAGCTTTTGAAAAGAAAGAAGAGGTAAAAGGAATCATAATTTCAAAATGCAAAGGTGGATTTATTGTTGATGTAGATTCTTGTCTTTGTTTCTTACCTGGATCACAAGTCGATCTTAGACCGCTAAAAAATATTGATCATCTAATGAAAATTCCACAAAAATTTGAATGTGTTAAGTTAGATAAAAAAAGAGGAAACATAGTTGTATCTAGACGAGCGATTATGGAAAAAGTAAGAGATCATGATAGAAATAAAATTTTATCAAAAATAAAAGAGGGCGACGTTGTTCAAGGTACAGTAAAAAATCTTACAGATTGGGGTGCTTTTGTTGACATAAATGGTTTGGACGCTTTACTTCACATTACTGACATTTCTTGGGGAAGAATAAATAAACCTTCCGAATTACTTTCTATTGGACAATCCATAAAAGCAAAAATAATTAAAATAGAAGAAGAAACAAAAAAAATAAGTTTAGGAGTAAAACAACTCACTGAAGATCCTTATATTAAATCAATAAATAAATATGAAATAGGAAAAAATTATCAAGCAACAATTACCAAAGTTTTAGATTATGGCTGTTTTGCAAAATTAGAAGAAGGATTGGAAGGTTTAATCCATCAATCTGAAATATCTTGGAACAAAAAAAATATTCATCCTGGAAAAATTTTAACTACTTCTCAAAAAGTAGAAGTTCAGGTCTTGGAAAAAGATGTAGAAAAAAGAAGACTTTCTTTAAGTTATAAGAACACATTAGCTAATCCTTGGGATAAATTTATTAAAGATCATAAAGTAAATGATGTTTGTGAGGGTACAGTAAAAAATATAACTGATTATGCTTTATTTGTCTCAATTAAAGATACTGAATTGGATGGAATGATTCATTACAAAGATATTAGTTGGTCTGAGAAAGAATCTGAATTGGAAAAATATAAAAAAAAACAATCTATTAAATTCAAAATTTTAGAAATTGATCAAAAAAAAGAAAAAATAAGACTTGGGATAAAACAATTGGAAAAAGACCCATTCGAATTTTTCAGAAATAAAAAAGTTTCTGAAGTAATCACGGTAGTAGTAGAATCTACCGGCAAAAATGGAATTTATGTTTATGCTGGACAAAAAGATATGATAGTAATGATTAAGAAAAATCAATTAGCAAAAGAAATTGAAAATGCAAGAATATCCCGATTTTCCAAAGGTGATAAAATAGACGCTATGATTACAGATTTAAATAAAGAGAAACGTGAAGTAACATTATCAATCAAAGCTCTCGAAGAACAACAAACAAAAGAAGCAGTAAAAAAATATGGATCAAAAGATTCTGGTGGAGTTTTGGGAGAAATACTTGGACCATTGTTGAAAAAAAAAAAGAAAACAAAACCAGATAATTAGTAGTATAATAATTCATGGTTAAAAGTGAATTAATTCAAATACTTGCAAATCAATATCCCTCACTAATTCGCAAAGATATAATAAAAATCGTAGATATAATATTTCTTGAAATTGCCAAAGCTCTTTGTGAAAATGAATTTTCAGCTGTTGAAATACGGGGGGTTGGAAGATTTTCCACAAAAGTAAGAAATCAAAGAGTTAGTCGTAATCCTAAAAATGGGAGTATTGTGCATGTTCCAACAACAAAGTATATAAAATATAAAATGTCAAAAAATCTTTTCAAACGTTTAAACAAAAATTTTACTGAAAACAAAATATCTGATACTTATTAAAATATAAAATCAGTGAAAAAAATTATACTCGCGTTAGACACATCCAATTTAAACGAAGCAATAAATATTGCTAAACAAGTTAAAGAAAAAATATTTACCGTCAAGATAGGATTAGAATTTTTTAATGCTCACGGAAAAAATGGTATAAAAAAATTTAATGAAATAGGAATTACCAATTTAATGCTAGATCTTAAATTCAAAGATATTCCTCAAACTGTTTATAAAGCCATCAAAACTCTTGATGATATTCACTTTGGTTTTTTAACTATTCATGGCCAAGGCGGTAAAGCAATGATTGAGAAAGCAAAACAAGCTGCCAAAGAAATAAAATGTAAACCAAAAATTATGATGGTTACTATTTTAACTGCTTTAAGTGATGAAGATTTAAAAGCTGCTGGTAGTAACAGCACGGTGGTTGAACAAGTAAAAAAACTAGCAAGCTTAGCAAAAGAAATGGAAGTGGGTGTAGTATGTTCAGGGCATGAAGCAAAAGTAGTTAGAGAAATAATAGGTCCAAATCTTTTAATTTTTACTCCAGGGATACGTATGATGGAAGATGGCAAAAATGATCAAAAAAGAGTTTCTACACCAGTAGAAAGTATAAAAAATGGTGCAAATAAAATAATTATGGGAAGAAGTTTAATTAAAGGAAATATTGAAGAAAATATAGATAAAGTTTCTAATTCTATCAAAGAGTAGTTTAATGGCAAAAATAAAAAAAGGAATACCTTTAATCGACCAACACGATAAAAATGGTTACTGGGGAAAATTTGGTGGAAATTTTATACCTGAAACTTTAAAAAAACCAGTAGAAGATCTTACTGTCTTATTTGAAAAACTAAGAAAAGATAAAAAATTTATTCAAGAAAGAGACTTTTATTTTAAAAATTGGGTTGGCGCTCCTACATCATTTATAAAACTAGAAAACTTAACAGAATATTTGGATGGCGCTCAAGTTTGGGCAAAAGTAGTTTCGGAAGCAAATGGTGGTGCACATAAAATTTATAATGCAACAGTCCATAGCCTTATTGCTAAAAGAGCTGGAAAAAAATACATAGTTGGAGATACGGGAGCTGGATATGCTGGAAAAATGTTAAGCATGGCTGCAAAAAAATTTGGTCTGAAATGCAAAATATTTATGGGCGCAAAAGATATAAAAAGACAAAAGCCAAATTGCGACGCAATGCGTGCCAATGGCGCTGAAATAGTTCCAGTTTATACTGGAAGTCAAACACTGGTAGATGCTGTTAGTGAGTGTATGAGATACTGGGTCTCAAATTGTGACACTACTCATATGTGCGTAGGATCTACAGTTGGACCTAATATTTTTGTAAAAATTTGTGGATGGAGTACATCGCAAATTTCCAGAGAGCTCTTAATACAAATAAAAGAAGAGTTTGGACAAATTCCAAAAAAATTAAAATTAATAAACTGTGTTGGAGGAGGTTCCTCAAGTTTTGGGTTTTGGAATGAATTTATGCATTATAATAAAAAACAAATTGAATTTATTGGAGTTGAGGCTGGTGGACCAAAAAAAAGTAAAAGACACGCCGCACCTCTGACTTATGGTTCAAAAATCGGAATATTGCATGGCTCAGCTCAGTATGTAAACCAAAACGCAGAAGGCCAAATAGAAGAAACTGAATCTATTAGCGCAGGACTGGATTACCCGGGAGTATCAGCTCTACATTGTTTTTTAAAGGATGCAAAAAGAGCAAGATATACTGCTGCTAGTGATGAAGAGGCCTTAAATGCTTATCAATTAGTTACTAAGCATGAAAATTTAAATCCAAGCCTAGAACCAAGTCATGCATTTGCAGAAGCGATAAAAATAGCACCGAAATTAAGTAAAGATACAATTATAATTGTAAACTCATGTGGAGATGCGCATAAAGATCGAGACATTTTAAGACAAAGATTAGGAAAATAATAAATGACCATATCACCAATTAATTTAGCCTTTGAAAAATCTAAAAAAGAAAAAAGACCTGCTTTACTTACCTATATAGTGGCAGGAGATAATACTAAAAAAAAATCATTAGAAATATTAAAGTCAGTTTCAAATCATGCTGACATATGTGAGTTGGGCTTTCCTCATAACACTCCAATAGCAGACGGAGGGCAAATCCAAACTGCTTCTTACCGGGCGATTAAAAATGGTATTAAAATGAAAGACGTGTTTCAAATTGTTAAAAAATTTAAAAAAAATAAAAATGCAAAACCAATAATTTTAATGGGCTACTACAACATGATTTATCAATATGGTGAGAATAATTTTTTAAAAAAATGCAAGCAAGTTGGTGTTAATGGTTTAATTGTAGTGGATTTACCCTGGCCAGATAATAAATTTTTTGCAAAAAAATGCAAAAAAAACTCTATTAGTTTTGTACAACTTTTAAGTCCAACCACTTCTAGAATTAGAATGAAAAAAATAATAAAAGATTCACACGATATGTTATATTTAATTTCTATGCTTTCTACAACTGGTGGAAAATTAAAAGTGTCTCCTAAAACAATATTGAATAACTATAATAAAGTTAAAAAAATCAATAAATCTAAAAACTTGGTAATCGGCTTTGGTATTACAAGTAAAAATATTTCATCATTTAAAAAAGCAGATGGATGCGTTGTTGGTAGCGAAATTTGCAAAAAAATTTCACAATCAGTCAAAAAAAGACAAAATCCTGTCACAAATGTAAGTAATATGGTAAAAAGACTTAGGAGAAAATTATCGTGAATTGGATTACTCGTTGGAAAAAAATTGGTATCAAAGTAAAACAAATCTTTAAAAAACAACCTAAAGGGCCAGAGGAAACCGATTGGAAAAATTGCCCTCAATGTAAAAAAATTACTTACAAGCCAGATTTATTTAAAAATTCGTATATATGCGAATGCTCTTTCCATTTTGATTTACCGCCTAAATTACGTTTAGAATATTTTTTTGATTCAAATTATGAAATTATAGAAGCCCCAAATAATATTAACCCTGATCCTTTGAATTTTGAAGTAAAGGCAGGTGCTAGAGAGGGATATAAATACATTGACAAAATTAAAAAATACAGAAAAGTAACGGGACAACAAACTGCTTTATTATGTGCTAAAGGAAATATTTCCAATTTAAGTGCGGTCGTGGTCTGTTTTAATCCAAAATTTGGTGCAGGACGTTTTGGGCCTGCTGAAAATGAACATTTTTTAAAAGCTGCAAACTTTGCTGTTAAAGAAAAGGTTGATATTTGGATAGTTGTTTATCAAAGCTCAGGAATTGATGTCCACACAGGAGTTACAGGTCTTGCTGGGATGACCAAAAGTATCATAGCTATGGATGAAATAAAAAAAGCAAAAATTCCGACTTTTGCTATTGCGGCCAGGGCGGTAGCTGGAGGCACTTACGCTAGCAGCTTTTTTCAGCATGATTTTATAATAATAGAATCTAAGTCAGTAGAAAATCTGTTATTTAGCGGAAAGCGTGTAACAGCAAATATTTTAAAGGGAACAGATCAAATCCCAGATGATTTTGGTACTGGACCTGGAGTAATGAAATCTGGACTAGCAGACATGACACTTGAAAGTCGAAAAGAATTAAAAGAGACTATAACTAAATTAGCAAATATAATTTTAAAAAAAGAAAAATTAGCAACAACAAATGTAGAAGAAGCCTATGAAGATCAAGAAGATTTTAAAAAGACTGCTTCAACTACATCCTAAAAGTGTAGACTTATCTCTTGATAGAATAAAAAGACTTTTAAAAGATCTTAATAATCCCGAAAAAAAAATTACAAATGCTATACAAGTTGTTGGGACTAATGGTAAGCACAGCTTTTGTGCAACTTTAAGAGAAATTATTGAAACCGCTGGTTATACGGTAAATCTAAATATAAGTCCTTCTCTCAAAAAATTTAACGAAAGATACTATCTCTCCGGAAAGTATATATCTGATGATGAGTTATATGATTTGTTAACTGAAGTAGAAAAGATTAACAAAAATAAAAAAATTACATTTCACGAGTTTATTTGTGCTTGTTTTTTTCTTGCAGCATCAAGAAATAAAAGTGATGTAAATATTCTGGAGTCTGGACTTTTTTTTAGGCTTGATGCAAGTAATGTTTTAGAGAAAAATATAGCATCTGTAATTATGCCAATTGGAATTGATCATAAAGATTTTCTTAAAATGGGCACTATTGATGAAATTGTTTATGAAAAATGTTCAGCTTTATTAAACGGATCTAAAATCGTTATATCAGAACAATCACAAGACGTTTTACAAAAAATTAAAAAGAATATTTCTAACAATAATTCAGAAAAGATCATTTTTAGCAAAAATTACAATTATAAAAAAATAAATGAAGGTTTTATTTATAATGACGATTTTGGTAAGATCAACTTACCTTTTCCAAATTTATTAGGCGATTTTCAAATTAGCAATGTTTCTACTGCAATCGCCACTTCAAGGAAGCTTGATCAATTTAAAATAAAAGATTCTCATATCATTCAAGCAATAACAAAAATAAGGAGCGAAGGAAGGTTACAAAGCATTACTAAAGGAAAGCTCAGAAAATATGTTTCAAAAAATAATCAAATTTTGATCGACGGTGCTCACAACCCTTTAGCAGCTTCAGCGGTTGAAAAATATTTGGAAAATTTAAATTCAGGAAGAAAAATAATAATGTTGCTCGGAATGATGGCAAACAAGGAACATAGGAAATTTATTGAAATATTTAAAAATAGAGTTCATTCAATAATCGCTTTAGACATACCTAACCAAGAAAACTTTATTGAAAAAACAGAATTATCAAAAATAGCTCAATCTTGTGGTATACCTTCTAAAACTGAAAATTCTATAGAGTCGGCATTAAAAAACGTAGCAATAGAAAACAGTAGTGCGATAATATTCTGCACAGGTAGTTTGTATTTTGCTGGAGAAATATTAAGATTGAATTAAATATTTTCCTTAATCCAAGAAACTATATTTGTTTTTGTAGTAGCGCCAACTTTGGTAGCTTTTAGCTCTCCACCTTTAAAAAGTAACATTGTTGGTATACCCCGAACTCCGTACTTTGTTGGCTGATTAGGATGTTCATCAATATTATGTTTTGCGATTATAACTTCATTGCTCATTTCATTTGAAATTTCTTCTAGAATAGGACCAATCTGTTTACAAGGTCCACACCATTCAGCCCAAAAATCAACCAATGTAGGTTTGGCAGCTTTCAAAACCTCTGTTTCAAAATTTTCATCTGTTACATTTTTAGTGGTCATAGAAAGATTTCAATTTAAGAATTTTTTTATTAATGTCAACTAGCCTTTTGGTATATTTTTTCCATCTCTTCAATATATGAATTGATATCATGGAGTTCTTTTAGTTTTTTTTTATCATCCTTAAATTTATTTCTTAGGGTATCAATCTCAAGATAAGTTCTAGGAATAGTATTCCATTTTTCCTCATTTGTGCTTAAGATTCTTGATGCAATTTCCTTGTGAACAATATTATATTCTTCTTTTGGTAAAGATTGAGGGCTTTCTTCATAAAGAATTTTTTTTCCAAAATATTGCATACGCTCATCTTTAAATCTCTGTAATACGGAAAATTTATCCTTCCAGTTTGCTTTGTGAAATTCTGGCATAAGCTTATTATCATGATCTGGTGCAAATTTTTTATAAATTGATTCTTCTGGATAAATATCTAGTTGCGAATCCAATTCACGTTTTTCTCTTGCGTCATCATCTAAAATTGCTGCTACTTTTTTTGCAAACTCCTTATTTTCTCTTACTAGTTTAGCTCTTTCTTTTAATTTTTTAATTCCAAGCTGTTTATAATTGTCAAAATTCATTCCATAACTTGGATTCATTATTATGGGATGTTTTTTGTGTTTAATTGTCCTTATAACTTTTGGTTTTTTATCCAATTCTTTTCTTAGTTCTTGTATAGATAAATTAAAATAATAATTAGGATCTGCTTTAAGATCAAAACACATAGGATAACCCCACTGAGGATGTTGACAAACAAAAGTTAAAACAAATGGCACTGATTTTCCATAATAAAAAAAATCAGTACAAAACAATTCTTCATTTTGAATCAGCCGAAAGCTTTTATCTTTATTTGTTGTCATCAAACTTGCTCTCCAGACATTAGGAGCTTTATTACTTAAAAGTTTTGCGATTTCTATAGTAGCCAAAACATCACCCATTGCTGAATGAGCATCATCATGTTTGATATCATTTATAGGCGCTAATTTTTCTAATTTAAAAACTGGATTATTCTTATCACTTATTGGTGTTTTTATGCAATTAGGGTAATAAAGATGACAAGCTCTAGCTAAACTAAATAAATCTCCTCTTTCGTTTCCGTTGGTATTAGTTAAATATGGATATTCTAGATTTTTCCATAAAGTTCTCCTTAAAAATTCCTCATCAAAATTAATTGAATTGTAACCAATAAAAATTGAATTTTTCCATTGTTTAAACTTTTCAGTTAATTGTCTAATCATTTGATAGTGAGATAAATTTGTTTCTTTTAAAATTTTTGGAGTAGTTTTATTAACCAATAAAGCCATAGCCTCAGGAACAATACCTGGACTTAATTTACATCTGGCTTCGTATCGGTCTAATTCTTGAAAATTATCATTTACCAGTACCGCTGCAGCTTGAATAATTTGACCATAAGAAACATTTGATGAGCAAGTTTCAAAATCATAAAAGACCAAATTTGGCATTAAGTACTACTTATTCAATACTTTAATTTTGTCAACGTCTTCTTTAATTGCTTTTTCAACTTGTTCGGGATCTTTAATATTTTCAATGGTTCTCATTATTGATCTTGCATCCCGACCAAAATCATCTGTCACTTTCATAGCTTCTTCTAGTTTTTTTCTAAGATTCTTAATGCTATCAAAATGTTTTGAAAATCGTGTGGTAATATTTTTTAAATCATCATGAATTTGGGTTGCATGTTTTTGAACCTTGAGTGTTTGAAAACCTAAGTGGTAAGCTTGTAAAATTGCACATAATGTATTTGGTCCAGCAACAGTAATTTTATATTTTGTTCTGAGTTCTTCCATCAACAATTCTTTAGTTTTTGGGTCTCTATAACTTGCTAACTCTGCATACAAACCTTCAGTTGGAGCATAAATAATTGCAAAATCTGTTGTTTTAGGTGGCATAATATACTTTTCACATACTTTTTTTGCTTTAATTCTAAACGCTGTAGCTAAATCATCCCTAGCCTCAACTAATGCTTCTTTATCTTTTTTTTGGTATGCCTCGTCTATAGATTTATATTTTTCTATAGGCCAATGACTATCAATAGGACACAGAATATTATTTTGTAATTTTACAGCAAACTCCACTACATCACGAGTTTCATCAGGTTTCATTTTAACATTTGCAATATATTGAGCTGCGGGCAATAAATCTTTCAGTAAGGCCGCTAAAGAAAATTCTGCAAGGCCACCATACTGCTTCACTCCAGCTAAAATTCGACTAAAACTATTTTGACTTTTGTTTATTTCTTCTACCTGTTGGTTAAAGACACCAACTTTCTCATCAACTTTGGTAATAGCTTGTGTCATATCTCGAGTCACATCTTTTGATAATGCATTGAATGATGTTGACATTGTAGTTATGGAATTTGTTAACGAATCTTTTAGCTTATTTATTTCTTCACTATTTTTGTCGTCATTTCTATCCTTTTTTTGGCTTATCAAGAGATAAATAACAACACAAAGAAGTATTAAAACAATATATATAATCGAATCCTGCATATTAATTACGAATATTCCCCATTCTATTTCATGTAAACAATATTAACTAGCTTTTTTTTGTCTTTCTCGGTCAATATGAGCTGTCATCGCATCAACAAGATAATCAGAATACATGAAAATATCTTTTGTTTGAAAAGATTTTGTTTCATGTTTTTCTGGATTTGATTTGTTTTCTACAACAATTTTTCCTTTTTTAGCATCTGAGTCTTCTAAATAAATTAAAATTAACCAGTCTTCATCTGGACTATCATCATATCTTATAAAACATTCGTTAGACTCATATCTTCTATCAATAACTCTTAAAATACTTTTATGTCTTGGAATATATTTTTTATTCAATTGAAAAATCAAAGAGTTTGCTGAGCGATAGAAAGATTCGAGAACTAATTCGATGGTTTGTCTATGTTCTGAATATTCTTTTTCTTTTTGTAATAAATCTTCCTTGGTGTCAGCATCTGAAATTTCTACACCTAATGATTCCACCCTTTCTCTGATTTTTTGTTCTCTAATTAATCGATATTTTTCCTTAATTTTTTCAAGACGTTCTTCTACGGGCCTATAATCTTCACGTTGCTCCTGCAAAGCTATTTTTTCTAAATTTTTAATTTCTTGAAGTTCTCTTTTTCTAAATGACTCAATTTTTCTCTCTAATTTAATTTCTTCCAAAAAACGGCGTCTTTTTTCAGCTTGTTCACGTCTTAATATAGCTTGTTCTTCTCTAATAAACTTTTTTAAATCTTGCGATCTTTCTTTTGCAAGCCTAACTTCATCTCTTAACTCTTTTTGTTTAGCTTCATATCTTAAACGCCTTTCTTCTCTTATTTGTTTTTCCCTTTCTTTTTTTTCAAGAAAAATTTTTCTTAACTTTTCGATTTTTCTTTTTTCCCTAAAATCATCATAAGCTCTAAAAATTGGTTTTAATAAAAAATTTATTACTTTTTGAAAGTTTATTTTTTCGAGTAATTGCCTCTGTTTTTTAAATTTTGGAAATTCTATTTTTTTAAATTTATCTTTTCTGATTTTTAATCTAATTTTAGTCTTTGATTTTTTGTATATTTTTCTTTTTATTTTACTGGATTTTTTTTTCTTTCTCTTGAGTTTTATTTTCCTTTTTTTTCTAGATTTTTTGACTTTACTTCTTATTTTAAGTTTTTTTTGTCTATTCTTTTTTTTAATTTTCTTTTTCATGAGAAGTGATTCTACTTAATATATAACAAATACTTATTGATATATATAATTTCTGCGGTTACTCGGAGGAGCAGTAAAATTTTTTACAAGTTGTAATTGATATACAACTAAATCCCTAAATTTAAATCCTGCAGAACAACTAGCAAGATAAAATTCCCACA
>Ga0310344_10001590_pt1 | contig 17314 bp, 18 predicted proteins | sample HC15DNA20200_MG_FD_203801 | JGI IMG/M metagenome (GOLD analysis project Ga0310344, IMG submission 203801) | Marine microbial communities from station ALOHA, North Pacific Subtropical Gyre - HC15-DNA-20-200_MG | ecosystem: Environmental > Aquatic > Marine > Oceanic | place: Pacific Ocean: North... | reverse complement strand
TAAACGCTGGCCCCTTCCTTCATCCCAATCGCCTCGACGTCCAGGCTCGCCAACGGTTAACAGGAGTTCACCCTCTGGACTAATCTTCATGACCGTCGACCCATTCGTAGCACAGATCCAAACGTTATCCTCTGGGTCAACAGCCATGCCGTGGGCCTTGTCTTGGTAACCGATGACACCGGGGTCCACAGTCAACAGCAGACGAGAGTCTGGCCCAAACTTGAAGAGCTGCGGCCTGCCAGCAACGGCGCGCTGAAAGACCCAGAGATTTTTCTTTGAATCAAGCGCGACCGCTGGCACGCCACCAGGCCCTGGTGGTAATAGCTCAAGGTAGCTGAACGTGTAACCTAGCTTCTGTTCCCACTGAACCCGTTGTAAATCCTGCCGTGTCCGACCATCCTTTTTCCCACAAATTGGCGAACGACCACACCCAGGTGTATCTCCAGAGGATGTGTAATAGCCAGCAAGCTCATCTCGCGGGATAACCGTCACGGTTCCATCAGCATCGACTCGCGTTCGCCCTCCCGGGTCGGGAAATGATCCTTGCAAAAACCACCCGGGTGAACCATCGGCTGCCGACCCTTCAGTTGGTCCATGGCCCTGAGAGGCTCCGTCAACCGAAGCGATATTTGTAGCGAAGGCGAGAGCCAGAGCGACCACGCCAAGGAGACTAAATTCTCTCATCTTCCCCCTCCAGATTTTCCATCTCTCTCGATCGACCAACCATTCTGGACTTCAGCTTTCTTCCCCTACCGAACCAAGCCCAAGTCACCCTCGACCAGTCAAGAGCCATAAAGCTGCTTATGTTTACATCGATCCTACTGCCGCCTAACCGTACTCTTCAATGGAACACCTCCGAGACGATCTTAGGCATTACCGCCTCAGACACGGTAGGTCTAACTCGATCATCCATGCAACTCATATTGACATGAAAGAAGTTTCAGCAGAGCATCTTGGCGTATCCTCAATCTCAAGGCCGGAGAACCTAGACAATGGTAAATCGACGCCAGTTCATTTCCAGCGCAGCCATGGGAGTCGCAAGTCTCTCGAGTGGACCAGCCCTGTTTGCTGCAGAATACGACCTCATCATCAAAGGTGGTCGTGTCATTGACCCCTCTCTTCACGTGAACGCCGTCTTAGATATTGGGATCAGTGGAGGTCGTATCGCCTCAATCGCTCAAAACATTGACACCGACGCTGCTGAGATCGTCGACGCAACCGACAAGCTTGTCATCCCTGGTCTCCTCGATGTACACGCCCACTACGCTCGAGACGCTGAAGGCCCTCGCATCTGCTTGTCTGATGGCGTCACGGGGTGGGTCGATGCCGGCTCCGAAGGCGCTGACCAAATCGACGACATGGTAGCCATCGCCAGGTCAGCACCTCAACCGGCACGGGTCCTGCTCAATATCGGCCGGGAAGGAATACTGCCAGATGGTGATACCCATGACCTGGCCCTCGCCAATGTCGATGCAGCGAAAGCCGCAATCGCACGCAATAGAGACTATGTCATCGGCGTTAAAGCACGTTTGACCGAGGGAGTCGCCGTTGATGATGTCGAAGTGCTCCGGCGAGCACAAGAAGTCGCAACGTTTTTCAATCTACCTCTTATGATCCACATGGGTCAGACCGCATCCCCTTTCTCGGTACTAGTCGACCAACTTAAACCAGGTGATATCGTCACCCACATGCTCGCCCCTCCCCCTAATGCCATCATCGACGACAGTGGGGCCATCTTTCCTGCCGTGCTTGCTGCTCGGCGCCGAGGGGTATGGTTTGATGTTGCCAACGGCAGAACCGGACACCTCCTCTGGGACACATTCGACGAGATCATGGAGGCCGGATTTTGGCCAGACACCATTTCCACCGATGGCAACACCACGAGCCGAAATGCAGCCAGTGTCATCGACTTTCCAAACGTCATGTCGAAATTCCTAAACTTTGGTATGACACTTGATCAGGTTGTGGCTCGGGCTACCGTAAATGCTTCACGAATCTTCCCTGTGTTTCGTGACCGCGGCACTCTCAATGTCGGAGCACCGGCCGACATCGCCGTACTCGAACTTCGTGACGGGAGATTCGAATTCATTGACAACTACGAGAACCTACGAGTTGGCACTAGGCGTTTATTCCCCTACGAAACCGTACTCGCAGGGCGGCTAGCACCGCGGGTATAAAGACAACAGTCCCACATACAAACGAACAGGCCACACTGGAGGGCTTAGTAAAGCCCCCTTTGTGTGCCGCTATTAATAAATGCATTTCAGCCACACACTAACTGCGCCAGAGGAACATGCAGCAACTATCTTCGCTGGCGGCCACCGCCCTTATGCTTTAAAGAGAGCCACTCCTGGCATCGTTTGTAGTCTGCATGGTTCGGCTCGAGGGACTTGCAGTATCGAACACGTCGTTTTTTACGATCCTTGGCGGAGGGCTTCGTCTTATCGCCCCGACCGCCACCCTGCTTACTGTCCCTGCTCAGCCATGCCTGGCACTTCTCGTACTTGGGATGTCCCGATGGAAGATTCTTGCAGTATTCGACCCTTGACCTAAAAGCACCACCTTGCCGTTTGCTACCTCCAGACCGTCTCTGGCCAATCTTGTCTTTACTACGATCTGAATCAGTAACAAGTTTTGGACCAGCAAAGGGAGTAGCACCCTGCATTGCCCCCACTTGACTTGTAGTAGGTTGATTGAAGTCACGAGAAGCCGATCCAGGGAAGGCCGATGGGGCCGTAGGGGACTCGGCATCGCCACAGGCCGCGCTGAGACACAAAAGAAGTGCAGCACATCCTCCTGCACCGAAAGGCAACAAGGATTTCATACTTCTCCCCAGGTTCACATCTCTAAGACCAACCTCAGGCGAAAACGGCTGCCTAGTGCCTTGCCCGTTTCCCTTACAGTTAGACGTCAGGCCGCGGCAAATAGTTTGTCATCAAGCCAACAGTGAAGCTGGATCTCCCTTACTCACCGGCGTTTTCTTGCTGTCTCGCACCAGCCAGAATATTCGGGAGTCCATAGTTCCCCTCATGACACGCATACTCGAACATCGCGTTTCCCCGTTTCATCGGAATCTGAGCCACGATTGGAGCCGTAAAGGTCGTCATGTCATCGACATGAAATTCATACAGGAGGGTATCGTCAGCTACGCGTGTGAAACGCTCTACAAGGTTGAGTGTCGTCCCATCCCCGGCCGCCATAGTCACGGACGGGCTAAAGCTGGAGGTCTTATCCGTGAAATTCCTGGATTCGACTACAAGGGTGTCACCCTCCCAGTAGCCTCGCGAATCCCCCATCCACTGCTGCACGTTTGCCGGCAAATGAGGTCTGCCATCCAGCGGCACCACTCGGGCATCATGAACCATCTCGTGCAAGATCACCACATGGTCTTTGGTCTGAAATAGCTGGAAGTTCTGATTGTATCCGGCTGGCACAATCGGGGGACCTGAATTAAATCCCAGTAGGCAACGCTCGGCCAACCCTCGGTCTTCCCAGTGGTCCGCACCAATACCAGCTGCTCGCACACGCACCGGTCGAACACCCGGAATATCCTCACCAAGCGAAAGGGTGACCATCTCCATACCGGGTTGCAGAGGAGGCACCCTCCCGTCTGCAGGAGCCACAATCAGTGAAGTTCGATTATCGTCTACGACACCAGCCCCACGGTCGAACCAAAAATTGTTGTAGCCTCCAACGGGGGCTCCAACCGGTAAAGGTTCAGTCCGGACCTCAGTTGGCTGGTCTGCGTCAAGAGCTCGCTGGGCAGCACTGGCTTCGATCTCTGCCGCTTGCTCCTGCGTCAGAACGGCCTGGTCGCCCCTGTCCGAAGGGCGCTGCAATGGCGTCAGTGTACGGAAATCCCAGACACCTTGCAGGTCGGGATGTCCATCACCGGTGCGTGGTAACGTCCATTCACCAACCTGACCGTATGCCAGCCCTCCTGACGCCACGACCACACCAAATAAGGCAACCTTGACAACATATAACCACATCGCCATTATTCTCCCCCTCATACGTCCACCCATCGCTTATAGCTTTCTATCACCCCACCAAATTCCCTCCAGACGTACCAGATGGGGACACAGAAAGCGCATAGCAGTCCTCAGATATACCTAATAACACTCATCGATAGTCTAGCCGAACACACCTATCGAACCCCTCACTAAACCTCTAATTCCCTCAAGCGGCAAGGTCTTGAAACGATCGCTCGGGACGGGCCGAACCTCCCTTCAATTATCTATTTTCGGTGCGCATGTTCTAGAATTACTCTTTTGTTCTTCTCTTCATTATTTTTTCGCCTCCATGAGTCCAGTCAAAAAGCCACTTCGACCTAGGCGATATTGGAAGGCGACAAGGAGCCCTTCTATGAAAACTCTACTCATCGCTGCCATGGTAGCCATCATCACTTTTGCGCCAGCTATCGCTACCGCCGACGACGAAGACGACGTGATTGCCGCAATGCAGGATTACATCTCTGGCTGGAACACCGGCGATGCCGCCAAGGTAGCCGAACACCTCACCTCGGACGCCACGGCGTTTGCTCAGGGCACCGGCTTAGCCATGGGAGCCTTCAATCAGGCCGGCCTCCAAAACGGGATGGACAATGGCGGTATCTGGAATTTGAGTTTCCGCGATATGAAAGTGCAAGTCTACGGCGACACGGCAATCTTCACCGCCTACGAAGTGGGCAATATTCGGTTCCCCAATGGAAATGGCAGCCAGGGACCTTGGCGCTACACTGCGGTTTTAGTGAAACAGGGCGGCGTGTGGAAACAGGCGCATCGCCACACCTCACCACTCAGAACAGGTGCTCCAGGACAATAAACCACCAGTTCGTTGACCACCAGTCCTGCAGGAACGGGGAACCACATCGGCAATGTTGAACTTAACTGCAGCACCCGCACCTTGGAGATCAATACAATTCCGGGTGTAGTTCACGCATCGCTGAGTCTCAGCGGAAGCGTCCTTCTAAAAGGGCGCTTCCGCCTTTTCCCGACACACTCCCCTAAGGCAATGCCAAAGCAATAAGCTCGGCCGGCTCTCCCCGATTACTGGCTGCCATCACAATGTATTGCTTACCGCCAGTCATATAGGTCATGGGGACACCACTCTGCCGCTTCGGGAGTTCCACCTCCCAGATCGTCTCACCCGTCTGTTTATCATAGGCGTAGAACATCGGTCCTCCCGCCCAGGTCGGAGTGGCAAAAAGGCCGCCACCCTCACCGGCAAATAGCAAAGACTTGGTCACCAGAATACCGCTCCGTTCCGGCTTCCCTGTCCGCGGAATCTCAAGTCCACTCAGTGCCGGGTGGTTCTTCACGCAGTCAGGGGTGTCACCGTTCGCAATCATCCAGAGGTGGTCCCCGGTATTCAGGTCGATGGCTGTAATCCTTCCCCAGGGAGGCTTGATCAAAGGGAGGCCAAGCGGACCGATTTCGCCACATCCCTGCCTAGCCGAGCCCCGCCGCCTGGTTCCTCCACCGATATAATTCATGCTTGAACGACCGGGATCATTGGTCAACCCCGCTACTGTGGGATTCGTAACAGATGCAACGTAAAGCACACCTGTCTCTGCATCCACTGCCCCACCTTGCCAGTTTGCCCCTCCCGTCATCTGGGGCAGCATCAGTAGACCATGAAGACCATTCGCACCGGCCAGAATCGGTGGGGTAAAAATAGGCCCCAACTGATATTCAGAGGCTATTCGCCTCGCCTCCGCGTTCAATTCCGGGGTGAAGTCCAATAGGTCGTCGCCTGCCACCCCTTGACGATCAAACGGAGCTGGGCGTGTCGGAAATGGCTGCGTCGGGGAAGCTTGCTCTCCTGGGACACCTGACTGAGGCACCGGGCGCTCTTCAATGGGCCACACTGGCTCACCCGTTACCCTATCGAACACGTAGGTAAACGCCTGTTTGGTGATCTGAGCGACCGCCTTCACCGGTCGGCCGTCAACCACGATGTCGACCAAAGTTGGAGCTGTTGGGATGTCATAGTCCCAGATGCCGTGGTGTACAAACTGAAAGTGCCAAATACGCTCGCCGGTCTTGGCATCCAGACACACAAGACTCTCAGCAAACAGATTATCCCCCGGTCGGTGACCGCCGTAGAGGTCGTTCGTCGGGGTCTCGACCGGGAGGTAGACATAGCCCAAATCTTGATCAGCCGACATCGGAGCCCACACGCCAGTGTTCCCACTATAGCGCCAGGAGTCGTTTTCCCAGGTGTCATTACCGAATTCACCGGGCTGGGGAATTGTGTGAAATATCCACAGCTGCTCACCAGTTCTGACGTCAAACCCACGAACAAACCCGGCTACAAATTCGGGGGCTGGAGCCGTAGCCCGTAATGCGGCCCCCACTACGATCACATCCCCCACCACGATAGCGGGTGAATTCAGACCGATCTGACCATCCTCGACGGTGGGTCTCTCCAGGCCGTCAGTCAAGCCGTCGTAAAGGTCGACAATCCCAGCATCGCCAAAGGTTGGTATCGGCCGGCCGGTCTCTGCATCCAGTGCAACGAGATGATAACCCTTGGTGACGTGAATGATCCGTTCCTCTTTTTCGTCATCCGTCCAGTAAGCTACACCTCGACCAGAACTGGCCCGAACCGGAGCCCGAGCCCCACGGTCGCCCTCTTCATATCGATACATCCAGAGAGTTTCCCCACTAGCACCGTCGATGGCGACCACGTTCCGTCTCCAACCCGCCGTCGTATAGAGCACGCCCCCAATCATCAATGGAGTAGCCTGGTAATTGAAATCAAGCCGTGGACCAAAATTGTCCGTTTTCCACCGCCACGCAATTTCAAGATCAGCGACGTTATCCCGATTAATCTGATCAAGTGGTGAGTACTTCGTGCTACCAAAATCCCCGCCATACCCTCGCCATTCACCGCCCTCAGCACCGCGCTGTGCGGACACAGGCAAGTTGGTAGCGAGCACTATTGAAATCACCAACAACATTCTCAGCACGAACGCAAAACGCTCCAGTGACATTCTCATCCCCCTTTGGTGCCAACGGTCGAGTCGAAGTGCTCTAGAACTACCCTCCGGACAAGTCTAGGCTGCCGGAACCCTACAACCGTCCCGGGTGAACGAACCTGTCCGGCAAGTTTGAACCTCACACCCAGTTTCCCGGCAACGTTCATCAGAACTCCAGTTCGATGTCAAAAGCCCACCGGTCCAGCTGCCAAATCCATGGTCTCCTGAAACCTTTAGCTTGCTCCTTGCCACCGTAGAATACCTAGCCAACTCACCTTCTCAGTTACGCCACACCCGGCGAGAGCCCAACGTTTGGACCCACATGTGATGGCGGCGGCTACCGCCCATCAAGCAGAACCAGTTCTCCTGTAGAGGCTGACTGACGGATCCGGATAAGTTCCTGGTAGTCATCGGAGTTGTACCAAGCCAGAGCTTCGGCCCTGGACTCGAAGCGGATGATCACTGTCGTAGTCGCCTCCCACTCACCTTCTAGGACCGTCGGGTTTCCACTGGCAGCGACCACCTCACCTCCAAACTGCTGAAACACCGCACCGAAGCCAGCCCGGTAGTCTCCATATACTTCTTGATCCGTAATCGTCAGCTTGGCGACGATATAGGCGGGTGGCTCTTGCGCAAATGACGATACCGACATCCCCAAAGCCAGAACAGACAATAGAAATACTCTACGCATCCTTCACTCCCTTCGATTCCATAAATTGAGTTAACCAATTGCAGGCGATCTGTGCGGGCGTTTTTTCAAGGCCTGCAATCCCCTCGATAAATTAAAGACCAGTGAGGTGTCTTATCGAAGTCGAGAGCCTCTATTCTTCTACCTGCCACCAAGCCCGGGCCGAGAGAGACGCTTCAAACCTACGGCTGACCCTCTTGGTTCCTCCGATCCGCTAACGCCTCTTCCATCCTCGCACCCGCGAGAATATTGGGAATAGCATAGTTCCCCTCGTGGCAAGCGTACTCGTAAATGATGTAGTCTGGTTCAGCCGTTAGCGGTATCGAAATTGTCCACGGCCGGCTATAAACGTTGGGGTCATCGATAGTCACCGTCCACATGATTGTGATTTCGGACACCCTTTCGTATCTCTCGACTACCCGCATTGCCCCACTCGTCGGGATGCCCTTCAAACGTCGACCTGCACCGCTGGTTGCAATCCAACCCCGGTTGTGGAAATTCTCAGTTTCCACCACCAACACCTCACCTTCCCAGTGAGCACGTGCGTCGCCCATCCACAAGCCGATGCGATCATCAACATGAGGGTGGTCTGACAAGGGAATGATTCGCAAATCGTGGATCATCTCGTGCTGAAGAACGATATAGTCCGCCGTCTGCACAATACGGTGGGTGTTGTTGTAGCCCGCCGGCAACATTGATCCCGGAACGCCCCTGGACAGACATCGGTCTAGGGTACTCAGGTATCGATAATGGTCGCCCTCTTTCTCAAGGCTGAAGGCTCTTGCCTCCAGCGCCCAACCTTTAATCGGAGCTCGACCGTCGGGTGGGTCAACGACCAGTGAAGTTTGGCCCGTCGACAACACAGTGTCTCCAGAATCAAGCCAATAGCTGCCATAGGCGCCAAGTCGGCCGCCGGTCGTCGTCCTTTGCGCTGGGGCGTCATCCTGGGCCTGCAGGGACAACCTCCGTTGCTGATTGGCCGCTGCCATCTCTTCATCAGTCAGGAACGCTCTTCCTTCCGCAGCGTCCGGTCGCTCCGTTGGGGTGATGGTCTTATTTCCCCACAAGCCCTGTAGGTCTGGTTGTCCGTCAGAGGTTCGTGGCGTCGTCCAAGCAGGGTCGGCAACCCGTTCGACTTGGGCAATAGCCACCATAGGCCAACCCACTACCCCGATAATCAGGATATTCACTGCCACCCATATTTTTTTTGAGGTCAACATAGAGGATTCCTCCCTTGGTCTGTCTCAGATCGCAATGATACCCAACCAAGTGGAGTCTGCTGCCATCACCGGTCTGGCGCCAACAGTCAAAATTTCAAGACCGGATCAGCGTCGCCGACCCACTGGATGGGACAGCGCACCCTGACACCGTAGACCATGTACCAGCCATGGTGTCCTTGTCGAGCACTGCGGTGAGAGTCCAGTGACAATATTCTATTGATTCAAAGGTCAGTGTTGCAGTCGGCCACTCACTTGTTCCGGTAGCCACACTGCCCACTATCGAACCTCCATCAGGGCCACTGCCTGCTCCCGGCAGTCCGCCCGAACGCCTTCCTGTGAAACTACCAGCGATCTGATCTTTTCCCACGTTCGACAGGGTCGCTGTCACCTCACTGGTGCCATTTGAAAAGATGAACGTTCCGTGCCATGTGCCCGCCACAGAAGTGGAAGGTCCGAACAGGCCTCCATCCTCGCACCCAGCAGACACACCCGCAATAGCCACAGCCAACCCGATCGCGACCATTTGACAACAATTCATCGTCTTCGTTCCAGTTTCAGTGATGTCTGGCCTCTCATTCCAAGTAGACAAAAACCTCGCCTTCTGACAACACCAAGAACCAGACGGGCCGAGCCGTCAAAGAGCGGATAGACTCACCTAGACCCTGTGTCATAACACCAGAAGCATGACACCTGAGTACAGACGAACGACCCAGCACCCGATGTGAGAACTGGGTCGTTCAATGTACCAACCTCTTCTGTCTCCGTGAACAAACTGATTCGGCTACGACAAAGCAGTCTACTGGACCCCAACACTCCCAAAGCAGCATCCCAGTCCATTTCCGCTTCTAAGCCATTACGGCATCCTAGCCCCTCTCACGCGCAGCCAAGCTTGCAGGGCCTGCCTGTTCATCTGGAAACACCGGGGTAGTGTCCCATTCGATCAACTCACCCCATTCGGCCGCATGAATATAAACAGTTTCCGGGTTATCCGTTTCCACTACCAGCCATCCGTTAACCGAACCGGGAGCGTGCCAGCGACCCACCAACCTCGATCCTTCAGGCATGGGAGCACCTGCTTCATGAAATTTAGAATGGGCCTTTTCGAAACAACCTGGTTTGATTTTCCACTCCATCATGTACAACATCACTTACTCTCCTTCACGAGAAACAATTTTCATCTACATCATTCCATATCTGGATCGAAAACAGTGCACAGACACCAACCGACCCAGTCAAATTACGGCAGACGGTCGCCTAATAAAGGTTGCCTAGTGGCCCTCTGCCTCCGCAGTAGCTGACATCTTGCAGCTGAACTCTGACGCCATCTGGGGCATCCACCAAAATCTCCGGTGTAACCCCTTCGCGCATTCTCAACTGAGCTGTGACCCCGTGTTGGACAAGTCTTGCCATCACGCGCTCCGGTTCGAACTCTTCCACGCCAAACCCAACGTGTAACCGAAATGACTCCGGTCCGCTACCTTCGACCAAGGCTAGGTGTTGGGGCCCCGTCCCGACCTGAAGTACCGGAATGGGCAGGCCTTCATAGCCTGCTGTTCGAGGTCCCTCTGCCAATTCCTGATAGACCACAACCCTCATGTCAGTCAACTTCTGATACCACTCAAGTGAGTGCTGAAGATCGGTCACAAAGTACTTGATATGGTTGAGGGTCTGCACTTGGACTGGAGGCGGGTCACCGGGTTGCCGCACGGCCTCAGCCGATCGGTCGCACACCTCTCCCAAAAAACCCATCCCGCCACAAGCAACCACCGGATTGAACTGGAGTGGAGCACCGTCAGGCCCATCGAAGTTCACGCCGTTGATCGTCGTCCCTTCCCGCAAAACAGAACGTGCTGGTGAACGCATCTCAGCTAGAGCAGCCAAGATTCTGTGGACATTAAAATCTGGAATACCCCAACAAAAATGTGGACGCCGCGTTGGAGGGGAATTCACACCATCTGGAGACAGTTGTGACAAAGCCATGTAAGCCGGCGGGTCGGTTCCCACACGGAGAACCGTCAGGCCCCCTGAATAATCTTGGAACGCATGTCGAGGCAAACCGAGAACTCGTTCGTACCAGGCCACCGTACGGGGAAGATCGGCGCACCCAAAACTCACATGGTTCAGGGTGCTCACCCGCACCGGCAATGGGTCCTCAACAGAAATCTGGGAACGACCAAATTCGGAGATAGGTACCAGAGCGGGAACGGCCATGAACGAGCTGATGAACTCCCGCCTTGGAATATCAATAACGGTGTGTAGTCTGGCCGTTTCCCGCGTCCGTCTTTTCATCGCCCCACCATTTAAAGGAATCCCTGACCGACATCCAGTTCCACTATTACCGCACTACAACCTTCACCAGGCACCCAAAATACACCTCGAAGCACATGGGCCTAGGAAGTTTTAAGACACCCTCTCGTACAGCCGCTCAGTGATGCCACTTCCTATAAACAACCCTTGGTCACGGGCCTCGTTAACCAACTTCTGATAACCGTCATCGGCTTCACTCCGCTTCTTCAGGTCGTCGTAAACCGCCAAGGACTCAAACCGACTCACCAGATGTATTTCGTAAAATGGCCCGCCAACGTTCCGGACCACTTCCATCTCTGTACCCGGGAACTGCTTATTAAGGTAGGACGTCACCTTTAGAGCCCAACCAATCCCTTCACCGAGTTTGCCGTCGTGGCAAGTTATCGAAACTACGCTAGTGATCATGTCCTACCTCCTTCGAGCAATCCTCAAAACAAAACACCCAATTCTAGAGCGATGCCAGGCTTCGTGACAGCGGGAAGGCGCTCCGATAATCCAAGATGGGCACCTCGTCCCTGGCATCACGAGATTGGACGACCTGTCCCACACCCCAGGCCCGTACAAGTTGACCGCATAGCACGAACCTTCTTGCTTCATACCCTCTCAGCTGCCATCACCTACAACCTTGACCCATATAGTTTTCTACCAAGTTACCAGCAGGCGAGCGCGACCGCCTGCTGGTCCAACTACTCGACAACAATCTCAGAAAACAGTTAGTTCCCAGCCCGATGCACCGCATGTGTAAACCACATCGCAGGATAATCACAAGCCATCGGAAGAGTCAGCCCTTGAAGGGCCCTAAGGCCTCCCGCCTGCAGGTCTCGTCTCGATGCGAACCCCTCCGGGGTCGCCGGTACGGTAAGTAATGCCACCCCTCTGCCGGCCACCCTTTCGCCGACCGGACCGTGTTCGCGTGTAACAACCTGCATTAACGAATTATCACCGCCAGCAGCAAAATTTCTGGCGATTCCTTGGGCGAACGCGTAGGCATCAGCCACAGAGGCACCCTCATTCAACCTGCATAGGCGGCTCGACATTAAAGTCCCTTCGCCCGAAAAACCATCGCTGTCTGGATTAACAATGCGGCTCCTGTTCAACCGGGCGCTAGACGGATCACAAGTAAATAGGTCGCTTGCTCGCCTACCGGGCCGAACCCTGTTTTGCGGGAGGGCTCCTCGCGCACCGACCCGACTCACCATTTCTCCATAACTTGGATAGTAGGATGCAATCGTAAAGTCGCTACTAGCTTGGAAAGCCCCTGTGAAGATCGCCTGCCGAAAAAAGATCAAACTAGCGTCTGTGTCATCCCGTGGTGCGTTCCTAGCCCAGTTCACAGCCTCAGCCATCGTTGTACCTTCATTCAAGGAACAGTTAACTAATCGCACCAGACCACCCGATGGCATATCCTGCCCATAGCCAGACACACCCAAGAGAAAAAACACCGCAACAAAGCCAATTAGCCCAATCGTTCTTTTCTGCACCATGACCGCGTCTCCTTTGAATTCAGATACTCATATCAATCAGATACGAGAATATCTGCAGCTCTAAATACCCTGATGCAGAAAAGATATCATTTTTAGAACTATTTCTTCCCTGATGCGGCACCCTACTCCATCCTTTCTCGGTGGGTTCCTGCCAGCCAATAGAGCACCTCAATTAGCATTTCGCGACATATTGAGAGGACCAAATGAAAGTGCTACCCCAATTAGCCCCGTCATAGCGTTTCTACAGCTTGCTCTCGGGGCCTTTGGCCTGCAGGCTCCACCACTTGTGGTCGACGGCGCAGCATTGTCAGACCAATCGCTTGCCGACACTGGCTGGGATTTGGAGGCACATACAACGAACAGCGCTTCATCCCGTTGAACCAAATTGACGTGGATACAGTGTCCACCCCCGCCGCCTCGTCACTTTTTCTTTAGATGGCGACATTGAACTACCCTCGATGCCAGACCCAATGGTCCCTGAACCTGTCCAAGCACCTGACTTTGAGATCGATGCTGGACTAGCCCTTCAAGGTGCGAGGGAGTTTGGCGGCCTAGTGGAATTCAAGGGTAGATGCACCTTCTGCCACGGCATTGGAGCTCTGGCAGCCGGCTGGGCTCCAGACCTTCGCGACTCCCAAATCGTGCTATCAGCCACGGCTTTCGCGAACGTTGTACGTCGCCGCTCGCGGGTGAATCGCGGCATTCCAGGATTTCCTGACCTCACTGATTCCTAACTCACTGCGATGTGACACTGCATCAGAGAGCAGGCAGACGTAGCCTTAGCGGAAGTGCCGCCCACCCGTTGATTGGGCCACAGCCACTGTCGCAAACAGAAGGTGCTCCTGGCTGGCCGATCACGTCCCCTGCCAAAAACGCTACAATAGAGAGCATCCTGAAAGGAGCGACCGGCACTAAGCCTCGCTCAGAACGCTAACAACCAGCTTGCTCGGGTCTATCGAGGAGGACCACTCAATGAAACTCTGCTTGCGTTTCCTTTTTGCCTTGGCCATCACAGTCCCAATGCTGCCAGTCAGCACTGGGGCGCATTTCATACTTGTTGAACCGTCGTCATGGATCCAAGAAAACCAGCTTGGCGATCCTCAGAAAGTCGGTCCGTGCGGCGGCGAGCCAAATGGCGAGAACGCACAGATTCTGACCGGCGCCATCACCGAGGTCACAGGCGGCTCAAACCTTCACCTGAAAATCCAAGAAACCATCTATCATTCGGGTCACTACCGTGTGGCGCTTTCCGTGAACTCACGGAACGAACTACCAGCTGACCCATTTGCAGAGGAAAAATGGACCGATCAGGGTTTGTATTCAGTTTGGGGAGCCATTCAAAGCCCTCCGCAGATCCCCGTTATCGCTGACGGCCTCTTCACACACTATCCAGATCCAGAAAAGGGCGAACGAGCCTCCTTTAGACCCGAAACTCCGATGGCGCCCTGGGAAGCCGATATTCCAATCCCAAACATCAATTGCGAAAAATGCACGCTGCAAGTACTCCAATTCATGGCAGATCATCGGTATAACCAACCTGGTGGCTACTCCTATCACCACTGTGCTGACCTGAAGATCACAGCCGATCCGTCGAAACCGATGGACGAAGGTTGGCCGACGGCCGGAAACTAGCTACAGCAACGTCCGTCTGCGTCTCATCTGGCAGTATGGGGCTTAATCGGCTTAGTCGATTAAGCCCCATATCTTATTTCTCTGACTTGCAGGGGAATTCAAGCTCTGCCTCTTGGCGAGGAATGGGGACCCCGATCCTTCAGCATCGATGGAGACACAGTCTGCCAAGTGACGTGGAGTAGCAAGATGGGCGTTCTTTCTATAATCGATACCAATCAAGGCCAGCCATCGGTCCTCACAAGAACAGCCAGACTGGCAGAGCTTCAACTAAAGGCATAACACAGACACTCCGCTAGGCCTTCTTCAGAGGCTCACCTCGCTCCCCCTCCGACTACGGATTGTTCCCGAACCCGTTCTCCCGCGAGAATGTTGGTCATCGCATAGTTGCCTTCGTGGCAAGCATACTCATAGACAATGTAATCCTCGAGCCGGGCCATTGGTCGTTCGACGATCCACGGCTGGGTGTAGATCTCATCATCCTCGATTGTAAACTGGTAATCGATCCTGTCCGAACCCGCCCGAGTAAAGCGCTCTACAGCCTTCGTGTTTGGTGTCGACAAGAACCGCAACTGGGTCTTCTCACTATAGTTCTGAGTCTCAACCACCAGTGTGTCCCCATCCCAGCGAGCCCTCGAATCCCCGTTCCATTGTCTGATCCGGCTGTCGAGCCGTGGCCGTCGAGAGATTGGAATAATTCGGACATCATGAATATTCTCGACATGGATCGCAACCACATCGGGGGTTTGAAGAATGTGATAGCTATTGTTGTAGTTCGTACCAACCGGCGGAACGCCGTGGTAGGTGAGGCAACGGTCCCAGTTCGTACGGTCGAGCCAAGAGTCGGCCGGGTGCGCCAGCCTGTCTTCCCTCCTGGCGGCGATCCTACCCTGCCCCATGGCGTTCAGCGGCAGGCGGCCAGTCGGAGGATCGACGATCTGAGAAGTCCGATGGTCCGGCAATACCCAGCCCCCATCCCACCAGAGTGCGTTATAACCACCCGGGTCCACACCTGGTCGGTCTGGCCGGTCGGTTTTCCTGAGTTCTGTATACGCTGCCTCCTCCTCAGGGGTATAGAAGGTCCGGCCCTCCAAATCGGCGCTACGTTCCAGTGGGGTGAGCGTCGCGTAGGACCAAACCCCTTGCAGGTCAGGATCGCCCCACGGAGTTCGAAACCTATCCGAGGGTTGGCCCACTGCCGGGACAACCGCAAGGATGAGGCTCAAGGCCAAGACTCTGGTTGCCAACCCGGTGATGTGTCTCATGTGCCGTCTCCCCAATAGCCACGGTCAGCGTCGACTAGGTGCGCCAGGTCTCAACAGCGGCCCAACTGGCAGGGTCAGCGACAACGTGTCTGTTCTCGGCGTGTAGCAAAACGTTTCACTACAGGCTTGAAAGAGCACTGACACCGGCACCACCAGTTCCTCGGGTTGATCACGATTCCCAGGGTTGAACAGGTCTGCGTTGGGCGTCACGGGAATGGCCACATCGACAACCCCTTCGTAAACATTGAGTGTTACCCCCAATTCCGGAAACTCCCGAGCAGCCGTCTGGGGATATCGGACAGACCCCACCCGCAATCCGTTGGTGTCCGGGATCGTCACCTCCGAGGCAATGTAGCCACCCGGAAGAGGCCGACCGTACATGTGTAGCCCGTCTCGCAATTCAAAACGCACATAAATTATCGACTGGGTCTCAAACTTCAGTGACGGGTCAGACAGGAACGCTGAAATTTCGACCTGATCGGTCGCCAATTCTCCAGCTGGGGCTTCGTGACGGGCCAAAATCTCACCCAGGGCCGAGTCACGGATGGCGCCGGCCGATTCACGTGTAGCGTAGTGCCGGTGAAAGAACTTCTCCGTGACCACACCATTCTCATCCGTCACGTAAACGCCCGGGAACGGCACACCGAAAAAACCACGCCCGGCGGCCTGCTCGGGATCGTCTGGGGTTATTAAGGTATTGAGAATGCCGAACTCCCTGATAACCGCCGAATCGGTGTCAGACAACAAGTCGTAGGTGACCTGGTACTGCTCAGCGAAGGCCTGCAGTTGCTCTTGAGTGTCATAGCTGATTCCGTAAACCCGAATGCCAGCGTCATTGAACAATTCCAGATTCTCTTGCAGCTCGACCAGCTGCGTTCGACAGTAAGGTCACCACACTGCAGAGCGATAAAACACCACAATTGACTTTGAGCGACCTCTATCCGCATGGAAGTCAACAACCTTGCCCTGCTGGTTGGGCAGTGAAAACTCCGGCAGACGGACACCGACCGCTGGACCTGTCGGAAACTGATTTGACGCTGGGTATCGTCGGCCCGGATGTTCCACCGGAATACCAATGGTAATGCCAAGATCATCCGTCCGAGTACCTGCCTCCAACCGCTGGTGGGCGGGCTCCACCACGTCAGGTGTTTGCCCTCCGGCCCCCCCTACCCCGATTAAAAGCAAGACCGCCGTTCCCAAAAACTTCTGACACCTCATTACTCGACCTCCAAACCTTGCGTCTCTCCTTTAACCAAAGCAGAGGATGGTCCAATGGGTCTCGCCTAGTCTCAAAGCGGACCGGTCGGCCCAACTCTCACCCAGAAGCGATTATACCTTCCAGTTGAATCCGTCATCGCTTGATGATTCAGAGTTTCCGCACACCGATTGCCTGATTTGTCCAAGCTCTAAATTTCACCGCTCCACCGGGTTGCACTGCCTCTTCCGTCGGTTCGGATCTGTGCACCCTCGAAACCCAAGGGTTTCGCGTTCCGGATGCAAGGGAAACCAGCTATTCCAAACTCTCTACGACCACATGGCCTTCCCGTTTTCTTCATGCCGCTGTGGTCTGGCCTGGCAGCCGATACCAGAATTGTGTGATTGTCTGCACCCACTAGGCTACGATCGTGCAGAACACAATGGAGGACCGACATGGACCTAGGTGAGCCTATTGCGAAGAGCACAATCGCAGTCACATCTGTGACTGTCGAAAAAGACGTAACGATAGTTAATTACGAAGG
>Ga0310344_10001589_pt1 | contig 17321 bp, 9 predicted proteins | sample HC15DNA20200_MG_FD_203801 | JGI IMG/M metagenome (GOLD analysis project Ga0310344, IMG submission 203801) | Marine microbial communities from station ALOHA, North Pacific Subtropical Gyre - HC15-DNA-20-200_MG | ecosystem: Environmental > Aquatic > Marine > Oceanic | place: Pacific Ocean: North... | reverse complement strand
GTGACGAGGTCCATCCAGCAATCACAAGTGTCAGATATTCTTCTCATGGTCAGTGGTTAGCTATTGGTGGGCACGAGAGCGTCCGTCTTTTGAATATCTCAGATGGCAAGGTGTACCGCGAATTTGAATATCTTGGAGGAGCCGTTCGTGGTCTAGCTTTCAGCGCTGATGACCGTTATTTGATCGCTGTTGGAGGACATCCTGCCCGTTACGGTGAGGTCACAATATGGACGATAGACTCCGATGAGATAAGAGAGATTAAGGCCCACGACGATGCTATCTATGCTGTAGCAATCCATCCGACCAACAAGACTTTTGCTACTGGCAGTTATGACAATAGGATTTTTCTGTGGTCGCTTGAGACCGCTTTGCCCATTTCCACGATAGAAGGGCATGTGGATGCAGTTTACGGTCTAGAATTTACATCTCGGGGAGACTATCTCGTGTCAGTTTCGGCCGACCGCAACGTAAAATTATGGGATTGGCAAACCAATAAACAGATTTCGAAGCCCATGACTGAATCGAGTGCAGGACTTTACTCTTTGGCGGTTAGTCCATCGGGAGAATTTGTGGCTGCTGCTGGAGAAGACAAGATGATTCGGATTTGGACTATTTCAGGAAATGGTGGCACTCTTTTGAAATCTGCCTTTGCACATGATTCTGCGATACTAGACCTGGAATTCACTCCAGATGGGAAGGTTTTGATTTCTTCGGGTTCCGACAAACAGGTTAAATTTTGGGATGTTGTAACGATGGAAGAGATAAGGGTCTTGCCAGATCAGTCGGATTGGGTGTTGGCTTTGGCAGTTAGTCCAGATGGAAGGGAACTCGTATTGGGGAGATATGATGGATCTATCGAACGGATTATTCTCAGTGCTCAATCCTTCTTTTAGGAAGAATCCGTCAAGGGGTGAATATGCAATGGTCGAAAAATATAAATGGACAGCTTGGTTGCCTAGCATGATTTTCAGGTTGGCCCTTCTAACGATTTTCATTCTGCAATATGTTGACGCCCGCCAGGTTGAACCAACTCTTCTCAGGCAAACTCATCATGGTATTCAGCGTGGGGAGACTGGGACTCTCTACGTGGATGGTATCAATCTAGCAGGCACTGAAAAGGTAGTTTTTAATCACCCTGGGTTGACTGCAAGAATACTAAGGCATCGTTCCTTGCCTTATCCTCCTAAGGAATTTGTGGTGGACGGAGCGAACCCCGTGCGTACGCAATATCTCCATGACGGCTCAACTAAAGATCGTATAAAGATGGAGTTGAAAGCCGGTTTAGATGTAGCGCCTGGTATCTATAGATACCGGCTCCATACACCATTGGGATTGACGAACGACCTTCGGATCGTCGTGGGGATTCTCCCAGAGGTGCGAGAAAGGTCTGACAATAATTCTATTGGAACAGCCCAATATATAGGTGCTGAAGGGACTATTTCGGGCGAGATCTCTCGGTCTGGTGATGTTGACTATTTTAAGATCGAAAATGATTCGGCTAACAAAACAGTTCTACGGATAATTGCTGAACCCCTGCAATCTTCTCTAGATTCGATTCTGCGGGTATGGAGTCTCAAAGGGGTGCTGTTGGAAGAATCAACCGAATTTAAAGGACGAGATGCATTAATAGTTCTGAACTCGGGTTTGCCTAAGGAGTTGGTCGTTTCCGTTTCTGATCGTTTGGACCAAGGTGGTAACGGATTCCACTATCGCTTAGATGTAGGAGCTTTTCCAGTAATAACCGGAACCATTCCGACTGGACTGGTTCCTGGGGCTGTTAATAGGTTGAAGCTGCTAGGCGTTAATCTTGAGAATTCGGATATCGCTGTAGAAAAAGTGAGTAGTGGGTGGGGTGCCACTCAAGAAATAGGAGTCGGTTCGGCTGTTAATCCTTTGGAATTGCCAGTCGATCAGTTTTTGGTTGTCCCTCAAAAATCCTCTGTAGAGGGGCAGCTTGGTGCTCAGGTCTTAGAATGGCCTGCCACAGTCGAGGGTACTATCCGCTCTCGTAATGGATCAGGAGAATCCCATTGGTTTCGCTTTAACGCAGAGAAGGGCGAGAGGGTTGTAATAGAGGTTAATGCCCAACGCCATGGATCGAGTTTGGATTCTCTGATTGAGGTGGTAGATGAGTCTGGAAGGCTGGTGCCAAGGGCAGTTGTGCGGTGTCTGGCAAAGACAGAAACCGTCGTTGCTAAACGTACTTCGCAAGCAACTGGTTTCCGTATTGCATCTTCAAAGGATTTATCCATACATGATTTGGTTATGGCCGCAGGGGAAATTCTGAAAGTTTCAGGGCTACCTCGTACGCCAGACGATGATATGCGTTTTGTCTCGTTAGGCGGCAGTCGTATGACATTGTTCGATACGACTCCTGAGGCCCACCCCATTGGCCAAACTATCTATAGAGTTAAGGTGTTGGAACCTGGCACACAAGTGCCTTCCAATGGTATGCCACTTTTTAAACTAGATTTCCGTAACGATGATGGGGGCCCAGCTTTAGGCAGAGATTCTCTGATGACCTTTACTGCTCCGAATAGAGGTGATTACTGGATCCGCTTGCGGGATAGTCGCAATCAAGGCGGAAAGCTTTTTACTTACCGGATGACTGTGCGACCTCCGACTCCCGACTTTAGGCTTTACCCTGGCCCAGTCTCTGAAGTTTCGGTCAATTTCAAGAAGCGGAATTTTTATAACCTCTCTCCTGGTGGTCGGACACCCATTGCTGTGACGGCATTTCGTGTGGATGGGTTTGATGGTCCGATTACCGTTGAAGTTACAGACTTGCCTCCCGGAGTTTTTGCTACAAGAGGCGTCATACGGGCAGATAGCAACTTCACCATACTTGTTCTTTCAATGGAGCCTGATGCTCATTTTGCGCCGACACCACTGCGAATAATAGGAAAAGCGGATATAGGGACTGGGAGCGTTGAAAGGCAGCTAGGCAAGGAAGGCGATCTAGGATTGTTGTCAAGTACGATTTCTCCCGATTTAGAGGTGTACATTTCTCAGAAACAACTGACCTTGAGTCCGAATCAAGAAATCGACATCACAGTCGAGGTCATTAGGCATGGGTTTGAAGGTCGAGTTCCTGTACAGATAGTAGGGCTGCCTCCAGGTGTGCGTGCAGTCGATCTTGGTCTAAATGGCATAATCATTGGAAGTGACTCCAGTAGGCAAGATGTGAAACTTTATGCGGAGTCGTGGGCTAAAGTGAGAGATCTTCAGATTTTAGCCACGGCCCGGATCGAATCTGATGTGCCTCTACCTATCATGTACGCTTCACCGCCAATACGGTTGCGCATCCTTGAAAATCCTAAATTTACTGACGAACAGTTGAGTGTCCGAGGTGGGATTGCGCAGAGATAAGCTCTCTAATCTCCAAGCTTCCAGAGGAAGGATGAGCTTACTATCCCAGAGAAATCCTAATCGAACTTCCCGTAAAAGGATGAAGGTTATTAGAGTATTATGAAGCCCTATCTCGTTGCTTTGTTGATATTAGTAGCTGTAACGGCTTCCCTCTGGATATTGACGGTTCGAGATATTCCTCTTGACGAGCAAGACCGAAGAATTTCCTTGAGAAATGAGCCTGCTTTGGTTGGGAATCGTTGGGAGGATATGGATTATGGCCCGTTCCTTACAACATCAATTGAAGCACCTGAGCCTAGTGGGAATATTGCATATAAAGGAATTGCAATTCCCTTACATAAGGCCTGGGATGCTCGGAGAGGTGAATCGATAGTTTTCGATACTGACCTTCTTCGTTATGCGTTTGCCTGGGAAGGAGGTTTCCTCAATCTCCGTGGAGTTGTTTTCGACAGGAGCCATAATACACATCCTTCTATTGAGGGGAATCAAGTGTTCTCGAATCCTAGGGGTCCTGGCTGGAGCAAAGATGGGAACTTTGATGATCCTCGTTCTATTCAATGGGAACCGTTGCCTTTAGAAATCGGTCATTATGAGGGCCTGTCACTATACGAAAATCGAGTTATCTTTCGTTATCGAGTAGGCGGTAGCCGGGTTTTGGATATGCCAGGACTGGAAACCAGTGAAAATGGCCAGAGAGCCTTTACTCGTGATCTTGAGATTAAAAGTAATAGAGATGGAATGACGGTTCAGATAGCTTCAGGCAGAGGTGAGTCTTCTCAGTTTTTTCAGTTGGAAGGGTTAGGTCCCGCTACTTCTTCTCTTGAAGCGAGTAAGACCATTGCAGTAATGGCTAAAGGACAGGAGCTCATAGCAACTGCAGTGATTGGAGCTCCAAAAGGTGCTCGATGGCAAGTTGAGAATTCAGATATCCGATTGTATCTTCCCCCGGTCGAGGGATTGACGCGTCTTCGAATTTTTGTGTGGAATGGTTTGGTTGAAGAAATACAAGCCCTGCCTAAATTAATCCAGGAAAATACATCTTTGGAATCCCTTGCCAGGATGACAGGAGGAGGGCCGGCTCGTTGGAGAGATCATATCGTGACTAAGGGGGAGAAAGGTCCTGCAGAAGGTCCTTTTGCTGTGGACCGTATTTCATGGCCCGAACCGAATCCATGGAAATCCTGGATGCGGTTCGGAGGATTTGATTTTTTTAAAGACTCGAGTAGGGCTGCGCTTAGTACCTGGAGTGGGGACGTATGGTTATTGTCAGGTATTGATGAAGATCTCGAGGAGCTTGACTGGCAAAGAATCGCTACCGGCCTATATCAGCCTCTGGGAATCAAGATTGTTGATGAGGAGATATACGTGCTGGCTCGTGACCAGATAACTATTCTCCGAGATCTTAATGGGGATGGGGAAACAGACTATTACGAAAATTTCAACAATGACCTACAGAATACGGAACATTTCCATGAGTTCGCCATGGATTTACAGACTGATAGTAGAGGAGATTTCTATTTCATGAAGGGAGGACGTCACGCGAAAGACGCTCTAATTCCACAGCACGGAACTCTTTTGAAGGTCACTAAGGATGGGGAGACCCTTGATATAATTGCGAATGGATTTAGAGCTCCAAATGGGCTGTTGATTCGCCCTGACGGGAAATTCGTAAGCACGGATCAACAGGGACACTGGATGCCCGCTAACCGGATTAATATACTCGAGCCAGGTGGTTTTTACGGCTATATGTGGTCCTTTCATCAGCAGGCGCGTCCCGTTGATTACTCTGATCCGCTCCTTTGGATTCATCCAGCTATTGATCGATCTCCGAGCACTTTAGTATGGGCTAACTCACCCTCTTGGCCTCAAATGAATGAGAAGATGCTCAGCCTTTCTTATGGTATGGGCAAGATCGACCTTGTTATGACAGAGGAAATAGACGGTAAGATGCAGGGAGCCTTGACTCGATTGCCATTAGATTTTGAAACGGGAGTAATGCGAGGACAGTTTCATCCAGTTGATGGTCATCTTTATGTCGCAGGTATGTTCGGATGGGCGGGAAACAAGATTTCACCCGGTGGATTTTACCGGGTTCGTAGAACTAGAGAACCGCTTCATCTTCCAGTCTCTTTCCAAGCAGTGAAGGACGGAATTTCCATCACATTTACAAACGAACTTGACCCTCTATCAGTCACTGATCCCGGGAACTTTCACGTGCAGGAGTGGAATTATGAATGGAAGGAACGCTATGGCTCCCCCGATTTCAAGCTGAATGGAGATGAGGGGCGAGATGAGGTGATCGTTGAATGGTCGGCTCTATCACCAGATCGTAAAACAGTTTTCCTGAAACTGGCGAATCTTAAGCCGGCTATGCAGATGCATACCGAGTTTAGCGTAAGGGCTGTAGATGGTACTTTTGTGCGGAATTTTTTGCACGGCTCCGTATTTAAATTAGGAGATCGTTCTTGGGAGGAAATTGTTACCTCTAGATGGCATAGGAAGGTGACTACTGCCAGACCAGATCTGAAGCAGCTTGGACCTGGATTGATGCAAGAAATTCGTCCGTTGCCTCAGAAGCAAGTTTCTGGCACGAGACGCCTTACAACGGTTCCTCTCGAGGCGGATTATAGGACTACGCGGATGGCTGCTCTACATGTACCGCAGGGGACAGACCCGTCTCCTTTTGTGCCATCTGGAAGTTTTTCCAGTAATTGGGAGGGGTATATCCGCTCTCCCTTGAATACAAAGGTGCAATTCAGCTTTGAAGGGAATGGCTCAGTGCGGATGCTTGTTAATGGAGACGTTGTGACCAGTAGGGCTGGAGGCCTAAGGAGTGGTTTGCGAAGTGATCCTCTAGATTTAATAGGGGGGTTGAATAGGATTGAGATTTCTTATCAAAGTCCCCATTCAGGAGATGCTACCTTTCGACTTTTCTGGTCTTCTGATGAATGGCGTACCGAACCCGTCCCTCCACACCTTTTTCTTCACGAAAAGGACGACCCTAGATTGTTGCAAAGTGATCTGAATCGAAAGGGAAGGGATCTGTTCGCTCGCCACAAGTGTCTCAATTGTCACCGGCCTAGGAATCCTAGAATTAAGTTCCCAGAAGCATCAATCATGCCGGAATTGAATATTATGGCGCCGCGTTTAGATGATATAGGTGCGGAGCGGCGGTCAGGCTGGCTTGCCAACTGGATTGAGAAGCCAACACAGATCAAAAGCGATGCGCAAATGCCCGCACTCCTAAAGGGGTCCGATTCCACTCAACAGGCAGCTGATATTGCTTCTTTTCTTGTAGGAATGAGTAAGGCCTCCCCAGACCAGGAACCTCCATGGTTGCATCGATCTGAAGCCATTAGCCGTGGAGAGAAGCTGGTCAAGGAACTTGGTTGTCTTGCTTGTCATAGTATTGATGATGAGAAAGATCCTGGTAAAGGTGCTTTAGGTGAGGTTGCTAAGTCATGGCATCCAAATGGGTTAGTCAATTATCTAGAAAAACCTCAAGAACATCGTGAATGGAGTGAGATGCCTGACTTCAGGTTGTCTTCTTTTGAGAGTGAGGCAATCACCGCTTATCTTTTTTCTCTTGGGCAGAATATAGACGAAGCTCCTACAGGTGATCCGCAACGTGGTCAAAAGCTGGTAAAGGAGTTAGGGTGTGCGAACTGTCATCAGTTAAGTGGGCTTAAGTCAGGGGCGGTAGATCCTCCTTTTGAAGAAATTCGTCGTCGGGCCTGGTCGACTGGGTGTTTGGCAGAAAGTCTAGATTTGAGAGGTAATGCTCCCGAGCTGAATTTGAGCCCCTCGGAGCGATCTGCTTTAGTGTCATTTGTACAGAAATCGACAGATTCTCTTAGGCGGAAAAATTGGGCTGAGTTCGCCACGCGACAGAACAAAAGACTCAGGTGTTGGTCTTGCCATGGGATGGACAATAAAGGGCCAACTTGGCTTCCTCTAGTCTCGGAGTCTAGCTCTGAAGAAATTGTAACTATCCATAACAAAATTCCTGATCTTTCCTGGGCGGGAGAAAAATTAGAGCAGCCTTGGATGGAGAGATTGATTAGAGGATCCCTTCCTTACAAAACTCGGCCGAGACTTACTCCTCGGATGCCTTCTTTCCCTGCCTTCAGTAAGGGGTTATCGATCGGTATGCTTCAACAGCATGGGATAGGAGAGTCGGCGTCAAAAGAGAGAGTTCGTGACCCTAGTCTTAATCAACTAGGTAAGGGCTTGGTTGGGTCACAGCAACTAGGATGTGTACAGTGTCATTCCCTTGGAGGGAGCGCGGCCTTGGCCGGGCCGGATACTGAAGCAATTGATTTGCAGTATGTTGGGGACCGATTGAGACAGGAGTTTTTTCAAAGGATACTGAGAGATCCTTCTCGTGTGATTCCTGGAACGATGATGCCGTCTTTCATGGATGATACGGGTAGATCGACTTTACAATCAGTTCTTGGAGGCGATGGGGATAAGCAAGGTCAGGCTATTTGGGAATACATCCGATCTCTGGATTAACTACGGTTGCCTTATCTGAACTTTCAAAGGTGGTATCTTAGCTTTGTTTTTGTATTAGTAATATTGGGCTAGATTTGATCTACGTGGGTACATCAGGTTTTTCTTACCAGAGTTGGAAAGGACTATTGTACCCAGAGGAGTTGTCTAAAGGGGACTACCTTCAGTATTACGCTAAGATCTTCAGTACAGCTGAGATCAACAATACTTTCTACCGTAACCCCTCTACGGAGATGATGACTAGATGGGCGTCTCAGGTCCCTTCTGAGTTTAGATTCACCTTGAAACTTGGCCGATGGATAACTCACTACAAGAAATTGGTTAACTGTGATAGGGAAATGGAGCATTTCTTAAGAAATGCGGAGCCTTTAGGGGGGAATTTAGCTTGTTTGCTCGTACAGCTCGCTCCTAATTTCCGAAAGAACTTGGAGGTATTGGATAATTTTTTAGCGAAGTTCTCTGCAGAGGTCCCACTCGCTCTAGAATTTCGTCATGGGTCCTGGTTTGAATCAGAAACATATCGATTACTTGAGCGATACGGAGCGTCTCTGGTGGTGGTCGATGCTGATGATCAGAAGGCGGTCCGCAAAATCTCTCCTTCTTTCGTATATCTTAGGTTGCGACGGACCAGCTACGATGATCAGAAGCTAGACGAATGGGCTCGCTGGATAGCGTCTTTGAAAAGTAACGTATTCGCATATGTCAGACATCACCAAAGTTCTCCTCAGGTGGCTCGAAACTTAGAAGCTGCCCTGGAATCTATTCAGTTGTAGAGGATTTGGGGATCCTCTCATTGGTCGAGCGGCGTGCTTATTGTGGTTAGGATCCAGGTAGAGTGTCAGGGAAATATCCTGCCTTGTGGCGCACTTTCAGTTTATCCTTTTTCCCGTCTCCATTGATATCGACTGTTACCTGGACGCGTAGTTTTCGGAACTTTTCTTTTTTACTCTTGTTGGTGGAGACATAACTGAGAGTGTATTGACTCCGCGCGAGGGCTCCGATGTTTTGAAATACACCTGGGAAAGCTCGAAGGAAGCGTGGGTAATAGGCTTCTCCTCCAGTCGATTTAGCCATTTCTCGCAAGACAGCTTTTGCTTGAGTAAAGTCCATACGCAAAGGGCCGTCCATGTAATGTTCAGCTCGGGCGAGTAGATTGCCGCCCAGGTGCACTGGATAGATAACAACGTTAGTCCTTTTTAAACGCCTCAGTAGTTTACCAAGATTAGCTTTGCTGATAGTGTCCATTCCGGTAGACACAACAATCATGGTCACTTTCCCTTCTACCTCTTCGAGTCGGTCCAATGTATCTATCACGGTATCGTACAAAGTGGCTTCCCGATAAGCTGGATAGTTGAGTCGTTTAAGGCCGTTGTATACTTCCGCTGGGTTTTGGGTGAAATCAACTAATATCTCTGGGCGGAGATCGTAAGCGACGACTGCCATCCAGTCTCCACTACGCATACCTCTGGCAAAAATGTAAGAAGCCTGCAAGGCTTCCCAGACGACCTCCCATTGCCAATATGGAGCACGACGGTATTCCACTACAAGGACTGCGGTAAGTGGGCCTTCGACAGGGGAGAAATTAGTTATAGTTTGCTCAACTTTATCTTCGTATATTTGAAAGTGTTTTTTACTCAGGCCTTGAATAAGATTCCCCTTTTTGTCACGAACTGTGATGTCTACCTGAACCTGAGCTACTTCGACTCTAAGGGTTGCTTGTCCTTCGGGGGTATCTCTCTCTTCTTCGAGGGGCTGACTACCTCTTCTTTGAGCTAGGCTAACTGCAGAGATGAGAATGAGGGTCAGGGCCAAGAGTAATGTACGAAAGACGAAATTTTTCATTGCAGTAGGTCCATTAACAGGCAAATGGTAGAGCAGCGTTCGATGTTACCACAGAAGGATATTATCCTAATTGGAGCCGTGATAGGAATATCCGGAAAGGAGTAGGAGGGCTATATCGTGAATAGAGCTTACTGGTTTGAGTTTTTAACTGAAACAGGAAATTGAAATTAGGTCTTTGATTTATTTGCTGAAGTTTCTCAAATTTGTTGACACCCTTCGATCGCTTGTGCTGCAATCTTCTCCTATTGTCTGCAGAGGCGCTTGAAACTAGTCTCAGAGAATTTGTCCGCGGTTTTGAGAATGTGATCGTGGCCTTTAGTGGAGGTGTGGATAGTTCCTACCTCTCTTTTGTATGCCACCAGGAGCTGGGGGCACAGGCACACTGTGTGACTGCCCTATCCCCATCTGTTTCTTCCAGGCAGGAGGACTTAGCTCGTACCTTTGCAAAGCGTCACCAGTTGAACTGGACGACGATCTCTACACAGGAAATGGAAGATCTCAATTATACGAGCAATCCAACGCAGCGATGCTATTTCTGTAAGCAAGAGCTCTATCAAAGGCTAGATGGGCTGCGGCATGAATGGGGAATAGACATAGTAATGGATGGCACTAACAAAGATGATTTGGGTGATTTCCGGCCGGGCCTTCGTGCCGTTAGAGAGCTCGACGTTGTTAGCCCTTTATCTCTTCTGGGTTTCGGTAAAGAGGATATTAGAGATAGGTCGCGTCATTGGGGTCTGCAATCTGCTGAATTACCAGCTATGCCATGTTTGTCTTCTCGTTTCCCTTACGGCACAGAAATAACTGCAAGAAAATTGAAACAGGTGGAGCAGGCCGAAGAGTGTCTCAGGAGGCTAGGATTTAATACTTTCCGTGTACGCCATCATGAGGAGTTGGCACGGATTGAAATTGATCAAGGTGAGTTAACTAGGGCCTTGGATGAAGATATCCTGAGTGAGATCCGTCAAGGTTTGCTCTCAGTCGGCTATCGCTATGTAACTCTTGATCTTTCAGGATTCCAGTCGGGTTCTCTTAACCGGAGCCATGACGAATAAGGCTGGAAACGCAGTACATTCAGTCATTTTCTGGGAATAGGGAAGTGGTTTTAGAGGATGATTTTTGTTGGGAGGACTTGGCCTCAGGCTGATTTTCCTTCTGGCAACGGTTTTGGTAAAGACGCTCAGATATCCCACGAACACTGGAAAGCCTGTTTTTCGATAGTGTTACACCCTTCGAAGCACGCCCCTTTACAGGGTAATCGTCAAAGGAAATGTAGTGTTCCGTGGTTTTGATTCTAGGCTTTTTTCGAATTTTGGCATGCCCGAAAAGGCCGTCCCCAGGTTGAAAAAACAAAATCTTACAACCCTTTACACTTTTCCCGATTTCGTACCGGCGGTCGCGGGTAGTACCGCCTACCTTGAAACGCTTAACGAAAGACCTTCCTGTAGCGAGATCCATCCAGACGGTATTAAATGTGATATCTCTGTCTATTGACTCAAATACCTTTAAATAAATAATATTTTCCCCTATGTACTTCCTTGTTGATATTTGGCTGACGGTCATCCCTCCGTCTCGTAGCACTACGAGGACGTCATCAATTGTTGAGCAGGGCGAAATCTCTTCTCCAAGTTTGGGGGTGGTGCCTATGAATCCAGTTTTACGATCGACATAGAGTTTCTCTGTTTTTGCTGCTACTGCGGCAGCTCGAACTGTGGTGAAAGACTTGAGCTTAGTTTTTCTTTCTCTGCCGCTCCCATATGAAGCCATCAGATGTTGAAAGTAGTCAATTGTGTAGGCTGTAAGTCGTCGTAAATTCCGGCGAATCGCTTTAAGTTCGGTATCTATTACGGAAAGTTCCTGTGCTGCCCTTTTAGTATCCCAAGCACTAATCCGACGGATTTTGACCTCAGTAAGGTAGGTCAGGTCTTCCTTCGTTACTTCTCGGCGCAACTTGCTTTTATGCGGTTCGAGTCCATGGTCTATTTCGTGGAGGATGTCAGCCCAGGTGTTACAGTTTTCGATTCTTGAATAGATGCGGTATTCAATAAATAGGCAGACTAGGCTTTTTCGATGCCATTGTAATTCGAGTTTATCTCGTTTGTATTCTAAGTCTTTTTTAAGAAGTGATCTGGTAAGTTTTGCACTCTGGCGTTGTAATTCAGATATGGTGACAACAACTGGATGGCCATTTCTTATGACTATAGGATTTGAGGTAAGGCTTATCTCACAAGAAGTAAAAGCGAAGAGGGCATCAATGGCCTGCTCCAGATCGACTCCCCGTTGAAAAGTAACGACTACCTCGACTTCAGCTGCCGAGTTGTCTTCTACCTTCACTAGCTTAATCTTCCCCTTTTCGTTGGCAGCTAAAATAGAATCTATGAGGGACTCTGTAGTCACTCCGAAAGGCACTTCTCGAATTATCAATGTTTTTCCAGGGCCTGTTTCGATAAGTGCCCGTACTTTGATTCGTGACCCTGGACCTCCGTCAGAATACCCACTGACATCGGCAATCCCACCCGTTGGAAAGTCTGGATATATTTGTATCTCTTTACCCTGGAGTGCGGATATCTGACCTTCTAGAAGCTCGACGAAATTGTGAGGTAGAACCCGGGTAGTCATTCCTACAGCAATGCCTTCAGCTCCGGTGGCGAGAAGAAGCGGAAAACGAATCGGTAATAGAACCGGTTCCTTATTTCGTCCATCATAGGAAAGCTGGTTTTGCGTGAGGTGTGGAGCAAATACGACTTCCTTAGCAAACGTACTCAAGCGAGCTTCAATATATCGGGCTGCTGCTGCGGAGTCTCCGGTGATGGGATTGCCCCAGTTTCCTTGAGTATCTATTAGAAGATCTTTTTGTCCCATGCCTACAAGTGCGGAGTAGATGGATGCATCACCATGAGGATGGTATTTCATAGTATGGCCAACAAGATTGGCAACCTTGTTGTAGCGGCCATCTTCATTTTCCCATAAGGAGTGAAGAATTCGTCTCTGCACAGGTTTCAACCCGTCTTCCGCACTTGGAATAGCCCGGTCGGTTATGACGTAGGAGGCATATTGAAGGAAGTATTCCTTATAGGTGGAACGTACACCTAGATCTGAATCTCTTTGTGTTGGGGAGGGACCCTTTTTCACTGGATATCTTCTAGCTCCATATCAAAAGCTGCATCCATCGATTCTGTTATTAGATTATCGAGGATGAATTTTCGACGGTAGGGAGTGTTTTTGCCCATGTAAAAAGCCAACTGTTCCTGCAGTTTTTCTCCTCTTGCAAGATGTATGCGATCTAACCGAATTTTTTTGCCTATGAAGTCAGTAAACTCATTAGGAGAAATTTCACCCAAGCCCTTAAAACGCGTGATTTCTTTCTTCCCCTTTAGCTGGGAGGTGGCTTTTTGACGCTCTTTTTCATCGTAGCAGTAGAGAGTTTTCTTCTGATTCCGCACACGAAACAAGGGAGTTTGTAGGATATAGAGGTGGCCTGTCTTCACCAATTCTGGGAAGAACTGGAGAAAAAAAGTCAGAAGTAAGAGCCGGATGTGCATTCCATCTACATCCGCATCAGTGGCTATTATAACTTTATTATAACGGAGCTCTTCTATGCTGTTTTCGATGCCCAATGCATGTTGCAGTAGATTCAATTCTTCATTTTGATAGACAATTTTCCGGGATAGACCGAAGCAATTCAGAGGTTTACCTCTTAGTGAAAATACAGCTTGTGTGCTGACATCTCGGACTTTAGTCAAACTCCCCGAGGCACTGTCACCTTCGGTGATAAATAGCTGAGTTTTTGAGGATTCTTTTTTGTTAGGTTGGTTAAAGTGTATTCGACAATCACGTAATTTTTTATTATGAACTGATGCCTTTTTTGTACGTTCGCGGGATAATTTTCTAATTCCGGCGAGATCTTTTCGTTCCCGCTCGTTCTTCTGGATTTTTTTTAGTATCTCCTTGGATACCGCATTGTTCTTGTGGAGATAAGTAACAAGGCTATCTCGAATGAATTCAACCACCCAAGAACGTACAGTTTTTCCATCTGGGGCAACTTGAGTGCTGCCCAATTTGGTTTTGGTTTGGGATTCGAAGACCGGCTCGTGGATGCGGACTAAGATAGCTCCGACGATCCCAGTACGGGCATCTGCTGGATCTATAGATTTCTGGAAAAATTCCCGCAGACCTTTCAAAATTCCTTCCCGGAAGGCAGCTTGATGTGTTCCTCCATCTGGGGTGTGTTGACCGTTGACGAAAGAGAGATAGGATTCTCCATAGTTTTGAGTGTGTGTGAGTGCGAATTCTATGGATTCGGTGACCTCGTGTATGGGGTCATAGAGTGATGAGTCTCCAACTTCGCGTTCGAGTAGGTCCAGAAGTCCCCTTTTACTACTGATTATTTCACCATCAAATCGAAGCCCCAATCCCCGATTGAGATAAGCATAGTTCCAAAGCCTGTCCTCTATGAATTGGTGATTGAAATGGTATCGAGGGAAAACTTGAGGGTCTGGTGAGAAGTGTACAGTTGTACCTGAGGCCTCTTCGGTTGGAAGGAGGGGATGCTCTTGAACGAGTTCACCACGACAAAATTCGGCTCTTTTAGCCTGGCCCTCACGAAAGGACTCGATAATGAATTGTTCCGAAAGAGCATTGACCGCTTTTGTGCCGACCCCGTTTAGCCCCACAGTCCGGAAGAAAGCCTCAGTGTCGTATTTGGCTCCAGTGTTAATTTTAGCAACGCATTCCACCAGTTTCCCATGGGGGATGCCGCGTCCATAGTCTCTAATGGAGACAGTCCCGTTATCTACAGAAATATCGATCTTCCGGCCAGCCCCCATCAGGAATTCATCAATTGAATTATCCAGGATTTCCTTGAAAAGTAGGTAGATACCATCGTCTTCTTGAGATCCATCTCCCAGTTTTCCGATGTACATACCCGGCCTGGCTCGGATATGTTCTCGCCAGTCCAAACTACGGACATGTTCCTCTGTGTAGCTAGGGTTTTCGGTTATACGCTTACTTGATGGCAATTTTAACCTCTTACTTCACTTTCCCTGCTTGAGCGGAAGCAATAATTCTTTAACCGAAACTACAACGACATCATTCTACTCAAAGGGGCTGAATGTAGATTTTTGAAGCCATGGAGACTGGAGAGGTGATTGTGACGAAGGCGATATTTCATGGGAAAGTGGAGGCTTAGGGGAAGATGATATCTTATGTTAACCTCCCGGCAGATGACCGTTGGAAGATGGAGGCTTTTATGCCTAAGCTAATCCGGATCATATTGGTCACTTTTTTAGTGGCAGCTTGTGTATACGTAATATCTCGTTATGACTTGCAGGCCCCACTAAAGGAAGCACTTATCTGGGCTCGAGACTCGGGTGTTCTAGGCACTCTCGTATTTGTCGGGGTATATGTTTTGGCCGCTGTATTGCTAGTTCCTGTCTCCTTGTTGTCATCTGGCGCGGGTGCTATTTATGGCCTCGCTACGGGTTTTCTAGTAGTGATTTTGGCAGCTACTCTTGGAGCTGCCTGTGCATTTTTGTTGGGGCGCTATCTAGTGGGTAATTGGGTAAGAGCTAAGATTAGAGATAATCCAAGGCTTAGAGCTATGGATGATGCGGTTGCCAGGGAAGGTTGGAGGATTGTGGGATTGACTCGGCTTTCTCCTGTTTTCCCATACAATCTTCTCAACTATGTTTTTGGTTTGACCAAGATCACCTTAGGTGACTTTATTGGCGCCTCTCTCGTAGGCATGATCCCAGGCACGCTGATGTATGTTTATTTGGGGACTTTAGCAGGCAATTTTGCTGGTCTTAATGATAGGGCGCAGCCTTATTCCAGCCTGGAAGTCTTCCTGTATTGTCTCGGTTTTTTGTCCACGGTTTCTGTGACAATTATTGTTGCACGGATAGCTCGCAAGTCTCTCAGGAAACGAATAGATTTATAAAGGGGACGTTGACCTGTGTCAGAAAAGGATATGTTCCTGCCACGACCTCGTGATAGTCACGATGAGCGTTTGATCAGGAACGTTCGTCCCCCCGGTTGGGTAAATCCTACCCCCCGAGACTCATACAATCTCATTGTAATTGGGGCTGGTACGGCAGGCTTGATCAGTGCCCTAGGGGCAGCCGGCTTAGGTGCTACAGTAGCGGTATTGGAGGAAAGGTTGATCGGGGGAGATTGCCTTAATTTTGGATGTGTGCCCTCCAAATCTCTACTGAGTTCGGCTAGGGCCGTATCCGTGGTTAGAGACGCTTCTGATTTTGGGGTTCAACTTCCTCCAGGTGATATCAGTGTTGACTTTCCAGCGGTGATGGAAAGAATGCGACGTCTTCGTGCAGATATCAGTAATCGGGATTCTGTAACACGGCTATCCGAGGCAGGGATCGATGTGTTTTTAGGTAGTGGCGAGTTTACCGGTCCGAATAGGATACGAGTGGGAGATGAAGAATTAAGATTCAAGAGAGCAGTTATTGCAGTTGGAGCTACGTCTAACCCAGTTCTAATTCCGCAGTTGCAAGAGTGTGATTGTCTTACCAATGAAACTCTTTTTTCGCTTACCGATCTTCCTCCTCGTCTTGGAATTATCGGAGCAGGCCGGGTAGGTTGTGAGATGGCTCAGGCATTTAGGCGCTTCGGTTCCAAGGTATACCTTTTTGAATCTTCACCTAGAATTTTAGGTGAAGAGGATATCGATGCGGCCCAAACAGTTCAAGATCGGCTAGTTGAGGAAGGGGTGGTCTTATTTCTGGATACCAGGGTTGAAAGAGTATCGAGTAAGAGATCTGAGAAAATCGTAGAAGTCGGAAAAGGAGATGCTCAACAAGAAGTTATTGTTGATGAAGTCTTAGTCGCAGTAGGGAGGGTTCCTCTGGTGGATGGTTTGGGGCTTGAGAGAGCTGGAGTAGCGTACTCCAAAATTAGCGGTGTTGAGGTAAATGAATATTTACAGACCTCTAATTCCCGTATCTATGCAGCCGGAGATGTATGTAGCAAGTATAAGTTTACTCATATGGCCGATGCAGCTGCTCGTATTGTGCTTCAGAATGCCCTTTTCAAAGGAAGTAAAAAAGCCAGTACACTGACTGTGCCGTGGTGCGTTTATACAGATCCTGAAATTGCTCAGGTAGGATTAACAGAGAGCCAAGCACGGAATAGAGGCATCGAATTTGAAACCTTTTTGAGTGAATTATCTGAGGTCGATCGAGCTGTTTTGGACGATAGAGTTGATGGGTTTGTAAAGATTCATGTCAAGAAGGGTTCCGATAGAATCCTAGGTGCAACAATTGTAGCGAAGAATGCTGGGAATATGATCTCCGAGATAACCTTGGCCATAGTCGAGGGCATAGGCCTAAGAAAGCTGGCGGATGTTATACGTCCCTATCCCACCGAATCCGAAGCAATCGGAAGAGCTGGAGATCTCTGCAATAAGAAGCGACTGACTCCCCTTATCCGTGGTCTTTTGAGTCGTTGGTTGAACTGGTCCGGTTAAGTTCTAATTTGTACCAGGCAGCTAATCGAGCAGGGTGGACGCCTAGGATCCAAGCTCCTACGATAATCCAGTTCCAGGCAGTCGTTTTAATAATCCCATGTTTGGTCCATCGTCT